>Ga0157378_10005160_pt1 | contig 11466 bp, 12 predicted proteins | sample M65metaG_FD_115309 | JGI IMG/M metagenome (GOLD analysis project Ga0157378, IMG submission 115309) | Miscanthus rhizosphere microbial communities from Kellogg Biological Station, Michigan, USA - M6-5 metaG | ecosystem: Host-associated > Plants > Roots > Rhizosphere > Soil | place: USA: Michigan...
ACATCAAGTACGGAGCGCGACATTTGAAGCGGGCGATCGAGAAGTTCGTGGTGTACCCGCTGGCGAACCTGCTGGCGACCGAACAGATCCGCTTCGGAGACATGCTGGTCGTCGATTGGGACGAAGAGAAAGAATGCATTTCATTTCATCGCGAAGGGCAGGGCGCTGTGATTCCCGCGCCGACCAGACGGAAAGTGCGACCGGCGGCGGCTTTGCGTACCTCGGCGGGCGCTTCGGGTGAGAATAAGACGAAGGTTTTCGAAAGAGAATTAGAACCGGTCATGAGCAGGTAGTTTGAGTAGAACAGGCTGAAGCCTGTTTGGTTTCTGCCGCGATGACGCAGAATGAAAAGAAAACAGGCTGAAGCCTGTTCTACTCAAGCCTTCGCTTTCCAGCGCAGTATGGGTTTGCGCGCGGCGCCGACTTCGTCCAGGCGACCGACTTTGGTGGAATGCGGCGCGGTCTTGACGATCTCCGGAGTCTCTGCGGCTTCTTCGGCGATGGAACGCATGGCGTCCACAAAGGCATCGCATTCCTGTTTAGATTCTGATTCTGTCGGCTCAATCATCATCGCACCAGGCACGATCAACGGAAACGCCGTCGTGTACGGATGAAAACCGTAATCGATCAGGCGCTTGGCGATATCCATGGTGTTCACGCCGTTCTTTTTTTGCCGCGCATCGCTGAAAACAACTTCATGCATTGAGGGCAAATTGAACGGCAGATAGAATACATCCTCCAACTTCTTGCGAATGTAATTGGCGTTGAGAACCGCGTCTTCCGTGGCTTGGCGGATTCCCGGCCCGTAGGCCAGCGTGTAAGCGAGCGCCCGCACCAGCACTCCAAAATTTCCGCCGAACGCGCGCACCCGGCCAATGGATTTAATTTTGTGATTTTCGAGCGCCAGATTCCCGTTTTTCTCCGCCAGCACGGGAATCGGCAGATAAGGCTCGAGGATCTTCTTTACCATCACCGGCCCCGCTCCGGGCCCGCCGCCGCCATGCGGCGTTGAAAACGTCTTGTGCAGGTTGAGGTGCATGACGTCGACGCCGAAATCGCCGGGACGCGCGACACCCGCGAGCGCATTCATGTTCGCGCCGTCCATGTACAGCAGCGCGCCGTGGTCATGCAGGATCTTCGCGGCTTCGGCGATATTTTGTTCAAACACGCCGAGCGTCGACGGATTGGTGACCATCATGCCGGCCACATCATGATTCACAATTTCTTTCAGGCGGGCGATGTCGATCTGGCCGCGTTCATCCGAGCGCACGTTTTCAACTTCGTATCCGGCAATCACCGCCGTCGCGGGATTGGTGCCGTGAGCGGAGTCCGGAATCAGGACTTTTTTGCGCGGGCGTCCCTCCGTATCTTCCAGATAGGCGCGAATCAACAGCAAGCCTGTCAGTTCGCCTTGCGCGCCGGCCGCTGGTTCCAGCGTTCCGGTGTCCATGCCTGTAATTTCGGCGAGACAATTCAGCAGCAGTTGTAGAATTTTCAAGCAGCCTTGCGAGAGTTCCAGCGGCTGGTAGGGATGTTCGGTGGCGATCCCGTCCAGGCGCGCCACGAATTCGTTCACGCGCGGGTTGTATTTCATGGTGCAGGAGCCCAGCGGGTACATGCCCAGATCGATCGCATAGTTCCAGGTGGACAGCCGCGTGAAGTGGCGGATCACCTCAATTTCGCTGACCTCGGGAAATCCCTCGACCGCATCGCGAACATAGTCCGCGCCTAACGCCGCGCGAACGTCCACCTCGGGTACGTCCAGCGGAGGCAGTTCAAATGCGCGCTTTCCCGGAGCGGACTCTTCGAAGATCAGCCCTTCGTTGCGGTTGACCTGACGTCCGGCAATTTTGATCCGATTCTTCGCTACTAATTCTTCGGTTTTCATTTGGATGCTGCAAATTCCTTTGTAGTAGCACAGGCGCTGTTGCCTGTGCGGGTTTGTAGGCCGCGCTGACAGCTTCGATCCAACTGCAATCGCAAAAATCGCACAGCCAAGAACGCCTGTGCTACAGAATTCTCAGATCGGCTTCGACAGAATTTCGCGCACAGCTTCGGCCATGCGCTCAATTTCCGCGCGCGAAATCGTTTCCGTGACGCAGAACAGGGCGCGCTTGGTCAGGTCGGGGAAGTAACTTCCGATCGGTAGCGGCCCGATGATGTTGTGCCGCAACAATTCCGCGTTCACCATTTTTACGGAGCGGGGGAATTCGACGACGAACTCGTTGAAGAACGGTCCGGAAAACGCGCGGCGCACGCCGCGAATTTTTTCCAGTTCGTCGAGAGCGAATCGCGCCTTGGCTAGATTCTGAGCGGCAAGTTCCTTCAACCCTTCCTTGCCGAGGAGACACAGGTGAATGTTCACGGCCAGGGCGCACAGCGCCTGATTGGTGCAGATGTTCGATGTAGCCTTCTCGCGGCGGATGTGCTGCTCGCGGGTCGCCAGTGTCAGCACGTATCCGCGTTTTCCGTGACTGTCCAGCGTCTCGCCGGCCAGGCGTCCGGGCATCTGGCGCACGAATTTCTCTCGCGTGGCGATCACGCCGGCATACGGCCCGCCGTAGCTGGGCGCGAGTCCGAAACTTTGCCCCTCCATCGCCACGATATCCGCCTCTGCCGGAGGCCGCACGGCGCCGAGCGACACGCCGTCGGTGATGGCCACCACCAGCAGAGCGCCCTTGGTGTGTGCGAGGGACGCCAGCCCGGGCACCTGTTCGAGCACACCCAAAAAATTGGGGGACTGCACGACGACGGCGGCGGTTTCGCTGGTGATCAATCCTTGCAGGCGATTGGCGTCCACCTGCCCGGTGTTGCTGAATGCAATTTCATCGATGCGCAGGCCGAGGTTTCGAGTGTACGTCTCCAGAACCTGCCGATATTCGGGATGCAGCGAACGCGCCACGACCACGCGATGCCGCCCGGTCAGCCGCTCGGCCATGAGCACGGCTTCGGTAGTCGCGGTCGATCCATCCCACATGGATGCGTTCGCGACTTCCATGCCGGTGAGCTGGCACATCAGCGTCTGAAATTCAAAAATTGCCTGCAGCGTGCCCTGGCTGATTTCCGCCTGATACGGCGTATAGGAAGTCAGAAATTCGCCGCGCTGGATCAGCGAATCCGTGACTACCGAACGCAAGTGATTGTAGACGCCAGCACCGAGGAAGCTGGTATAGCCGCGCGAATTTTCCGCCGCGCGCGCCTTGAAATACTCAATGATTTCCTGCTCGGACATCGGGGCAGGGAGTTGCAATGGTTCCTTAAGCCTGAACTCTTCTGGAATCGAATCGAACAGCGTTTCGATGGATGGCGCTCCGACGGCATCGAGCATTTCCCGGCGCTCGTTGGCGCTTTTTGGCAGATAGCGCATCAGGCGGAAGCTTCCTTTTCCGAAATGAACGCCTGGTACGCGGCGGCGTCCATCAGGGAGGAAACTTCAGCCGGGTTGGCAAGCGTCACCTTGATCAGCCATCCAGCGCCGTGCGGATCCGAGTTGACGGTTTCGGGAGTTCCGGACAGCGCGGCGTTGGTTTCAGTTACTTCGCCGGAAACCGGCGCGAAAATTTCGCTGACGGCCTTGACCGATTCGACCGTGCCGAAGACTTGCCCGCCCGTGATCTTCGTGCCGGCCGCGGGCATTTCCACGAAGACGACATCGCCCAGTTCGTGCTGCGCGTAGTCGGTGATCCCTATGGTTCCGGTGTTTCCGGACACCTTGATCCACTCATGTTCCTTGGTGTAACGGTAGTCGCTCGGATACATTACGGCTCCTTGAATCCAGTAGGACAGGCTTCAGCCTGTCGGTTTATGTTTGCGGTGCCACGGAAGAAAAGCGACAGGCTGAAGCCTTTCCCACTTAGAGATTCTACTTCGCACGCTTGTAAAAGGGCATGGGAACGATTCGAGCGGGTGCCTGGTTTGCGCGGATCCCGATTGCGATTTCGGTTCCCGGCGCTTTCGATGCGACCGGCACGTAGGCCATGCCCACATTCTTCTTCAAAAAAGGCGCGGGTGATCCGCTCGTCACGCGCCCAGCTTCCTTGCCGTTAATGGAGACCGTACAAGCGTCGCGCGCAATCATGCGATCGAGCATCTCGAAACCTGCGAGCGTACGTTCGATCCCTTTTTCTTTTTGCCGCACCAGCACGTCACGTCCCAGAAATTCGCCCTTAGCCGGTTTGCAGATCCATCCCAGGCCGGCTTCCCAGGGGGTCGTCGTATCGTCAATTTCATGACCGTAGAGGCACATCGACGCTTCGAGCCGCAGCGTATTCCGTGCGCCCAGGCCGCATGGCAGCAATCCTTCGCCGGATCCTGCATCAAGAAGCGTCGCCCACAATATCTCGGAATGTTCCGGCGCAAAATAAATCTCGAAGCCGTCTTCTCCCGTGTACCCGGTGCGCGCGATCAGGCAATCGACGCTGTCAACCTTGCCAAATGCAAAATGGTAGTAGCGAATCGATTCGAGCGGCACAGCCGTGAAACGCTGCAGGATGCCCAGAGCCTTCGGTCCCTGAATCGCCAGCTGCGAATAGCGCTCGCCGGCATTTTCGATCTGCGCGCCGATGCGATTGTGGGCGCGGATATGCTCGAAATCCTGATCCTGATTGCTGGCATTCACACACAAAAAATAGTGCGTGTCGGAAAACTTATGGACTAACAGGTCGTCGACAAACGTACCCTTCTCGGTCATCAATCCCGAATAGTGCGCCTGTCCAACCGCCAGTTTGGACGCGTCATTGCAAGTAACGTGTTGGACGAGCGCAAGCGCGTGCGGCCCTCGCACCTCAATTTCGCCCATGTGGCTGACGTCAAACAGTCCGGCTGCCGTGCGCGTGGCTATGTGCTCCGCCACGATACCCGAATACTCAACCGGCATATCCCAGCCGCCAAAATTAACCATTTTGGCTTTGAGGCGGCGGTGAACGCCGTTCAGCGCAGTCTTGCGAAGTTGGGTGGTGGTCGGAGATGTCACTCGAAATTCTCAGGAGCCGCAGCGCAAAATCGAAACTAACACGCGGCTTTGAAACGTGTCAAGAAAGCCGCAAGTCAAAGGCTCGCAAGGGAGCTGCGACATGGGTCGCGGGGCGATTTCCGTTTCCGCATTGTTGCTTGGCGCAGCACTTGCGGCTTGTTGTGGCGCGCCGGGCTGGCCTATAGTGTTTTATAGTGGCTTTGCGGCTTGGGGCAGGTTCGCCCAAACGGACGCAAACGACGAAGCGAGCGAATGCAAACCACAACCCTTTGTGCGCAGTGCGATCTGCCGGAACGCGCTTGTAAGTGTGATCGTTACTGCTGCTATTGCCAGGGACAGATGGGTATCCGTCTTTGCATGGACGGCAAATATTATTGCCCGGACTGCCGGGAAGCTTGCGAAGTGAGCGTCGCCCAATCCAATGAGTGATCAGCCCGTGCGAGTGGTGTTTCATCTGGACCAGGACCGGAAACTGGTGGATGTATTTTGCAGCGCTGTGCAGCATCAGGCCCTGCAAGCTGGGCTTCAGGCGGAGCACGGGACGCAGCTCGCGACGGCGGCGGCGGATGTCTGCCATGAAACCATCTCAAGACTTGGCGGCAACGGCGAGATTGTGGACGTTACGCTTGACACGTTCACGGACCGCATCGAGATTGCGATTCACTCCCGCAGCCTGGCACTGCCGGCGGTGGGGCTGGACAGATTTGCGCCTTCCGGCTCGCGATCCGGCGACGACCGGGGAGTCAGCGGCGTGGACTTACTCTCGCGGGTCGATCGTGTGTTGTACAACACCGATGGTGGCGTAGCGAGAACAACGCTAGTTAAGTTCCTGCCTGCCCACCGCTGAACCTCTCCTCTTGGTCCAAAATCTTTTGCGACCGAGCTTTAGTAGCACAGACTTCACAGGCTGCGGAAAAGATGGCTTGTTCTGTCATTCTGAGCGAAGCGAAGAATCTCTATTCGATTTAAGTATCAGAGAACAAACAAATAAACAAACAAACATTCCTCGCTTCGCTCAGAATGACAGCGTTTTGAGTTTTTCCGTAGCCTGTGAGGGGTTGACTTTCTCGCGTGGCGAACCCCCACAGACTGAAGTCTGTGCTACCAATGCAAAGTCTCAAAATTTAGTTCTGATTGAGCAGGATATCGATCGAACGCATGATCTCGGGCGATTGCCAGTCCTGGGGGCCGACGATCTTGCGTGCCAGGCGGCCTTTGCGATCGATCAGATATGTTTCGGGATACATGGATGTGCCGTAATCGGCGGAGGTTTTTTTCGAAGCATCGCGGTAGGTGGGAAAGACCACGTGATTGTCCTTCAGAAACTTTTCGTACGCGTCGTTGTCTTCGTCCACGCTGATGCCCAGAACCACTCCGCCTTTGGAGCCGATGGCCTGTTGTAAAGTGTTGAGAGATTGCGTTTCTTCCAGGCAAGGCGGGCACCAGGACGCCCAGAAATTCAAGATAACGACTTTGCCGCGTAGATCCGACAAGTGCGAGGCGCCGGTGATTTTCAAGTCAAAATCCTGGGCTTTGCGTCCTGCCAGACTCGGTTCGCCCTGTCGGTACGAAGGGGCTGCAAAGACGTACAGTACAGCCGCAACGAAAATCAGCGCGATAGGGCCTAGAATCTTATGTTTCAATGATGTTTTCTCCGGACATCTCTATAATACATTCTTGGACCGGCTTGCGCGAGCCGAATTGCCGACTATTCACCTAAAATGAATCCCCATCTCATGATCTCCGCGATCGTGCCTGCGCGCAATGAGGAAGAGAGCATTGTAGATGCCGTTGAATCGCTTGCCGCTCAGCCGGAAATTAAGGAGATCATTGTCATCAATGACCAGTCGACGGACGGAACCGCCGCGAAACTCGAAGAACTTTCTGCGCGATTCCAGCAGCTAAGAGTTCTCGAAACGCGGGAGTTACCCGACGGCTGGGTTGGGAAGAACTACGCGGTATCGCTGGGCGCGGCGCAGGCCAATGGGGCCTGGTTGCTTTTCACCGACGCCGACGGTGTGCATTTGCCGGGCTCCACTGCGCACGCCCTTGCAGATGCGGCGAAAAGCGGGGCGGGCCTTGTGTCGTATTCACCAGAGCAAGAAACGCGCACCTGGTGGGAAAAGGCCTTGATTCCATTTGTCTATACGCGGCTCGCGCACAAGTATTCGTACGATGAGGTAAATCATCCCGATTCGCGGGTTGCGGCAGCCAGCGGGCAATACCTGCTGATCCGGCGTGACGTGTACGAGCGAATCGGCGGACACGCGGCGGTTGCCGGGGAAGTGCTTGAGGACGTGGCGCTGTCCCGGTTGGTCAAGCAAGCGGGTGTGCGCCTGCACTTCGCGTCCGGAGCTGGCATGATGCGCGTACGGATGTACCGGACGTTTGGCTCGATGTGGCAGGGTTGGACGAAAAACCTCTATCCCTTGATGGGAGGTACGCCGCGATCGGTGGGACGAGAGCTTTTCCGGGTCGTTCCGTGGATTCCTTTGTTGGTACTTCCGCTGGTCGTGGTGCATCTAATTTTTGGGGCGCTGGGACTTGCTTTGTTGGCCGGCCGGCATGCCGCTTATGCTGCGGACTCGGCGAAATCGTTTTCCAGGGGTGCTTGCCATATACTACTTGTTGGCCGTCGCCCTCTACACCGCAGCGCTCCTAAACTCGGAATCGCGTTATGCGAAGGGCAATGTCAAGTGGAAGGGGCGGGAATACGCCGTAGGGCGTGATTCATGATTTGCGAATCGTACCTGTTGGCGTGATGGCAGAAATCGCTATAGAAATCCTTTACTTTTATGGTCTATCTGACCCGCAAGATTGAGTTCTCTGCATCGCATCTTTATCACAACCCGGCGTTCTCAGCCGAGGAGAACCGGCGCGTTTTCGGCAAGTGTAACAATCCGCACGGCCACGGCCACAATTATGTGCTTGAGGTGACGGTGGCGGGCGATCCGGACCCGGCAACGGGCATGGTGCTGGACCTGAAGGAGCTGAAAGAGATTTTGCAGCGCGAAGTGAGCGACCGGATGGATCACCGGTTTTTGAATTATGAAGTGCCTGAGCTCGCCGGAAAAATTCCCACGTGCGAGAACATTGCCACCGTGATCTGGCGGTTGCTGGAGCCGAAGATCACGCGCGGACATCTAAATCGCGTGCGCTTGTATGAGACGCCGGATTTGTTTGTCGATTGCTACGGCGAAGGGCACGAGAACGGCGCGCACGCTAGCGGGGGCAACCCGCGATGAAGCTTCATTTGTGGCGGCGGTATCGTTTCGCGGCGTCTCATCGGCTGCATAGCACGCAGTTTGGCGAAGAAGAAAACCGGCGCATCTACGGCAAGTGCAACAACCCATATGGACACGGACACAACTATGTGGTGGAAGTGGCCGTGTCCGGCCCGGTGAACGAAGCAACAGGCATGATCGCGAATCTCGCCGATCTCGACGCCTACGTGGAAAGGGAAGTGATCGAGCCTTTCGACCACACGTATCTGAACGAGGAAATTACTGAGTTCCGAGAACATGTGCCGACCACGGAAAATATTTGTATCGAAGTGTTCAATCGACTTCGCAATTTTCCCAGCGCGACACTGGAGCGCGTGCGTGTGGAAGAAACTGGACTGAACAGTTTTGAATATGCAGGAGAGCCTGCCGGAGCGACCGATGAGTGATGACAGAAAACGAGTTGAGGAACTGACGCTCACCGAACTTGGTGGCGCGGAGCGTCCGGAGTCCATTGCGGATCATATGCGCAAAGTCTTGGAATCGATCGGGGAGGACCCCACCCGCGATGGGTTGCGGCGCACGCCCGAACGTTTCGAGAAGGCTTTTCGCTTTCTGACGAGCGGCTATCAGCAGGATCCGGAAAAGCTTTTGAACGGCGCGATGTTCACCGTGTGTTATGACCAGATGGTGCTGGTGAAAGACATTGAGTTCTACAGCCTGTGCGAGCACCACTTGCTTCCGTTTTTCGGGAAATGCCACGTCGCGTATATTCCTGACAAAAAAGTGGTGGGCTTGTCCAAGATTCCGCGACTGGTGAATATGTTTGCGCGACGCCTGCAGATTCAGGAACGCCTGACGAATCAGATCGCCAACGCCATCCAGCAGAAGATTGCTCCTTTGGGCGTTGGCGTGGTCATCGAGGGGCGCCATCTATGCATGGTGATGCGCGGTGTCGAGAAGGAAAGCTCGCAGACCGTGACGAGCGCGATGCTCGGCTCGTTCAAGGATAATCCCAAGACGCGTGAGGAATTTCTGGCGCTGATCCACGGAAAATAGTAGTGCGATCGTATTCGCGCGTGAGATTGACTGTGTAGCGCCAACCTTCAGGCTGGCATTTTGGGATGGCACGCAGGATGCCCGCCTGAAGGCGGGCGCTACAGATCATCCACACGAAATCAAATTCACCAGATGTGACTAATCGGGTTCGAATCATCTTTCACAGAAGATAAATTTTGCATGTCGCCGCGACCCTATGGTAGTCTGCTAGGGTCGAAGAGAAGACAAAACGAGAGCAATAGAGTGGGTTGGGCGGAGAGGACGACTTGAGAGAAGCAAAGTCAATGTTGATCGAGCAGTATCGAGCGCACGTCAAGGATACGGGCTCACCGGAAGTGCAGATTGCCTTACTGAGCGAGCGAATCAACTACCTGACCACGCATCTGAAGGCGCACCTCAAGGACCATGCATCGCGACGCGGGTTGATCATGATGGTTAACAAGCGCCGCCGTCTTTTGGATTATCTCAACCGTCGTGACCCGGATCGGTATCGCGAGATTGTCGACCGTCTTAGTTTGCGCAAGTAAAAGCTCCCTAACCAGAGCGCAGTCGCGCCAACAACATCTCCCGATCTCAGCGGAGTCCCGCACTTTTCTGGCGGCCCGAGGCGATATCGCCCGGCCGCTTTTTTTGTAGGCAGGCTCCGGCGGATCGCTCGAAGTCGTCTTCGTTTTCTCTTCCACACAAAACGGGACCCGTTTCTCCCGCACTCGAATGGCTTTTCGCGCGCGTATGGCCCGATGGTTCGGGACGCGGCGGACAGTCGCAAGGACCTCGTATATGTCACAAGCAGCACCCGCTCCCCATCAGGTAACCGTCGAAGTCGGCGGACGCACGCTGACGCTGGAAACCGGAAAAATTGCCAAGCAGGCCAACGGCGCTGTACTCGCCCGTTATGGCGACACGGTAGTGCTGGTCACGGCGTGCATGGATTCCAAGGCGAATGACCGCGATTTTCTTCCGCTTACCGTCGACTACCGCGAATACACGTACTCCGCCGGTAAAATTCCTGGTGGCTTTTTCAAGCGCGAAGGGCGCCCCTCGGAGCGCGAAATTCTGACTTCCCGCATGATTGACCGTCCTCTTCGCCCGCTGTTTCCTGAAGCGTGGCGCAATGAAACGCAAATCGTGGCCATGGTGCTGTCCGCGGACAGCGAAAACGATCCCGACATGATCGGCATAACGGGAGCTTCGGCGGCCGCATTTATTTCCGACCTGCCGTTCACGACGCCGGTCGCTGCCGTGCGCGTTGGACTGGTCGACGGCAAACTCGTAGCGAATCCCACGACTGCGGAACAGAAAACCAGCCTGCTGAACATTGTTGTTGTTGCCACGGAACAAGCGATCGTCATGATCGAAGCGGGAGCAACGGAAGTCAGTGAAGACACCGTTGCCGACGCGCTGGAATTCGGGCACGAGCAGATCAAGCACATCATCGCGGCCATCCGCCAATTGCATGACAAGGTGAAGCCCAACAAGGTCACCGTTCCGCCGCTGCCGTTTGATGAAGCGCTCGCCAAGGAAATCGAGCAGAAATACGGCGCGAGACTGCACGACGCGATCGACACCAAGAAATATCCCAAGAAGGAAAGCTATCACCTGATCGACGATGTGAAGAAAGCGATCAAGGAATCCATCCCCGAAGAAGACGAAGAGAAGCGTACCCTCGCCATGCGGGCGTTTGAACGTCTGCGGGAAAACTACTTCCGCGAGGACATTCTGCAGCGCAACCGCCGCCCGGATGCCCGCGCCTTCGATGAAATCCGCGACATTACCTGCGAAGTGGGCGTTCTGCCTCGCGCTCACGGCTCCGCGCTGTTCACGCGCGGCGAGACGCAGGCCGTCGTCGCGACGACCCTCGGCACCGAGCGCGACTCGCAGACTATCGACGCGCTCGCCGGTGAGTACTCCGAGCGCTTCATGCTGCACTACAACATCCCCCCGTTCGCGACCGGCGAGACCGGCCGCGTGGGCAGCCCGAAGCGGCGCGAGATCGGCCACGGCCGACTCGCCAAGCGCGCGATCATCGCGGTCCTGCCCACCGGCGAGGAATTCGCGTACTCCATGCGCGTCGTGTCGGAAATCACCGAGTCGAACGGCAGCTCGTCGATGGCCTCGGTGTGCGGCGCGAGCCTCGCGCTGATGGACGCCGGCGTGCCCACCAAGGCGCACGTCGCTGGCATTGCGATGGGCCTCATCAAGGAAGGCAATCGC
>Ga0157378_10005162_pt1 | contig 11465 bp, 7 predicted proteins | sample M65metaG_FD_115309 | JGI IMG/M metagenome (GOLD analysis project Ga0157378, IMG submission 115309) | Miscanthus rhizosphere microbial communities from Kellogg Biological Station, Michigan, USA - M6-5 metaG | ecosystem: Host-associated > Plants > Roots > Rhizosphere > Soil | place: USA: Michigan...
CGCGACGCCGGCTCGATCCGCTCGATCGCCGCCGAGCAGGGGCTCGGCGTGCGGGACTTCCGGCGCGAGCTGGACGAGTTCTCCGGGGTCTCGATCTACCGGGACGGATTCAGGGTGTTCCCTTACGGTGAGCGCGGCGACGACTGGCTCGGTCTCGATCTGCGCCGGGTCAACCAACCGACCCGGAGAATCTCGAACAACCAGATCGCCGGCTACGTCTCGATTTCGCACGAGGAGAACCCCGAGCTCCGCGATCAGACCAACCGCGAGGGTCTGATGCAGAACCGCGCCTACGAGGACCTCCGCGACCTCGTGATCGGGGCGCTGCAGCTGATCGAGGACAGGCGCTGGCGAAAACGGAAAGAGGTCAGGGAGCAGGGGACCGAGGATGGGGCGAAGGATGAATCCGGCGATCCTTTCGACAGCTTCAACCTCGAGGACCTCCGCAGTGCGGTGCGGGACAAGACCGGCGGCGATCCGGATCTGGAGGGCGCCTTCGAGGAGAAGCAGAGGGCGGTTGAGGCGGGGGTCGACGAGGTCCGGGACCTGCTCGGCAGCTACCAGCGGCTGGCCAGCCTCGGTCGCCTGGTTGACGCGATCCTGCATGACGGCAGAGCCCCGCTCTCTTCGATCGACAGCGACGCCCTGCTGGGGATCAGAAAGATCCAGAAGGCGAAGCGGGACGACGATCGGATCACCGCCTTCGCGGAGGAGAAGTTCACCGGCATTCGTACCCAGACGAAGGTTCTCGATGCCCTGTTCAAGCGCATCGCCCCCTTCGCCGGTCGCAAGCGCGGCAGGCCGAAGAAGCTGATCCTGGAGGACCTTGTCGCCGAGACGTTCGACCTGGAGCAGGCCAGGATCGAGGAGCTGGGGGTCCGGGTCCACCTGCCCGGGACCAGTACGGAGGCAACCGTCGAGGAAACCGACATGAGGATCATCCTCTACAACCTCCTCGACAACGCCCTCCACTGGTTGAGGGATGCGCCCGACGACAGGCGTGAGATCACCGTCCGGGTCAAGAGGCGGAAGGAGGAAGAAGTGGAGATCCTCTTTTCCGACAGCGGTCCCGGAGTGAGCGAGGAGGATCGGGAACATATCTTCGAGCCGTATTTCAGTCGTAAGGTGAGCGGCTGGGGGATCGGGCTGAGCCATGCGGGAGCGCTGATCAGCGAGTACTACGACGGGTCCTTCCAGCTCCTCGACAACGGCCCCCTCTCCGGCGCGACCTTCCGGATCCTGCTGAGGAGGCGGGTATGAGCCCGGGGTCGTTCCGTGTCGTTCATGTCGACGACGAGGAGAACGTCCTCGTGCAGGTGAAGGAACTGCTGGAGGGAGACGACGACATAGCCGCCCTCGGCGGCGTCGAGGTCACCTCCTTCGACAACTTCTCCGAGGCGCTGGAGCATCTCGACCAGACCTTCACCGACATCGTCATCCTCGACGTGATGAAGGACCACGGGGTGGCGGCGGCCGATCCTGAGCTCGCCGGTCGGGACGCCTTTGAACAGCTCCGCGGGAAAGTCTTCCTCCCGGTCATCTTCTACACCGGTTTCGCCAACCACGTCGAGGACCTCGAGCAGGACCTGAAACTCCTACGTGTGGTCGCGAAAGGCAACGCGGAGCGGTTGCTGGAGGCGGTACGGGCGGTGCTCGACGAGGGTCTGCCGTCGCTCAACCGCAATCTGGTCGAGATGCTGCGGGAGGTGCAGCGTTCCTACATGTGGGATTTCGTCGCCCATCACTGGCCGGAGTTCAGGTCGCAGGAGGATTCGACGGCGCTGGCCCACCTGCTCGTGCGCCGGTTCGCACTGACGCTCGAGACCGATGGAGCCGGTTCCCTGGCGTCCAAGCTGCCCGGCGGAGTCTCCGCCGCCGGAGGCACCGACGGGAAGGTGCACCCGATATCGATGTACGTGATGCCGCCCATACCCGATGCGACGCCGATGGCCGGCGACGTCCGGCGCGGCCGGGTGGATGACGCCGATGACCATTGGATCGTACTCACGCCGTCCTGCGATTTCGCGCAGGGAAGGGCGGACACGGTTCTGCTGGCGGCCTGCGAACCGCTCGAGGGGCAGCCGGAGCTCGACAAATTCCGTGAACACCCGGAGTCGAACGGGAAGCGGAAGCTGCTGCTCGCCCTGATGACCAACAAGGGCGATGGCCGCCAGGCCGACCGATACCACTTCCTCCCTGGCGCACTCGACCTCCCCGACCTCCTCGTCGATCTGCGAACGCTGAAGACGATTCCCCGCGACCAGTTCGACCGGCTGACGCCGGTCGTGTCCTTGGACGCGCCCTTCGCCGAGGCCCTTCTCGCCCAGTTCGCCCGTTACGTGGGGAGGCTGGGTACCCCGGACCCGGACCTCGATCTCGTGGTCGAGCGTCTGCAGGCGTCGGGCTCCGAGGGCCCGGGCTGACGGGACGTCCTGCCACGTCGGGGTCGGGTTGATACCGGAACGCGACATCACGCCCGTTGTCCCGGATCCACCGCCGAGTTGTGGAATGCCCGAGGAGGACGAGATCCCCGAGGAAAACTGGGGCGGCTTCAGGGATACCTGGTACCTCGGGCGGATTCCTCCGGCCGAGGCGCGTGAAGCCCTCGTGTACGAGCAAAGGGCTCTCGAGTGCCTCGACCGCACCTGCAGCAGCCAGGAGGAGTTCGAGCTCATCGCCTGCGCACTGGAATGGGGCGACACGGACGATCTGCCTCCCTCCCTCCTGAAGTCGTTCAACGACGAAGGGCTGGGAGAGGTGATGCGGAATCCTGACGATTTCAGTCCTCTGGGCGGCCTGGAGATCGGAGTCGCCGGTCTTGTCCATGCGCTCTCAACCATCGGCTGCGTGACCGCGGCGAGCTGCAGGTGGCACGGGGAGGAGAGCTGGTCCGACTGCCCGGTGGTGTTTTTTGCCGCGCCGGACCGGAAGTCCGAGATCCTCGCCGAGCTGATCAGGAAGACGGGATGTGGCCTCGGGGCAGATCGTGGTCTCCTGGTGATCGAGGCGGCTTCGGTCACCGATCTTCATTCGCTTGCGGAGCTGATCTTCGAGGAAATACCACGGTTTCAGCCCATCTGAGCTGTCCTTGACGCTGTTTAACCTCAGGGTCCCGATGGCTACCCGACGCAGTGCAGATAAGACGCGGTCGGCGACCGGAAGGAGATCCGAGCGGCGCCCGGCAGTCCCCCTCTACCGCGGCCTGCCGGCGCGTCCGGGACGGCATCCGGAGGCCCCGGATCCGGCCGACATCCCCGGCATCAGAAAGTGGGTGGAGGAGCGGAGCCGGCCGACCGCGATCGATCTCTTCGCCGGCGCCGGCGGGCTCTCCCTCGGGTTGCACCAGGCGGGTTTCGACGTGCTCGTCGGAGCGGACTCGAACGAGTGGGCGATGGAGACCCACGCGGCCAACCTGCCGGGCCTCACCTGGACCGGCGATCTCACCGACCCCCGCCACTTCCTCGAAGCGCTGTCGGTATGGGGCATCGGAAGCGTCGACCTCCTCGCCGGGGGAGTCCCCTGTCAGCCCTTCAGCAGGGCGGGGCGCTCGAAGATCGCCGACCTCGTCAAACAGGGAGTCAGGGGGCAGCACGATGAGCGGGCGGAGCTGTGGGAGAGCTTCGTCTCGGTCGTCCGGGCGCTGCGCCCGCGTGCCGTCCTCGTCGAGAACGTCCCCGACCTCCCCCGGTGGAACGACGGCGCCGTCCTGATCGGCTTCTTCGAGTCGTTGCGGGAGCTCGGTTACACGGTCGAGGCGCGGATCCTCGACGGCTTCCGCCACGGTGTTCCGCAGCACCGCCAGCGCCTGATCCTGCTGGGCTTCGCCGAGGGTAGGCGGCCGGTCTGGCCGGAGCCGGTCGACGAAGTCGTCTCTCTCAGAGACGCGATCGACGACCTCCCGATCGTCCCCCGCGCGCAACGGGAGGAGGAGCTCCCCTACGCGCCGGACCGGATCCGGACCGATTTCCAGCGGGAAATGCGGGCGGGGCTCGCGGGCGAGGCGGCCGAGGTGGTCTGGGAGCACATCACCCGTGACGTCCGGCCCGACGACATGGAAGCCTTCAGCGTGCTGGGGGAAGGGCAGACCTACGTCGACCTTCCCCAGCGGCTGCGCCGCTACCGGTCGGACGTGTTCACCGACAAGTACAAGCGCCTCGTCGGAACCCAGCTGTGCCGTTCGATCACCGCCCACATCGCCAAGGACGGCTACTCGTACATCCATCCCGAACAGCACCGCACGCTCTCGATCCGGGAGGCCGCCCGCGTCCAGACCTTTCCCGACGACTTCCGCTTCGCCGGCACCCAGACCCACCGGTACCAGCAGATCGGAAACGCGGTGCCGGTGCGGTTGGGCCGCGCGGTCGGGGCGGCGGTCCTCGGCGGGCTCGCGACCGAGGGCGGGCCGGCGCTCGAGCGGGATCTCTTTCGGCGCAGGCTGCTCGCCTGGCACGGTGAGAGACCGGTACGGCGACCCTGGCGCACGGCCGGCGACCCCTGGCGGGTGCTGGTCGGGGAGCTGGCACTGCGGCGGGCCCCGGACGACGTCGTCACGGCGATGTACCGGCGGCTGCTGGGGTCGGCGAAATCACCCAGGGTGGTCGCCCGGGATCCCGCCGCCGTGGAGGAGGACCTGCGGGAGATGGGCCTGAAGACGGCGGCAACGGCGATCGTCGAGATCGCCTTGGCGATCGTCGAGGACTTCGACGGCAGGGTTCCGGACGAGTCGCTCGCCCTGCGCTCGCTGCCCGGGGTGGGGGACTATCTCGCCGAGGCGGTGCTCTGCTTCGGCTTCGATCGGCGTGCGGTCCTCGTCGACGCGGTGACGACCCGGATCTGCACCCGCGTGCGGGGGCGTGACGACGACAGGCGCTTCCAGCTGCGGCTCGACCTCTACGACCTCGCCGGGCCGGCGGGGCCCGACGCCGCCTTCAACCGGGCACTGCTGGATCTCGGCGAGGAGATCTGTCGCCCGAGCTCGAAGCTCTGTGGCAGCTGCCCGCTGGTCGAGCTCTGCGCCTCGGCGGAGCCACCGTCCGCGGATGTCGGCAGGCTGGTCGGGGCGGTGGCCTCTTGAGCCGTTTCACCACCGTCCTGCCCTCGGCCCGGAAGCTGATGTCCTCGCTGCGGGACATCGGCTACGACCTGCCCTCGGCGGTGGCCGACCTCGTCGACAACTCGATCGACGCGGGGGCCGAAAACATCGACGTCACCTTCGGGGAGCAGGGCGCCAACTCGTGGATACGCATCGTCGACGACGGCATGGGGATGACGCCGCGCGGCCTCGACGAGGCGATGCGTTACGGCAGCCAGCGGGCGTACTCGACCTCGGCGCTGGGCCACTTCGGGCTCGGCCTCAAGACCGGGTCGCTCTCGCAGTGCCGTCGCCTCACCGTCGCCTCCCGCCGCCGTCGCAACTCTCCCCTCGCCGTGCGGCGCTGGGACCTCGACCTGGTCGCCGAGCGGGACTCCTGGGACCTCGACACCCCGCCCCGAAAGGAGCTGCCGCCACAGCTTCTGGAACCGCTGCTGAAGGGAACCGGGACCGTGGTCCTCTGGGAGAGGCTGGACCGGGTCCTCGCCTTCCGCAACCCCGACGGCGCCGCCACCCGCAGGGCCCTGGCCAATATGGCAACCGAGGTCGCCGACCACCTGGGGATGGTGTTCCACCGCTTCATCACCGGCGAGTGGGCCGACGGCGACGCCTTCGTGAACATCTCCGTCAACGGGGAGCCGGTCACCGCCTGGGATCCGTTCGCGCGGGAGGAGCAACACATGAAGGCCCTGGCCCGGCAGAGGATCGAGCTCGTCACCGAGGGCGGTTCGGTTGCGACCCTGACGGTACGTCCCTACGTGCTCCCCGCCCAGAGCCACTTCTCCTCACCGGAGGCGCACCAGGTGGCCGCCGGCCCGCACCGCTGGAACCGGCAGCAGGGCTTCTACGTCTACCGGCGGGACAGGATGATCCAGTCCGGCGGCTGGAACCGGATCCGGACCATGGACGAGCACGCGAAGCTCGCGCGGATCGCGATCGACCTACCCGCGGGCCACGAGGAGCTGTTCGGGATCAACGTCGCAAAGATGTCGATCGTGATCCCGGAAGCAGCGCGGGCGCCGCTGCGGACGATCGCCTCCGCGGTCGTGCAGCAGGCCCAGCGGAACTACCGGGAGCACCTCGATCGCACCGGAGCGCCGGTCGAGGCCGCGGCTCCTCATAGCCGGCGAGGCGAGGAGAACGGGTCGGGAGGGCCGTCGATCAGCGGCGACTGGCCCCTGATCCTGCGGACGGTGAACGAGGCGCTGGGGGACGAGCCGGCGCGCCGGGACGATCTCCTCGTCCGGCTCGTCAACGCCTTTGACTAGTCCTCTGCTTTGTAGTGTCCCGGTGTGGCAGAAGGGAGACCTACGCCGACCAGCGCCCGCGTCAGCGAACAGATGGCGAGGGTCGCGCGCAGGGACACGCGACCGGAGCTCGCGATCAGGCGTGAGCTCCACGCCCGGGGTCTCCGCTACCGGGTGGACGTAAGCCCGGTTCCTTCCCTGCGTGGCCGCGCGGACATCCTCTTCCGGCAGGCGCGGGTCGCGGTCTACGTGGACGGTTGCTTCTGGCACAGCTGCCCCGAGCACGGGGTCCTCCCGAAAGGCAACCGCGAGTGGTGGCGGGAAAAGCTCGCGGCGACGGTGCGCCGGGACAGGTCCACCGAGTCGACGCTGGCCGAGCTCGGCTGGAGGGTGGTACGGGTGTGGGAGCACGAGGATCCGGTCGCCGCGGCGGGTCGGATCGAGACGACGGTCCGCGGCGGGCGAAGGTAGCCGTGGCACCGGGGGGAGACAGAGGAGGCCGGTCGCCGCGAACCGAGGAGGTGCCGCCTGATCCGTCGGCGATGGTCGAGTCGATGCGCGCGTTCGGGTACTCGCTCCCGGACGCGATCGCGGACCTGATCGACAACAGCATCACCGCCGACGCTTCGCGGGTGGAGGTCACGCTTCACTGGGACGGCGCGGACTCGTGGATCCGCATCGTCGACGACGGGTCCGGGATGGACGCCGCGACGTTGACCAACGCGATGCGACTGGGCAGCAGGAATCCGAAGGAGACGCGCGACCCCAACGACCTCGGCCGCTTCGGCCTCGGCCTGAAGACGGCGGCCTTTTCACAGGCCTCGGTGCTGACGGTGGCGAGTCGGGCCGGCGGTTCGGGACTCGAGGTCCGCGGCTGGGACCTCGAGCACATCAGCCGCACCGGCGGCTGGTCACTCCTCTGCGAGGAGGTGGCCGGGGACCGCCCGGCGCTGGAGGCGCTCGGGGACGGGACGGTCGGGACCGCCGTCCTGCTCAGGCGGCTCGATCGCCTGGTCGGTACGGCCGACGTCGAGGACGAGCAGGCCAAGAGCCACTTCCTGCGCCTCTCCGAGGCGGTTGAGCTGCATCTGGGTACCGTCTTCCACCGCTTCCTCGAATCAGGCCTGACGATCGAGGTCAACGGGAGGCCGCTGCGGGCCTGGGACCCTTTCCTCGCCACCGACCCCGCCACCCAGGCGCTCCCCGCCGAGCGGCTTCCCTTCGCCGACGAACAGATCGAGGTCCAGCCCTTTGTCCTCCCACACCATTCGCGGCTCTCGACCGAGGCGCACCGGGTGGCCGCCGGGACCCGCGGCTGGAACCAGCATCAGGGGTTCTACGTCTACCGTGCCCGCCGTCTGCTGGTCATGGGGGACTGGCTCGGCCTGCCCTTCCAGAAGGACGAGCACTACAAGCTGGCGCGGATCCAGGTCGACCTCAGCAATGCGATGGACCGCGAGTGGCAGATTGACGTCCGCAAGGCGACCGCACGGATTCCGCGCGAACTTCGCGACGAGCTCAAGCGGATCGCCGACGCCACCCGCTCCCGCGCCGCCGAGGCCTACCGCTACCGGGGCAAGAGGATCGCACGGCAGGCCAACGTCGACCGCTCCTTCGTCTGGTCGGCGCGGGTAAACCGCGGCACGGTCGAGTACCGGATCGACCGCGGGCACTCCCTGATCGAGCAGGCGCTCGAGGAGGCGGGGGAGGGTCGCCCGGCGCTCGAGCGGGTTCTGCGTGTGGTCGAGGAGACTCTTCCCGTGCAGGCGATCGTGATGGAGGCGAGGGAGCACCCCGACGGTGACCGTGAACCCTTTGCCGGCCGGCAGCGCGAAGTGGAGCGGATGCTGAGGGAGGCCTTCGAGATTCTCGTGGAGCACGGCGCCCGGCCCGGTGACGCGCTGGCGCGGCTGGCGGCGATGGAGCCCTTCGACAGCCACCCGGAGCTGGTGGCGACCGTTTCCGAGGAGGTGGGAGCTTGACGCCCGACGTCATGGAGCGTGCCCGCGACCTGGCGCTGACGATCCTCGCCGCGTACGAGGCACCCGGTCCCGAGCATGTCGAGTTGGCGATCGATGGGGCGATGGGGGCGATCGAGCGGATCAGCCCGGGCGCCGTCGTCGACGCCGACGCTCTGCGGCGGGAGATCGAGGGACTGGTCACCATCTTCGTCCCCGGCGAGACGGTGCTGGAGGACAACAAGGACCACGTTCCCTGGCTTTCGGAGGAGCGGGCTTCGATCGAGTGGAACTTCTGGGAACGCTACCGGCGCTTCCTGGTCGAGCGGCAGCTCCCGCCGCAGGCGGCCCGTCGCCTCGGGGAGATCACCGACGATGTCCTCGGCCGCCTCGAGTCGCCGCGGCGGCCGGGGGCCTGGGACCGGCGGGGAATGGTCGTCGGCCAGGTCCAGTCGGGCAAGACCGCCAACTACGTCGGGCTGATCTGCAAGGCGGCGGACGCCGGCTATCGCGTGATCGTGGTTCTCACCGGCATGCACGACAGCCTTCGCAGCCAGACCCAGCGCCGCATCGACGAGGGCTTTCTCGGCTTCGACTCCCGCACCACCCTCGCCTTCAGCGAAGGTGAACGCAACAGCCGCATCGGCGCCGGGGCGCTGGTCGGCAACGCGAACCTGCTGCCCGCCTTCTCCTTCACCAGCAGCCGTCCCAAGGGCGACTTCAACCGTGGTGTTGTCGAAAGCGTTTCCGGCCAGGTCGGATCCGACCCGGTTGTCCTCGTCGTCAAGAAGAACAAGACGATTCTCGAGAACCTGATCGCCTGGACCACCGCCCACGCGATGCGCGACCCCCACACCGGCCGGCCGGTGGTCCCCGACAAACCCCTGCTGGTGATCGACGATGAGGCGGACAACGCCTCCGTGAACACGAAGGAGGTGGAACTTGAAACCGACGAGTCCGGGCAGGTCCTGGGGGAAACCGATCCGACGACGATCAACCGCTTGATCCGGCAGTTGCTCAACACCTTCGGGAAGAGCGCCTACGTCGGCTACACCGCGACCCCGTTCGCCAACATCTTCATCTGGGAGGACGAACAGCACGAAACCTACGGGGAGGATCTGTTTCCCCGTTCGTTCATCGTGCGGTTGCCGGCGCCCTCGAACTACGTCGGGCCGGCGAAGGTGTTCGGCGTCGCCCCCGCCGGTTCAACCGACGAGGTGGACCCGCCGGCGCTGCCGATCGTCCGCCCCGTCGACGACTTCGGAAATTTCCTTCCCGAGAAACACAGGAAGGATCTCGAGGTCGGGCCCCTGCCGCCCTCGATGCGGGAGGCGATCGGCGCCTTCGTCCTCGCCTGCGCCGCCCGCCGGGCGCGGGGGCAGGTCTCCGTCCACAACTCGATGCTGGTCCACGTAACCCGCTTCGTCGACGTCCAGGCGCAGGTGGTCGACCGGGTGCGCGAGGAGCTGGAGGAGATGCGTCGCCGGCTCCGCCTTGGCGAGGGTGCCAGCGGCAACACGCTGGTCGCACGGCTGAAGCTGCTCTGGGAGACCGATTTCGAACCGACCACCGACGCCTTCGCGGACGACGAGCGGGGGAGGAAACTCTCCTGGGAGGAGGTCGAGATGGAGCTGCTGGAGGCGGTCTCGCGGATCGAGGTGATGCAGATCAACGGCACCTCGGCCGACGCCCTCGCCTACACCGAACACCCCGACGGGCTAAGCGTGATCGCGGTCGGCGGCGACAAGCTCTCCCGCGGTCTGACCCTGGAGGGCCTGACGGTCAGCTACTACCTGCGGGCCTCGCGGATGTACGACACGCTGATGCAGATGGGGCGCTGGTTCGGCTACCGGCCCGGCTATCTCGACCTCTGCCGCCTCTACACCACCGCCGAGCTGGAGGACTGGTACCGCGCTATCACCGTCGCCAACGAGGAGTTGCTGGAGGAGTTCGACGCGATGGCGGCGGCGGGGGGCACGCCGCGCGACTACGGCCTGCGGGTCCGCAAGCACCCTGCCGGGCTGCTGATCACGGCGCAGGCGAAGATGCGCAACGGCAAAGAGATGAAACTCGATTACTCGCGGAGCGGCGTCCCGGCCAACGCCTTCTCACTCAATCCCGAGGACCATCTCGCCAACCTGCGCCTGACCGACGGGTTCATCGGCGACCTCGACCGCGATGGCCTACGGCGCCCCGGGTCGGAGCCCCGGGGCGCCCACATGTTCGAGGATGTCCCCGGCCCCGCCGTCGCCCGCTTCTTCGAGGGGTTCCGCACCTCCCCACGCGCGCGGCGGGGGAATGCCCAGATACTCGCGCGCTACATCTCCGCCGCCGTGAAGAACGGCGAGCTGACCGGCTGGACCGTGGCTCTCCTCAACAACCGCAGCGTCCGCCGGCGGGAGCGGATCGGAGGGCTGGAGGTGGGCCTGTTCGAGCGCAGCCCGAAGAAGGACCGCCGCGAAATGCCTCTGGTGACCGACGCCTACTCGATCGGCCAGATCCTCAGCCCGCCCGACGAGTGGCTTGACCTGAGCGAGGCCGAGCTCGAGGTTGCCCGGGAGGACACCCGGCAGCGGTTCGAGGCGGGGGAGATCAGGACGCGCAACGGGCGCCCGCCCGAGATCGACGGGACCGGCGCCCGGCGGGCCCGGCCGCCGGCACGGGGCCTCCTCCTGCTCTACCCACTGGACCCCACGGTGCCGCAGCGTGAGGGACTGGATCTCGACCTGGAGGATCCGCTGATGGGCTTCTACGTGAGCTTCCCGCGTGGCACCACCTCGGTGACGTACCAGGTCAACAACGTCTACTGGCAACAGGACCTGGGGCAGGAGGAATGAAGCTCGGGAGCATCTGGCAGGAGCTGGAGGAGGCCGGTCCCGTGGCGGGATCCGGGCGGCTGCGCCGGCGTGTCATGGCCGATTCGAGGATCGACCTGCACGCCGAACTGGTTCTCCCCGATCGCCGCCGGGCGGTGTCACTGACGGTCGCCGCCGTCGCGGCGGCCGACCATGGCGACCCGCCGCAGGCGGCCGGTCTGAGCCACACGGTGATTCCCGACGGGGCGGGAGAGTCGGTGACCTTCTCCCTGGAGCTGGCCGACCGGGCCGCCCTCGACCTCTTCGAGGTTCTGGGCGAGGATCTGGTCACGACGGTGGCGGCGGCCGGTGA
>Ga0157378_10005164_pt1 | contig 11459 bp, 7 predicted proteins | sample M65metaG_FD_115309 | JGI IMG/M metagenome (GOLD analysis project Ga0157378, IMG submission 115309) | Miscanthus rhizosphere microbial communities from Kellogg Biological Station, Michigan, USA - M6-5 metaG | ecosystem: Host-associated > Plants > Roots > Rhizosphere > Soil | place: USA: Michigan...
CGTGATCGACCTCGGTTTCCACCCTTCGACGGTGTACTTCCCGCTCGTGGTCGACGAGGCCCTGATGATCGAGCCCACCGAGACCGAGACGAAGGAGACGCTGGACGCCTTCGCCGCCGCGCTCGTCCAGGCCGCGAGCGAGGCGCACACCGACCCGGATCTGCTCCGGGATGCCCCGGTCACCACGCCCGTGGGCCGCCTCGATGAGGCCCGGGCGGCGAGGCATCTCAAGCTCCGTTGGTAGCTGCACCGCAGCGTATCTGCCTGATCCTGCCCGGAACCAGCTAGTCATTCCTGGCTACTCGGACTCAAGCCCATGGGGTGCCCGCCGATGAACCGGGGGAGCGGGCGACGAACGGTCGCCCCCGACCATGGGGATGGCGGATATGCGGTTGATCGCACGACTCGCGGTAGTGAGCGCGCTCGTTGCGTCGATCGGTGCTGGCACGCTCTCCGGGATGCCGGCCAACGGCGCGACCCTGCGCCGCCAGCGGATGCTGGCGTGGGTGAACAAGGCCCGGGTGAACCATGGGGTGAGGCCTTTGCAGATGGCCCCCTACGTGGTGGACCTGGCCCATGACCACAACCTGTACATGGCTCGCGTCAACAAGCTCGTGCACACGAAGGACCTCGGATCCAAGCTTCGGGTGAACTGGCACAGCTGGGGCGAGAACATCGGTGCGGGGACGACCCCGTGGGGCTTGTTCCGGGCCTACATGGCCAGCCCCGAGCACCGCGCGAACATCCTGGACCGTGGCTTCGACCACGTCGGGATCAACTTCGTCGTCCGTCGCGGGATCATGTGGTCCACGATGGACTTCTACGGCTGAGCGAAGCTCGGTCTGGCACGCACGAAGGCCCGGGCTTTCAGCCCGGGCCTTCGTGCTTCGATGCGCGAGGCGTTACGCCGCGCCGTTGCGACGACGGCGGCTCGCCACGAGGGCCAGCGACCCGAGGCCGAACAGCACCAGGGTCAGCAACCCCAGCCGGAGCGCGTCCGATCCCGTGAAGGCGGTCGGCTTCGGCGGCTTCGGGTTGTGGCTCGCCTGGACGATCGTCACGTTGGCGTCGTCGTTGGCGGTCACCGTCTTGTCGAGCACGTCGGTGCCGGTCGCGGTACCGACGTTCGTGACCGCGAGCTCGTCGCGAGGCAGCTCCCAGTCCTTCGTGAGCGTGACGCTGTCGCCGGCATCCAGCTGAGGGATGTCGCCGATGTGCCCGAGCACGTCGTCGTCGACGCTCACGTGGAACAGGGTCGTGTCGCCGGTGTTCGTGACCACGTAGGTGTAGGTCACGATGTCACCCGGGCGGCCCGAGATCGGGTTCACCGTCTTGACGATGTCGATCGCTGGGTTGATCACGGTCACCGTGTGGTCGTCGGTGTCCTCGGTCGAGCGGCCGTCATCCGCGGTTCCCGAGACGGTGGCCGTGTTGAGGATCACGTTCGACCCGTCAGCCGCGGTCGTCACGAAGGGGTCATCCTCCGTGACAACGTGCTCGCACCCGTAGGTCCAGGTCTCGCCCGGCTCGAGCACGTTGTCGCCATCGTCACCGCCGGTGAACGACGGGCTCGCGTCGCAGACGCCCGTGTCATCGGTCAGGGTGACGTTGAACAGTGGCTCGGGCGTCGTGAGCGTCACGGTGAACGTGTAGTGCACCGTGTCGCCGACGTGCACCATCTCCTCCCCGTCCTTGACGAGGTTGATCCCGAGGTCGGGGCAGTTCACCGTGATCGAGTCGCTGGCGGAACCACCGTCACCGTTGCCGATCGTGACCGTCGCGGTGTTGTTGATCTCGCCGCACGTGGTGGCATCGGTGTCCGACGTGATGTGCACCGTGTAGGACGCGCCCGAGGCCATGTCACCGAAGTCACAGACCAGGTCGCCCTGCGTGATGGAGCAGAGCTGGGCGCCCGTGCCTGCGTCGATCGACCAGTCGAGGCCGGGGTTGGTGGGCAACGGGTCGTCCAGCTGGACGTCCGTCGCCACGCCGGGACCGGCGTTGGACACCGTGATCGTGAACCCGACCTGGTCTGCCGCGTCCACGGACTGGTCGTCCGCGACCTTGGTGACCGAGATGTTGGGGCAGTTCACGGTGATCGTGACGTCGCCGGACTCAGCGCCGCCGTCGTTGGTGGTGCTCGCGCTCGCTGCGTTCGTCACGACACCGCAGGTCGCGGCCGTGGTCGGCGAGGAGATGTGCACCTCCGCGGACAGACCGGTGCCGAGGTCGCCGAAATCGCAGGTCAAAACGCCCTTGTCGATCGAGCAGTCGGCCGCGTTCGCGCCGCCATCGATCGACCAGTTCAGGCCCGCGTTCGTCGGCAGGGTGTCGGTCAACGTGACGCCCTTGGCCGTGCCGTCACCGTTGTTCGTCACGGTGATCGTGTAGCCGATGTCTTCACCGGCGTTCACCGTGTCGGCGTCAGCCGTCTTGACCACGACGATATCCGGGCAGTTGACCGTGATCGTCGCGGTGCTCGAGTTGTTCCCCTGGTTGTCCTGGGGCTCGTTCGTTGAGGAGACCGTTGCCGTGTTGCGGAGCACACCACAGTCCGCCTCGTCGGTGACCCCGGTCACGTGGACCGTCCGGCTGGCTCCATCGGCGAGGTCGCCGAAGGCACAGCTCAGCAGGTTCCCCGTGATCGAGCAGTCGAGGCTGTCCTCGGTCCAGGCGATGTCACCCGGAAGCGTGTCGCTCAGGGTCACGTTCTTCGCCACGCCGGGACCGTTGTTCGTCACGACGATCGTGAAGGCAGCCGTTTCACCGGCGTTGATGGTGTCCTGGTCGGCGGTCTTGGTGACCGTGACGTCGGGGCAATCCAGCGTGCTGGTGATGTCGACCGAGGCGCTGGCGGTGCCGAGCACGGCCGCGTTGTCGCCAAGCACCTTCGCCGTGTCCGCGAGGGTCGCGTCCCCGCTGGTCGGCTTCGAGACCTGCACGGTCTTGAGGAAGGTGAAGGTGGTCGTGGCGCTGACGGAGCCGGAGGTCCACAGGACTGGCCGAGTGGTGAAGCCGGTCGTGCCTGGCGTGTAGGCCTCCTTGGCGCCGTCGTTGAACGTGTAGGTGCCGGCGGCAGACCCCGCGTCGATCGAGTAGTCGATGTCCGGGTTGCCGGAGATGCTCTCCAGGTCGGTCACGGTGACCGAGCTGTTCGCGTTGGACGTGTTCGTCTGCACGGTCGCCTGGGCGGTCGCCTGGGTCTGGCCGGGGATCGTCACGTCCGGGAACGCGTGGTCGGTGTAGTGGGCGGTGGCCTTGTCGCTGTAGACGTTGGCCGCTCCGTTGGCCACCTCGATCTCGTGGGTGAACGTGATGCTGCCCTCCGCGGGGATCGAGGTGAGCGCGAAGGTCTTCGGGTTCTGTCCCGTCAGCGCCGTCGCGAGCGTCGAGGAGCCGATGGCGCCCTCGAAGATGGAGTCGCTGACCGTCACGTCGACGATCCGGTGCGCCGGGTTGGTCGCCGTGATCTCCGCGTGCACGACCGTGTTACCGGTCGTCTGGACGGTCTTCGTCACGGTGACGTCGATCTGCACACCCTGGGTGGTGGGGTTATCCGGGTTGCAGGTCTGATCGAAGTTGAGCGACGTCGGCGTCGCGGTCTTGTTGATGCGCCACACGTTGCCGGCGCCCTGCGTCGCGGTCTCCGTCTTGGAGAGCTCCTGCGGAGAGATCTCCTTCACCGGGATCGAGACATCGGAAGCCCCGACGCCGCCGACGCTGAAGTCGGTCTGGGTCAGGTTGGAGTGCAGCGACGAGCCGGGGTACAGGTGGGATCCGAGCGCGAGGCGCTCGGCCCAGTCGATCACGCACGTCGTGCCCTTGGCCTGGTGGATGTGCAGGGTTCGGTAGATCGAGGTATCCGTACCGCCGATGCCCGGCGTCTTCGATCCCTGCGCCGATGAGCTCAACGTGCACGATGCGTCGGACTTCGACGTGTTGATCTCGGGCTCTGTCAGCAGGTCGTAGCCTGGGCGGCCGCCGTCCCTGCCGTCGGCCACGATGTTCAGGTCGTAGTCCGTGGTCGTGCCGGCCTGCGTGCCCGCGGACACCGTCAGGCGGTGGGGGACCAGGTCGAGCTCGTTCCAGCCCTTCCCGAGGTTGCCGGAGGTGTACGCCGCATCCGGGCACACGAACTTCCCGGCGATAGGCAGGGTGATGGAGCCGGTGTTCTTGCAGCCCTCAAGCGTCGTCGTGACGTGGCTGGGGTTGATCGTGGCCAGGGCAGCGACCGTCGCCGCCGCGGCGCGAACATGCTTGTCGGCCTGGCGGGTCGTTCCACCGCCGCCGGCGTTGCCGCCGCCGCTGCTGGAGCTGCCGGTGTCGACCTGACCCATCGTCAGGGACGGGCCTCCGGCGTTCGCCGGCACGGCGGCCTGGCCGAAGGCCACTGCGAAGACCAATACCGTGCAGAAACCGGTCATGAGCGCGCGACGGCGGCTCCGACCGATCATGGACGTTCGATGCGATCCCATCTCGTTACCCCCCATGTTCAAGTCCTTCTTCCTCCGAGACCGATGGTTCTGAGACAGCGGGAGGGACATCGAAGGTCCGATAGCTGTCTCCCCACGTCAGAAGGTACGCCGGCGCCTGGGGGACAGCATCAGGCGAAAGGTGTGACCCCTCGCCCCTCCCTGCGTCGTAGTCCGTTCGGACCTGGAGCCGCGCAAGTGTCGCCCCCGGCGCACACCGCCACAAACGTGCAGGTCAGCGAATCGATGGGAACCGCTGCGGTGGACCGGCTCAGACGCGCCGGCGGCGCTCGACGAGCAGCGCACCGACGCCGAGGAGCGCCAGGATGATCCCGGCCGACAGGGGAGTAGCGATCGGGGCACCGGTGAACGCGGTCCCATCGCCGCCGGATGCGGGACCGCCGGCGTTCGGCGCGACGAGCGTGACGGCCGCCGAACCGGTCGCGGTCACGGCGTGGCCGCTTGGATCGGCGCCGGTTGCCTTCGCGCGATCGATCACCCAGACGTGGCGTGCGCTCACGAGCCGCTCGACGGTCAGGGCCACGCTGTGCCCGGGGACGAGCTGGGACACCTGGCCGACGTCGCCCAACTGGTCGTCGTGCACCGAGATGTCGGTGAGCGTCGCATCGCCTGTGTTGTGCAGCACGAACCGGTACGTGATCGTGTCGCCTGGCGATCCGCTGATCGGGTCGGGTGTGACCCGGAGCGTGAGCCCGGGGCGCAAGACCCGCAGGCTGGCGCGATCGCTCGCCCGAGCCCGCCCATCCACGGAGGCCGCGGTGACGACGGCGGTCGTCGTCAGGTGTTCGCCGGCCGAGTGCGTTACCCGCTGCCGGCACCCGTACCGCCAGGTCTCACCGGGGGCGAGCGTGGGATCGCCGTTGCCATCGGCCACGAGGGTGATCCCCCCCGAACACCCGGCGTCGGTCACCCGCACGCGGTGCAGATCGATCGACCCGCGGTTGGTCACCACCATCGAGACGGCGACCTCGTCGCCGACGTGCGCGTAGGCGGGCACCTGCTTGTCGATGGAGATCGATGGGGGACAGGAGACCGTGTCTGAGACCGATCCGTTGTTGTTCCCGCGGGCGCTCGCCGGTTCGTCGCTCGCGGCGGCGTGCGCGGTGTTGACGAGCGCGCCGCACGACACGGCGTGGGTGAGCTTGACCTCGAACGAGGTCGCCGCACTGGCGCCCGCAGACAGCGTGTCCCGCGCGCAGAACACCGAGTAGTGCGGGGGACCGGACCCGCCCTGCGATCCCGCCACCGTGCAGGATCCACCGGGGAAGACCGGAAGGATCGTGCGCGGCAGCAGCCCGACCGGCAGGTCGTCGCCCATCTCGACGTCATGGGCGGTCGCGGTTCCGGTGTTGGTCACCGTCACGGTGTACGTGAGTGTGTCTCCGGCGTGCAGGGCCCCGACGGCGTCGGAGGACTTCGTCACGGTGAGGTCCGGCGCGCCGGTTGCGCGCGCGCTGGGTGCCACGACGAGGAGCATGAGGACGCCACCGGCCAGCCACGCCGCACCACGCCGCGCGAGCGGTGCAACCGCGCTCGAGCCCGTCCGTGCCATCCCAGCCATCCCTTCCTCCGAGCGGTCCCTCTCACCGCGAACGCCAGCGTAGGGGCTGTCGCGGCCTACGCCATCGGTCGAACGATCACCACCTACCCGGCATCCGTCGCGCAGGAGGCGATCGCGTCCGTACCCTCGCAGCACTCGCGCCGGCAGGCAATGACCTCCCAGGGAGGCGCGTGATCGGAGCAACGTTACATAATGTTCGTTATCGGCGTTCGCCGTCCTGAACGCGTCAGACCGTCGTCCGGGTTCGGAACCGCAGTTGGAACCCCCAGCGCGTGACCATCCAGAGGGCCTCCACCACGATGGATCGGGAGATCTTGGAGCGGCCGAACTCGCGCTCCCGGAAGGTGATGGGCGCCTCGCCAACGTCGAAGCCTCGGCGATGGGTGCGCAGCACCAGCTCGATCTGGAACCCGTAGCCCTCGGCCGCGAAGGGCTCGCGGACGAGCTCCTCGAGGAGCGCACGCCGGTAGACCCGGTACCCGCTGGTTGCGTCGTGGATGGGGAGTCCGAGCATGAATCGCGCGTACGTGTTCCCCGCTCGGGACAGCAGCACCCGAGCCCTGCTCCAGTTGGTCACCGAGCCGCCGTCGATATAGCGGCTCCCGACGACGAGGTCATGCGCGTTCGCCGCCCCGAGCAGGACCGACAGCTCGGACGGGTCATGTGACAGGTCCGAGTCCATCTCGATCGCGACGTCGTAGCCCTCCTCGATCGCGACATGGAACCCCTCGAGGTAGGCGCTCGCGAGCCCTGACTTCGCAGGCCGCTGCCGCAGTCGGAGCCGCGGCTCGGCGGCGGCGATCGCGTCGACGATCTGCCCGGTTCCGTCTGGGGAGGAATCGTCCACGACCAGGACGTCGATCCCCGGCGTCTGCAGCACCCCTCGGACCACCCGCTCGATCGTGTCGCGCTCCTCATAGGTGGGCAAGATCGCCAGGCCGCGGATCGGGATCGGCAAGGCCGCAGGCGCCGGGCGCCCGCCGGGACGTCGCCGCGGCCAGAGGAAGGCGAAGGCGACGAAGGCGATCGACGCGGCAGGGACCCAGTCGCCGAACCGCACGTATGGCGTCTGCTCCCGGGACGACACGATCTCGCCTCGCAGGATCGTCGAGGTGAACAGACCGGTGCTGCGGACGACGGTTCCGTCCGGATCGATGAAGGCGCTGATGCCCGAGACGCCGGCGTCGACCACCCAGCGCCCGGTCTCGACGGCGCGCATCTGACTCATCTGCAGGTGCTGCGCCGCGGCAGCCGTGAACCCGTAAGACGCGTTGTTCACCGGCACCAGGATGAACCCCGCACCGTCGCGGACCATCATCCGCGGGATCGTGGGGAACGCGTTCTCGAAGCAGATCGGGGTGCCGTAGGCGGGGAGCCCCGGCTGGGTGATCGTGTGGATGCGCTCCCCCGGCACGCGGTCGACGGGGATCTGCGAGATCGCGGAGATCCACGAGAGTCGCGACCGCCAGGGCACGTATTCGCCGAACGGCACGAGGTGCACCTTGTCGTAGCGATCGACGAGTTGACCCGAGCCGTCGAACGCCAGCGCGCTCGTGTGCTGCGAGCCGTCGGGGTCGTTGACCACGGCGCCGACGAGCGTCGGCACCCCGACCGCGGCGATCGCCTGGCGGACCCGAGCCATCGTCGCGGGATCGGCGAGGGCCCCCGGGTCCAACGCGCCCTCGCCCCAGACGATGAGGTCGGGCGGATCCGGCGTGCCCACGAGCGCCCGCTGCGCATCGATGTTGCGCTGCGCCACGAGCAGGTCCTCTTCCACGGGTGAGACGTCAGGCGGCACCCGCACGTCGATCTGGACCACGGCGATCGACACCGGCGCTCCCGCGGGATGGGGGGCGGGCAGGAGCGCGGGCGCGAGGACGAGCAACGCAGCCGCCACCGCGAGCCCCGCGCGCACCGCTCCCCTCCCCCGCCGCAGCAGGGCCGCGGCGAGGACGGCGTTGACGAACACGACGACGAAGGTGACGCCCCAGACGCCCGTGATCGCGGCGAGCGGGAGGAGCCAGCGATCGTCGACCTGTGAGGTGCCGAGGGCCGACCAGGTGAAGCCCCCGAGCGGCCACATGCCTCTGATCCAGTCGATCGCGGTCCAGGCGGCCGCGATCGCGACGGCGCTGCGGATCGGTCGGTCCTGACGATCGAGGAGGACGGCGATCGCCCCGAAGGTGGCGATCGATGCGGCGGACAGCGCGACGAGCGCGGTCCACGCGAGCGTGCCGAACAATGCGATCCAATACAGCGACGCGCCGAACAGCCCGACGCCGTAGCACGCGCCGAGGAGCGCGCCCACCGGTACCGACCGGCCGCGGAGCAGGACGAGAAGGGGCGCCACCCCGACGAAGGCGAGCGGCCAGATCCCGGCGGGAGGGAAGGCGAGGGAGGTGGCGAGTCCGGCAGTGAGCGCCGCGCCGCAGACCAGCGGCGTGGGCGGTCGCCGGCTGTCGGTCACCTCAGGCGCAGTCGCGACACAGCATCTTCTTCTTGTCCGCGAGCTGGCTCCGGTGCTTCACCAGGAAGCACCGCTTGCACATGAACTCGGTCTCCTGCATCGGGACGACCTTGGAGTCGATCGCCTCGGCGCGATCGTCGCGGGCGAGGTCGAGCGGCACGACCTCCTCTTCCTCGTCGGGGGACTCCTTGACGGTCTCGGTGGCCTCCTGTTTGGCGAGGAGGTCCTGGATCGACTCGACGTCGCCCAGCCCAGGCTCGGGGGGAACCGTTGCATCCTCGAGATCTTCGGGCGTGGGCTCCGCGTCGTCGTCGTCCGTCGCGAGCTCTTCGTCCTCCTCGACGAGGTCGTCGATGTCGTCTGGCATCGTGGTTGCGTCCTTCATCCCTGGCTCGGGGGCTGGGCGTTGCCTCCCGATGCGCGCGCATCCTACAACGGGTCTGCGCGAACGATGGGATGGCCGGCAGGGGCACGGGAAAGGACCCAAGAGACGGTCCTCCGTCCGCTGCGCCGGGGCGCTGCGGTCATGATCTCGCCTCTTGGGTCCGGCGCCTCCGCCGGGGCGGCGACGCATCGCGGACGGTACCCAAGCGGCTCGGGAAGGGTCAAGGCGGCGTCACGAGAAAGAGTGACAAGTCGCCTCAGGCGAGCCAGACCTCACGACCCAGGGAGACCGTCATGATCGGCCGGAGCGTTCGCACGTCGTCGATCTCGAGCGGATCGTCGTCGTAGACCACGACGTCGGCGTGCATCCCGGGTTCGAGGGTGCCCTTCTTCTCCTCCTGATGGGCAAGGCGCGCGCTCCCGGCGGTGTGGGCGCGGATGGCGGCGACGCGGCCGAGCTGCTGGGTCGGATCGTGGTGCGTCGTGAGGGCGTGGATCGTCAGCCACGGGTCGATGGGCACCACCGGCGAGTCGGAGCCGACCCCGAGCACGAGACCCCGATCGAGCAGGAGCTGGATCGGGTTCATGGCACCCGCCCGATCGGGCCCCACGGCTTGCTCGTAGAGGCCCCCGGGATGCCCCCATGTCAGGTCGAACGTCGGCTGCATCGACACGGCCAGGCCGAGCATCGCGGCGCGCTCGACCTGCTCCATCGTCGGCATCTCGAAATGCTCGATCCGATGCCGGCGGGCGCGGAAGTGGCGGCGTTCCCGCGAGTCCAGGCGCTGGTAGATGCGCTCCCACGCCACGATCACCTGTTCGATCGCACGGTCGCCGATGGCGTGCATCCCGACCTGTAGCCCCGCGCCGTGGCCGTCGTGGAAGAACCCCTCGAGGACCTCGTCGTCGAACGCGAGGGATCCGGTGCCATCGCGGTCCGCGTAGGGCGCGGACAGCGCGCTGGTCCGTGCGCCGATCGAGCCATCGACCGCGAGGTCACCCCCGATCGCCCCGAGCCCGAGCTCGACGGCCTTCGGCACGTCCATCAGGCCCAGCAGCACCTCGACCTGGACCGGCAGGCTCGACCGGTGGGTGAGCAAGGTCTCGACGTCGGCGAGCCCGTGCTCGAGCGGCAACGCCATCTCGTGCACCGAGGTCACGCCGCGCATCGCCGCCTGCGCGGCGCCGAGCAGCTGGAGCTCCTCGATCCGATGGACGGAGCGGATGGACGCGACCCACAGACCCACGAGGCGGTTGGCCTCGGCGACCACGCGCCCCGTCGGCCTCCCGTCGGCGTCCCGTTCGACCCCCGGGGTGTCCAGCGCGTCGGCGAAGGTCAAGGCGGCTGCGTTCACGAGCGCCACATGCCCGTCCGTGCGTCGGATCACCAGCGGCGCCGTCGTGACCGCATCGAGCTCCTCGATCGTCGGCAGCGTCGGGTCCGACCACATCGTCTCGTCGAACCCTTGGAGGGCAACCACGCGCTCGGTCTCATCCGCCGCCCGTGCGCTGGCGACCGCGAGCAGATCGTGGCGTGAGCGCGTCGCGATGACGTCGCCCTCGGTCGTCGCCAGCCCGGTGCTCGTCAGATGGACGTGGGCGTCGATGAACCCCGGCATCAGGGTCGCGCCCGGCAGTTCGACGATCCGGTCGGCCGCGGGCGGCTCCCCGGAGCCCACCCGCTGCACGTGACGATCGTCCACCAGCAGCCACTCCCCTGCCCGGGGGTGACCGAACGTGTGCACACGCCGTGCGCGGTAGAGGGTCCTCACGACGAGCGCATGATGACACGCTCGGGTCTGGCCGCGAGGGATGGAGCAGGAACGGTTCCCCGCACATCCACCGTTCGCCGTTTGCCTTCGTGCTCGTGCAACCCGAGGTCGTGCAGCGCGACGCGCCACGCGCGGGCGGCGCGGGCCACCTCCCCCCGGCTCCCGGCGAACACGACGTCGTCGACCCATCGGACCGGCGGGAGGCCCGCGGCGCCCACCTGCCGATCGGCGATCGCAAGGACCGCGTCCGCGATCGTCGAAGAAGGCACGGGACCGATCGGGAGACCGGCTGCGCCCACCTCGTGTGCGCGCTCGAGGAACGCCAGGAGCGGGTCGGGGTCACCACCGGCCCAGGTCGAGGCCATCCGGATCGCGCGCTCGCCGATCGAGGGGTAGCACGCGGCGACGTCGGAGGCGAGCGCGACGTCGGCTCCGTCGAGCGCCAGCCGCATCGCCCGGCGCCATGCCGCCCGTTCATCGGGCCATGCGCGTCGTCGAGGTGGTCGCTCGCAGCCGAACGAACGGATGGCACGCGGGGGGTGCGGAAGGGCTAGCCCGGTCACCCGTCGGTAGAGGTCGGCTTCCGAGGACCCAAGCTTCGTGAGGAAACGACGGGTACCCGTCGGCGACGTCCAACGCTCCACCCACATCGAGCCCTCCTCTCGGCGCACCCCGAGGGAGGTGGAGCGGAGCAACCATGCGATCACATCGCGATGCCGGTGCCCATCCCCGGTCTGGGGGAACGTTCCTCCCCCGCTAGGATGGGCCGGTGCTCGATGAGC
>Ga0157378_10005167_pt1 | contig 11459 bp, 7 predicted proteins | sample M65metaG_FD_115309 | JGI IMG/M metagenome (GOLD analysis project Ga0157378, IMG submission 115309) | Miscanthus rhizosphere microbial communities from Kellogg Biological Station, Michigan, USA - M6-5 metaG | ecosystem: Host-associated > Plants > Roots > Rhizosphere > Soil | place: USA: Michigan...
CCCTGGTGCTTATTCTTCCGAATAATATCAAGGTAGATCTAAGCCATTGGAATTACGATACTTTCTCTGGAAAATATGAACGGAAATGGTACGGTAAGGACTTCCTGCAATTCAGTTTAGATAAAGAAGGAAAAGTAAAAGATTTTACTTTCACAGGAATGACTTATACGAAAAAGAAAAAAGGTGAGTTGTCAATGGTGAGTGGTGAGTAAGCTCATTATTGAATTACTGATTACTCATTATTGATTACTCATTATTAATTACTCATCATTCATCACTCCTCACGCGTAATTATAAAAAACGCCTCTCAAAAAAGAGGCGTTTTGTAACTCAGGATCATTATTAATAGCCTTCGTTCTGCGTAAGATTACTATTCACGTCAATCTCCCTTTGCGGAATAGGTAACACCAGTTTAGGATCATCGTACGCATAATCGCCAACGCTTAATTTCAAACGTTTTAATGTCCAGAGTCTGTCTCCTTCGAAGCCCAATTCGCGAAAACGTTCTTCCACGAAGTCCTGTCCTTTAACACTTGAAAGATCTTCGGCGTTAGATCGGCGCCTGACTGTATTGATATCTTCAAGCGGTGCAACATCGCCTATAGGAGAACCGCCTTTGCGCAGGTTTGCTTCGCCTCTTGTTAAATACATTTCGGCTAAACGTACAACCGGAACAACACGGTAAAATGTAAGCCATTTCAAAGCATAGGTACCGCCTACGCCTGAAATGCTATACCCGTCTGCAACATAACCTGCCCTGAAATCGTTAGGATCGTCAAAATGATCGAAATAACCGGGGTCAACCTGGGCATCTCCCCGGCCACCCTGGCTAACATCGTCTGCATCATACGCATAACGGTAAAAAGTTACGATGCCATTGTCTGTGGTTCCGGCGTTACTCTGCGGTGTTTGTTGTATTCCAAAAATATCTTCAGAGGAATTACTGGGATTATTAAATGCCTGGTTATAGGTTGAGGTGAGTGAAAACATTCCTGATTCAATTACCTTGTCCGCCATTTTCGCCGCATTGGTATAATCGTGCATATTCAAATAAACCCGCGCTAAAAATGCTTCTGCCGAATATGTTGTTGCCCTGGCATTTTCCGAACTCGTCTCCAAGCCGTTTTCAGCATCTGTGAGGTCTGCAATAATTTGTGCATATACATCTTCAACAGAAGCTCTCGAAGGTTTGTTTTTTGTAGAGTCATAAATATAGGTGGGTTGCAGCACCAGCGGCACACCCGGGTTAGAGGCTGTATTTCCTGCAGAAAATGGTTTAGCAAAAAAGTTGATCAGCTCAAAATAGGCAACACCGCGCATGAACTTGGCTTCGGCGGTAATTACGTCCTTTTTATCATCATCAACCAAACTAATTTTATCTAAAACAATGTTCATGTTTTCAATAATCAGGTAAGAGTTTTCCCATATAGTAGTGGCAATAGCAGTTTCTTTAGTTTGATTTTTGTTCCAGAGGTCTTTATAATCAGTAAACGTTCCGACAAAATCAACCTGGTCCGCATCGGCCAACAGATCAGCAATAAAAATATATTGCTCACCAAAGGCGGAAGCATTTTGTAACAGGGAATAGCCACCAAACAATAATGCTTCCACATCATCACCTGTCTCAATATTAGTTACATTATTTTGTGGTTGCACGTCAAGTTTTTTATTGCACGAAAAACACGCAACAAAAAACATGGCAGTGATAAGATATTTATATGCTCTCATTTCTTTTCATTTAAAGTTTTGTGATCAGAATTTGATGTTTAATCCAAAGGTGACTGTCCTGGCCTGCGGGATGGTGTAAAAATCCTGGCCGCCGCCAATGTTGGCGATGGTTTCCGTATTCACTTCCGGGTCACCTGAATAGTCAGTAAAGGTTAAAAGATTATAGCCGGCCACATATACTCTTGCACTGTTCAGATGCATGCGCTTTACAAATGTTGCGGGAAGATTATAACTGATGGAAGCGTTTTTCAATCGTATGTAAGAGCCATTAAACAGGTAGCGGGAAGAGTATTGATAACCTGTTGCATAAAAATAACCTATGCGCGGAACGCTTGTTATATCGCCGGGCTTTTGCCAGGCATTCATGATATCGGTTGTTTGATTATCGAATCCGTTATAAAATCCGTCGCTTTGATATACACCTGCAGCATTATATACCTTATTACCATTTACAAACATGAAGAAGAAACTAAGGTCAAAATTTTTATAAGAAAGAGTATTGGTCAACCCGCCTGTCCAGTCAGGGTTTGAATTACCCAACGTTACTCTTGCAGCGGCATCAAAATCTGTTGTTGGTTTTCCGTCTTCACCAAGAAATTGTGCATCGCCTGTTTGAGGATCAACACCAATAAATTTCTGCCCATAAAATTCTCCGATAGGTTTGCCTTCAACGGCGCGCTGTGTTAATCCAAACCCGCCTTCTATGATCTGTCCGCCAATATCCAATACTTTGTTTTTGTTATAAGCAACATTGGCTGCAATTGACCACTTAAATTCCCTGGTGCTGAATACAGTTGCATTCAAGCCAAGTTCAACTCCTTTATTTTCCATATTACCCAGGTTGCGTGTAACGGTCGTATAGCCTGTTGTGGATGGAATATTTACATTCAGCAATAAATCTGATGTTCTTTTATAATACACGTCGAGCTCGCCTGATAATTTATTTTTAAAAAATCCGAAATCTATACCTGCATCTGTTTGGGCTGTTTTTTCCCACTTTAGATCAGGATTAGGAATTTGTGATGCCTTATAACCCGGAAGGTCAGGATAATTGGTCACGCTATACAAAGAGAAATAAGATTCATTGCCGATCTCAGCATTACCGGTCAAACCCCAGCTTGCCCGTACTTTCAGGAAACTAAGAACATTACTTTTCGATAAGAAACCTTCTTCAGTCAACACCCATCCTGCTGAAAATGCGGGGAAAAGTCCGTACCGGTTATTAGGCCCAAAACGGGATGAGCCGTCGTCTCTCAGGCTTGCAGTTAAAAGAAATTTTTCGTTGAAAACATAATTTGCTCTGAAGAAATAAGAAAGGAAATTATAACGGTCATCTGTTGAAGTTGCAGAAGTTATAGATGTGGTACCCGTTAAATTTTTAACCTTACCGGAAGGTGTTTGTTCACCATTGGTGAGCGATTGCTTGGAATCGTTCTGCAAAAAACTCATGCCAACCACAGCATTCAGTTTATGCTTGTCACCAAGATTTGGCGTGTATGTAAAATAGTTATTCGTGTTATAAGTAGTGGATAAAGAAATAATAGTGTTTGCCTTTCCCACACCGCCACCATCTGTAGTTCGCTTATCCTGGAAAGCTTCCTGGTAAAGATTCAAAATGTCCACTCCGAATTCTGACCTGAATGAAAGTGAAGGAAATATATTATAGTTGCCATATACATTCCCTACCGTGCGGTTTGTAACCTGCTTATCAGAATTATATTTTGCATCAAACAAGCCATTGGGATATAAGGTATTGCTGTTAAGCTCGCCCGTTTCCGGGTCATACAAAGGCGTGATCGGAGGCTGAGCAACCAACTGGCCCGGTGTTGAAAAAGCATTGTCGGTGGTAACGCGGTTTAATTGTGTGCGATCAACCGCAATATTAATTCCTATAGATAATTTATCTGTTGGGTTATGTTCCAGATTCAGCCTTCCTCCATATCGATAAAATTTGTTGTTGATAACAATAGCATCCTGGTCATTATAAAATCCGGAAATAAAAAACCTTGTTTTTGCGTCACCGCCGCTTGCGGAAAGATTTACATTATAAGCCGGGGCATCACTGTTAAATAACAAGTTTTGCCAGTCTGTATTCACCTCGCCTTTTTGGTAATCGGTACCATTAGCAAGATCATCGAGTGAAACGCCATAAGTAGCGTAAAAGGTTGTATAGTCCCTGATAGCTGAATCAAGATCAGGATAACCGGAAATGTCATTATCAATATCGTACTGCGCATCACTTTTTACAGCAAGATTATACAGATCAACATACTGTTTATTATCCAAAAAATGTCTCAATCGCGCCGGGTTGCTGAAGCTTGTATTCGCATCCAGTTCAAATACGGTTTTCTGATTATTCCGGCCTTTCTTGGTCGTGATCAATACCACGCCGTTGGCAGCACGTGCGCCATAAATGGCAGCGGCAGAAGCGTCTTTCAATATTTCAACAGATTCAATATCGTTTGGATTAATGTCTGCCAAAGGGTTGGTCGGATCGTTGGTTGGGTCAGACAAACTTGTGCTGGTAACAGGCAACCCATCCACCACATATAAAGGCTGGCTATTGGCGGATATGGACGAAGTGCCGCGTATTCTTATTTTGATTCCCTGGCCCACTTTACCACTCCCTGATTCAACCACAACACCCGCTGCTTTACCTTGAATGGCAGATTCAAAACTTGGCGCGGGAAAATCGCGGAGCTCTTTCGCATTTACTTTGGCAATTGAACCTGTTAAGTCTTTTTTAATAGCCTGGCCATAACCAACCACAACCACTTCATTCAGGCTTTTTTCCGCAGTCGTTAGCTGTACGTTCATCACGCTGGTTACTGAAACCTCAGCATCAGTATAGCCAACGTAAGAAAATATCAATGTTGGAGTAGCTTCAGGAACGGTGATGGAAAAGCTTCCATCCGGGCCTGATTGCGTAAGTACGTTTGAATTACCGGCTTTAATGGTAACGGAAGCTAATCCATTGCCTGACGCGGCGTCTGTAATTTTCCCGGTAACCGTTTTGGTTTGCTGCGCATGTGCCTGCACAACAACTAACACGAAAACAATAAAAGAAGTAAACTTAAACTTCATAAATAAGTATTTAAGATTAGAAATGATTGAAAATTGTTAGCTGAAATGATTGATGCCTCTCTCGGTAACAAATAAAATAGTTCTACTACTATTTATTTAGACAACAAATCCTTTAAAAAAGCTGATTGCATTTTCTTACTCACTATATAAATGACAAAAAAATGATTTACATGAGCGGTAAAAACTGAAAGAAAACTTCTTAAACCAGAAAATTTATGCCTGAACGCCGATTTTAGCCCACTGAAATCAGTTGGTTCATCTGTACTAAACGGAAATAGATGCCTTCGGCAAGCATTAGGGATTCGTGGGTGCCGCGTTCTGCCATTTCACCTTTTTGCAAAACGATGATCTCATCTGCATGACGGATGGTCGACAAGCGATGTGCAATAACAATAGAAGTTCTGTTCTGCATCATATTATTGATGGCATCCTGTACCAGCTTTTCACTTTCAGTATCCAGGGAAGAAGTGGCTTCATCCAGAATTAATATTGGCGGATTCTTTAATATGGCTCTTGCAATGGTCAAGCGTTGTCTTTCACCACCGCTTAATTTACTGCCGCGGTCACCAATATTCGTATTGAATTTTTCATCCTTCCGTTGAATAAAATTATAGGCATTCGCAACCTTTGCAGCCTGTTGAATATTTTCTATTGATGCATCCTGTTCGCCCAGGGCAATGTTATTGGCGATGGTGTCGTTGAACAGGATTGGTTCCTGGGTTACAATGCTGATCTGTTCCCGCAGGCTATTTAATGAATAATTTTTTATGTTGATACCATCTACCAAAATTTCGCCTTCGCTTGTATCATGAAAACGCGGGATGAGATCTGCCAGCGTGCTCTTTCCCGCACCTGAGGCGCCAACCAATGCAATGGTCTTCCCTTTTTCAATTGTAAGATTGATGTTTTTTAATATGGTTATGTCATCGTATCTGAACCATACATTTTTAAACTCAATACCATATTCAAAGTGATCCAGCTTTTTACCGTTGGGATTATCGTCCACTGTATTGCTTGCCCTTAATACCTCTTCAATACGCGTGATAGCGGCGCTGCCCTTTTGCATATTGCTGAATGAAGTGGATACAGATTTAGCGGGGGTGATGATGTTATAAAACAATCCAAGATAACCCAGTAGCACAGACGCTTCCAAAGGAATTCTTCCGCTTAAAATGCCACTGCCGCCATACCATAAAATGATGGCAAACATGATCACACCCAGCAACTCACTTACAGGTGAAGCAAGGTCTCTCCTGTAACCAATATGATTTTTTGCATGCAGCAATTCATTGTTCACCTTAACAAATCTTGAGCGCAATAATCCTTCTGCATTAAAAGCTTTTATAACACGAAGCCCGCTTAATGTCTCATCCAAAATAGAAACAGCTTCTCCCTGTTTGATCGCAGCAACGTTTGATTTTTTTTTAAGCGATCGGCTGATCCTGCCAATAACAAAACCCATTATAGGTATGAGAACAATAAGAAAGATCGTAAGCTGCGGGCTCATAAAAAACAGGAAACCGATATTTAAAATGATCGTGAGCGGATCGCGGATCCAGCCTTCCAATGTGCCTACCACAGAAGTTTCCACTTCAGTAACATCATTGGTAATGCGGCTAATAATATCACCTTTTCTTTTTTCGGTAAAGTAGCCAATAGGCAGTTGCAATACTTTATCATACAATTCATTTCTTAGTCTTGTTACAATCGTATTTTTTAAAGGATTAAGAATATAAGACGATAGATACAGGAAAAGATTTTTCAAAAAGATGGAGGCCACTATGAAAAGGCAGATGAATAAAAGGGTATCCAGTTTGCCGTCTTTCTCGATAGAAGTTGTGAGGATATTCCTCACAAAACTCACAACCGGGTTGGATGATTGCTTCGTAAGCGCTCCCAATGAAGACGAACCTGTATTAAATATCAGTTCAAGAAAAGGGATCAGCATCCCGATAGATACAATTGAAAAAAAGATGGAAAGTATGGTGCATAAAAAATAAAGGACTATCTGCGGAACATAATTTTTGAGATAAGCAAAAACCCTTGAATATTTTTTCATCTAAAAAAACAATTAAATGTGGCTGACAGAAACATGTGATACAAAAGAAAAGGTATTTGTTTTGTTATAAATCGAGTGCTGCTTTAACAAATAAGCTTTTGCTTATTAATTCGCGCTAATTTTACAACAAAGGTAATAGTATGGAAGAAGGTAAAAGACAAAAACAGGTCGCAGCGGTTTTATCTGAAGAACTGAATGACATTTTCAGAAGGCTTAATTTGAATATGATCGATGGCGGGATGGTATCTATATCATCAGTTAAGATAACACCGGATCTATTGGAGGCGAGAATATATGTAAGCATGTATAAAGTACAGGATGAAAAAGCTGCTTTAAAAAAGATCGAATCTCAATCATGGGAGATAAAAAAAGAGCTTACGGCAAGAGTTAAGAACCAGTTAAGACGGATGCCTGTATTAAAATTCTACCTGGATGACACGCTTGACCATGTGTTTAAAATGGAAGAACTGTTTAAACAGATAAAACAAGAACAATCCTCACCCTCAAGAGATGAGTAAGCACCTTCCAATATTAAACTTCTGAAATATTCAAACACTTGAACTTTTTATTCGCCTGGCGCTATTTTAAATCAAAAAAATCAACCAACGCTATCAATATTATTGCATGGATAAGCATGATTGCAATAATGGTGAGCACAGCCGCATTGATCATTGTTTTAAGCGTGTTTAACGGGTTTGAAGGACTTGTAAAAAGTTTGTATGGCGACTTTTATGCAGATATTAAAATTGTTCCGAAACAAGGTAAATTTTTAACATCGAATGATGTGTTGTTAAAGGAAATAAGATCAGTGCCGGGCATAAACGCCTTGAGTTATACGGTGGAAGAAAAAGCGGTGCTTGTTAATGGCGACTATCAAACAATAGTTTTTTTAAAGGGCGTTGACAACAATTATAATATCGTAAACAAATTATCACACTATGTTATAGAGGGCAAATATGACATTGGTACAACAGATGCTCCGGCAATTGTTGTCGGTTCAGGTATTGCCAATGCCGTTGGCGCCAATCCGCAGGCACCTTTAAACAGTCTTATAATTTATTTACCCAACCGCAAGGCAAAAAATTTTAATAGTCTTGATGCTATGCATTCATTTGAAGTAAAACCTTCCGGAATTTTTTCTGTGCAACAGGAGTTTGATGATAAGTATGCATTTACCAACCTTCCCTTTGTACAATATATGTTGGACCTTGAAGCCAATCAATATACTGGCATAGAGGTATCAGCCAGGAACCAGGATGAAATTGAAACCATTCAAAAACAATTGCAACAGAAACTGGGCAATGATTTCCAGGTGCAAACAAGGTATGAGCAAAATCAAAGTTTATTTACCGTAATGCAGATTGAAAAATGGGTCATCTATGGAATTTTATCTTTAATTCTTTTAATAGCTGCATTCAATATGATCGGGGCTCTTACCATGCTGGTGCTCGAGAAGGAAAAGGATATTGCTGTAATGAAGGCAATGGGAGCATCAGACAACCGCGTGCAGAAGATATTTTTAAGCGAAGGATTTTTACTGGCGGGAACCGGGGGCAGCCTGGGAATGCTGATCGCTTTTGCCGTTTGTTTTCTTCAGATCAAATACCACCTGATCAAATTGCAAGGGGGAACTTTTATAATAGATTATTATCCTGTAAAAATGGTGGCAAAAGATTTTCTTTTGGTAACAGTCACTGTATTTGTTATAGCCGTTATTGCTTCATGGATACCCGCAAAAAAAGCCGCTGATCAATTCTATTCTCTGAAAAGTTAAACCATTGCTGGCATTAATTACCGGAATAAAATTTTATCGCCGATCATTAAAAAATACCGGGGCTTTGTGATTTGGCGGCAGTATATGCGTTGATAAAACATTGTCGAATATTTGAATAAACCATCAGCCAAACAAGTTGCCCGTTATTTTTTAGCTGCTATTTATCACAATCATTTTTTTGCGTGAAGCCATATACCTGCTGTAAGGGTGATGCCGGTTGTAACGCGATGATCTATATAACCAGTTTCTTTGAGCAGGCTAAGCTCGGCTGCTTTCATCAAATATTTAAACCCATACATTGAATATTGCAGGTTGATATAGGGAGATGCCTTACTTTTCAACCGCAGCCCGGCACCGGTTCCCAAATAAAAACCACCGGAGTTTTTAAATTCATATTGAAATTTTCCATTCATTGCTTCATAGATGAAACTATTATGAAAACTATGTATCCCGTAACCCGGATCGATGTTGAAAAAATAAATAACCTTATTGGCTGCGACCGATAGTTTGAACGTTGCAAATACAGGTGTATATAAATTCGGTTCGCTATTAAACTTCATCAACCGGACACCTGCTCCTATAGAAAATTTTTTTTCAACCGGGATATTTGCTATTAATTCTGCACCATAACCTTTTTCGCTTTTTCCTAAAAAAGTTAATACCGGGCCAGCCTGTAATCCTCCTGTCTGGGCTTTTGATTGTAAGGCAAGGATCAAAATAAAAAAGGGTATAAGTTTTCTCATCATTAAAATTTAAATGAATTTACATCCTTACACATTAAACCAAAAAGTTAAAGAGTTTTGTTATAGAGCTCATTCCAACAAGCGTTGCCCGCTTTGTCACTGATCTTTTTCCATTGCCTTCATATATGTTGAAAGATCTTTGTCACCTCTTCCACTTAGGCAAACTATAATTACATCATTCGGTTTAAATTTCATCTGATGTAGCGCTGCCAATGCATGGGCTGATTCAAGCGCAGGAATGATACCCTCCATTTTTGTAAGATTGAAGGCAGCTTCCAAAGCTTCGGCATCAGTTGCCGATAAAAATTTTGCACGGCCACTTTCATATAAATGCGCATGCATGGGACCAATGCCTGGATAATCCAACCCTGCTGAAATGCTGTGTGGTTCTATAACCTGTCCATCTTCCGTTTGCATAACCAAACTCTTACTGCCATGTAAAACACCGGGTTTACCCAATTGTGTTGTGGCTGCACTCCTGCCGCTATGCACACCGCAACCCGCGGCTTCAACGGCAATTAGTTGTACAGACAGATCGTCTAAAAAATGATAAAATGCACCTGCCGCATTACTACCGCCCCCCACACATGCCATTACATAACCAGGTAGCTCATTGCCGGTTTTTTCTTTAAGCTGCTTTTTCATTTCCTCACTGATCACGCTTTGAAAACGCGTTACCATATCGGGATAAGGATGCGGTCCAACAACGGAGCCGATCACATAATGTGTATCATTTGGATTGTTGATCCAATCGCGGATAGCTTCATTGGTGGCATCTTTCAACGTTTTGCTTCCGCTTATTGCAGGAATAACTTTTGCACCAAGCATCTGCATGCGTGCCACATTGGGTTGCTGGCGTTCCATATCTATTTCACCCATATAGACAATACACTCCAGCCCTTTCAATGCGCACACAGTAGCGGTTGCGACACCATGCTGACCAGCGCCTGTTTCCGCAATAATTCTTTTCTTGCCCAAACGCATCGCGAGCAACACCTGGCCTATGGCATTATTGATCTTATGCGCACCAGTGTGATTGAGATCTTCCCGCTTCAAATAAATATTTGTATTGAATTGTTTGCTTAACCTCTCAGCATAAAACAAGGGCGTTGGCCGGCCGGCATAATCCCGCAGCAACTGCCGGAATTCCTTTTGGAAATCTTCTTCATACATTATCTGCAAATATTTATTGCGCAGTTCTTCCACATTGCGATGCAGCATTTCAGGAATATAAGCCCCGCCAAAATTTCCGTAATATCCGAAAATGTTTGGTTGCTTATAGGTGCCTTTACTATTTGGAGTTATTATGTTTATCATCTGGAATTTATTTTATTGTTTGAAGCAGGGACTTTGAGAACATCATTCCTATGATACCGCTTTCAATTAAACGCGGTTGCACGATCACTAGAGCTAATTACTCACTAGTTAGTAGGCAACCTGTTGTTTTCCAATTTTGTAAGATGAAGTATCTCTTATTACTTTATATAAATCAACTTTGGAATCAAAATTTTGCTTAAGCTCTGTAATAATATTTTTTAAATGTTCATATTGCATATTGGGCCCTACAAGTATTTCTTTTATTGCCGAGGCATTAAATTTCCTAGTCCGATTATTTTCGTTAATATCGGAAGTTATAAATCTATACTCCTTTTCGGAAGACCAATCAATGTGCTTTTTATAAAGCCATTTAACTAAATTTTCCCTTTCTGCATTCAAGAAACTCCAATTCATAGCTTCACATATATAATCAACCTTTCCAAAATTAATAGGCATAATATCTTTGAATATATTTATTGTATCAAATCCTATGCAAAATCCTTTTGAATTGTTGCCATAATGCGCCCACATTGTTCGGCTAAGTGGATTGGTAGTTAAGCTTAATACGCCAATGCAATCAAAAACATCACTATTATAAACATATTCTGACGTTCTTTTAAAATATTGAATTGGGTTCCTTTTGATCTCGTCAAGCCTATTACCACATGCAGTTAAAAAATCACTTGAATTTTGATCTAAGTTGGGATACCAATTTTCTTTTAGAGCATAATCTTTTAACTTTTCAAAAAACAAA
>Ga0157378_10005168_pt1 | contig 11458 bp, 10 predicted proteins | sample M65metaG_FD_115309 | JGI IMG/M metagenome (GOLD analysis project Ga0157378, IMG submission 115309) | Miscanthus rhizosphere microbial communities from Kellogg Biological Station, Michigan, USA - M6-5 metaG | ecosystem: Host-associated > Plants > Roots > Rhizosphere > Soil | place: USA: Michigan...
GCGGGCATCGTGCTGGCGGCGGGCGGAAGCATCTGCTTCTTCGGCGCCTCGCTGGCCATCCTCACGGCGCTGGCGCGAACGCTCTTTTTTCTCGGAACGATTCGCGTGCTGCCACCCGCGCTCGGCCGGGTGCATGGCCGCTTCCAGACGCCGCATGTCGCCGTCGCGGCGGGGGTGCTCGTGGCGGTCGCGGGCAGTCTGGGATTCGAGGCTGCAGGCGTGGCCCCGATCGGCATTTTCTCGCTGATGGGGACCTTTGCCACCTTCGGATTTCTGTGCGCCTACCTGCTGGTCGCGGTGGCGGCGCCGTTCTTTCTGCAGAAGGAAGGCCATCTCACCCGCCGGGCGGTGGCGCTATGCACCGCCACTGCGCTGCTGGTGCTGGCGGCGGGAGTGGCCAGCATTTATCCACCAGCGCCGGGCGTCGAGGGGTGGATGCCGGTCGCGTTCTTCGTTCTGCTCGCGGGAGGAACCGCCGTCGTCGCGGCGACAGGAGGCTTTCGGCGGCGCGCTCGGGAAACAACCAAATCTTGCATGCGGCCCGGCAGCCACTAACGATTCGACGCACCATGATCAGCCGACTGATACCGAAAGGTTTTCTGGTTTTACTTTTGGCTATCGCTGGTTGCGCGACTCCCAATCGCGCTTACCAACCAGCCGGAGAGGCGGAGGTGAAGCCTTCGAGGCTTTATACCGACAACACCCCCTACGAAAAGCTGTGCGCGATCGAGTTCGATGAACAGGGAGACCTTTGGAGTTCCGCCCAGGTCCGTGCAGCCAAGGCAATGATCCGGTCCAGCCATGACCCGCTGCTTGTGGTCTTCATCCATGGATGGCACAACAACGCGCGGCCGGATAACGGGAATCTTCAATCCTTCAATCAACTCCTCAAACAGCTCGCGCAGCGGGCCAATGCGGAGGGCTCCGAGGTCGTTGGCGTCTTCATCGGCTGGCGCGGGCTGGCGATCGAGCGCCAGTGGGACAAGACGGGCGTCGGATTGCTGGCTCGTTATCTGTCCTTCTATTCACGCAAAAACGACACGGATCTCGTCGCGGGAATCCCCCTTACCAAATCGCTTTATTCGCTGGCATCCGCCGCGCATGCGAAAGGCGGTCACGTCATTTTTATCGGCCATTCCTTCGGCGGCCGGATTCTGGAAAAAGCGCTGGCTCAGGCGATCGTCGGGCAGACGGCGGCGGACCCGGAGGCGGAAGTCATCTTGCCCGCCGACCTGACCCTGCTCATCAATCCGGCCTCGGAAGCCATCACCGCCCGTCGACTCAAGCTCGCACTCCAGGATTGGGCGCAACCCACACCCGCCATCATTTCCGTAACCTCGGTCGGCGATACGGATACCTCGACCTGGTGGACCCTCGGAATGGGGGCCGCAACCCTGGCCAAATCACGCAGCTACCGCCACTACAGCGACGGCTCCGACCAGCGAGACTATGTGATGACGACCGCAGGGCATTCTCCCATTTTGCTGGATCGAGAAATCACCCCGCTTCCACAGCAGGCTCCAGCTCCGGTTGAAGACGCCGCGAAATGGAATTCCCGATTTGCGACCGTGAATCAATTCCGTTCCGCCGATGCCTGGTGGCGGATCCAGGAAACGCCGGCCTCTTCCGCCCCTTTCATGATCAATGGGAAACAAGCCCGTGGCTACTGGGTGATGAGCGCGCCGAAGGAGATCATTGCGGACCACAACGACATCTTTAACTCATCGGCGATCGCGCTCTTCGCCGCGCTTTACGAAATCTGCAAACACACCATCCAGAAATCGCCCGCGCAAAAAGCGATCACCGTCCCCGCCACGATCGCGGAAGTGCCGTCCGCTCCGGTCGTCGCGGCTCAATGACGGGGAGAGCTTAAAGCTCCGCCAGTATTCCGTTCAGCGTCGCGCTGGGGCGCAGGGCGGCTTTGGCCTTCGCCTCGTCGGGTTGGTAGTAGCCGCCGATATCGACCGAGGCGCCCTGGACGGCAAGGAGTTCTTCGACGATGCGAGCCTCGTGCGTGAAGAGCTTCTCGGCGATTGGCGTGAAGAGGGCTTTCAACTCGGCGTCGGCATCCTGCGCGGCGAGGGCCTGGGCCCAGTAGAGCGCGAGGTAGAAGTGGCTGCCGCGGTTGTCGATCGTGCCGAGTTTGCGGCCGGGAGAGCGGTCGTTTTCCAGAAATTTCCCGGTCGCGGCGTCGAGGGTGTCGGCGAGAACCTTGGCCTTCGGCAGGCTGAATGTCTCGGCGATGTGCTCGAAGCTCGGGGCGAGGGCGAAGAATTCACCGAGGCTGTCCCATCGAAGATAGTTCTCCGCGAGGAATTGCTGCACGTGCTTCGGCGCGGAGCCGCCGGCGCCCGTTTCGAAGAGGCCGCCGCCGTTCATGAGCGGGACGATGGAGAGCATCTTCGCCGAGGTGCCGACCTCGAGGATCGGGAAGAGATCGGTGAGGTAGTCGCGCAGCACGTTGCCGGTGACGCTGATCGTGTCGAGGCCCTGCACGATGCGCTCGAGGCTGTATTTGCAGGCTTCGGCGGGCGGGAGAACCGGAAACTCGAGGCCGGCGGTATCGTGGTCCGCGAGGTAGAGTTCGACCTTCTTGAGGATCTCGGCGTCGTGGGCGCGGTTCTTATCGAGCCAGAAGACGGCGGGCACGCCGGTGGCGCGGGCGCGGTTCACGGCGAGCTTCACCCAATCGCGGATCGGCGCGTCTTTCGTCTGGCAGGCGCGCCAGATGTCGCCGGCCTCGACGTCATGCCGGAGCAAAACGTTCCCTGCGGAATCGGTGACGGTCACCGTCCCATCGGCGGGAATTTCGAAGGTCTTGTTGTGCGAGCCGTATTCCTCGGCGGCCTGCGCCATGAGGCCGACGTTCGGCACGGAGCCCATCGTCTTCGGATCGAGCGCTCCGTTGGCTTTGCAGAATTCGATGACGGCCTGGTAAACGCCGGCATAGGAGGCGTCCGGGATGACGGCGAGCGTGTCCTGCGTCTTGCCGGCCGCGTTCCACATCTTGCCGCCTTCGCGGATCATCGCGGGCATGGAGGCATCGACGATCACGTCGCTGGGCACGTGAAGATTCGTGATGCCCTTGTCGGAATTCACCATCGCGAGCGCCGGACTGTTCATGAACAGCGTGTCGAGATCGGCCTTGATCTCGGCCTGCTTTCCGGCGGGCAGGGTCTGGATCTTCGCGACAAAATCGCCGAAGCCGTGGTTGAAATCGACGCCGAGCGTCGCGATGTCGTCCGCGTATTTTTCGATAACGTCCTTGAAGAAAACCTTCACGGCGTGGCCGAAGAGAATCGGGTCGGAGACCTTCATCATCGTGGCCTTGAGGTGCAGCGAGAACAGGACGCCATCGACCTTCGCACGGGCGACCTGGTCGGCTAGGAAGGAGACGAGCGCGGCCTTGCTCATGAAGGTGGCGTCGAAAATCTCGCCGGCTTTCAGCGGGGTTTTCTCCTTGAGCACGGTTTCGGCGCCGTCCTTCGCGGTGAACGTGATCTTCACGTCGGTCGCCTCGGGAACGGTGACGGATTTTTCGTTCGAGAAGAAATCGCACTCGCCCATCGTCGCGACCTCGGTCTTCGAGTCCTTCGACCACGCGCCCATCTTGTGCGGATGGGCCTTTGCGTAATCCTTCACGGCCTTCGGCGCGCGGCGATCGGAGTTGCCCTCGCGGAGCACGGGATTCACGGCGCTGCCCATCACCTTGCCGTAGCGGGCGCGAATGTCCTTTTCGGCGTCGGTCTTCGGCGACTCAGGAAAGTCGGGGAGCGCGTAGCCCTTGGCCTGAAGTTCGGCAACAGCGGCCTTCAACTGCGGGACGGAGGCGCTGATGTTCGGGAGCTTGATGATGTTCGCCTCGGGCTCGAGCGTGAGTTTGCCGAGTTCCGCGAGGTGATCGCCGATGCGCTGGTCCTCGGTGAGAAACTCGGGAAATTGCGCAATGATGCGGCCGGCGAGCGAAATGTCGCGGGTCTCGACGGCGATACCGGAATGCTTCGTGAAGGCCTGGACAATCGGCAGCAGCGAGTAAGTCGCGAGGAGCGGGGCTTCGTCGGTTTTCGTGTAGATGATCGTCGGCAGCTTGGACATGGCGTTGCGCTTTGAAGTAGCCGCCCGCGCGCGGGGGAGTCGATGAAAAATCCATCGAATCGCCCCGCCGGCAGCCACTTTCCGCCTTTATCCCGCTTCCATCCTTGGCCATGGTGTGCGCCTCGTCCCGCCCCTCACATGAGCAAATCCATCGAGTCTCATCTCGTCGAAAACCGCGTCTTCAAACCCTCCCGCGAATTTTCCAAAGCCGCCCGCATCGGCAGCCTCGCCGAATACCGCCGCCTTTACGACGCCTCGATCAAGCACCCGGATAAATTCTGGGCCGCGCAAGCCGGCGAGCTCGCCTGGCGACAGAAATGGACCAAGGCGCTCGACTGGAAGCCGCCCTTCGCGAAGTGGTTCGTCGGCGGCAAGCTGAATGCGAGCGAGAACTGCCTCGACCGCCATCTCACCGGCCCGCGCCGCAACAAGGCCGCGATCATCTGGGAGGGCGAGCCCGGCGAGAAGCGCACGCTTACCTACCACCAGCTCCATCGCGAGGTCTGCATGTTTGCGAATGTGCTCAAGCGCAACGGCGTGAAAAAGGGCGATCGCGTGCTCGTCTATCTGCCGCTCATTCCCGAAGCGACCGTTGCAATGCTGGCCTGCGCGCGCATCGGCGCGGTGCATTCCGTCGTCTTCGGTGGATTCAGCGCCGAGAGCATCAAGGACCGCCTCGCGGACTCCGGCGCAAAGGTCATTGTCACCGCCGACGGCGGCTATCGCCGCGGACAAACCGTCACCCTCAAGCAAAACGTGGACCGCGCCATCGAGGGCAACGACGCGATCTCGCGCGTCATCGTTTTCCGCCGCACGAACCTCGAAATTCACATCAAGGAAGGCCGCGACGTCTGGTGGCACCGCGAGATGGACTACGTCGATGCGAATTGCCCCGCCATCCCGCTCGACAGCGAGCATCCGCTCTTCATCCTTTATACGAGCGGCTCCACGGGCAAACCGAAGGGCATTCTCCACACCACCGGCGGCTACCTTACCGGTGCCTATACGACGACGAAGTTCATCTTCGATCTGCGCGAGGAGGATGTCTATTGGTGCACGGCCGACGTCGGCTGGATCACCGGCCACAGCTACCTCGTCTATGGCCCACTCGCGAACGGCGCGACCTGCGTGATATATGAAGGCGCGCCGAACTGGCCGGAATCCGACCGTTTCTGGAAAATCATCGCCGACTACGGAGTTACGATCCTCTACACCGCGCCGACCGCGATCCGCGCGTTCATCAAGTGGGGCGACGAATGGCCCGCGAAACACGACCTCTCCTCGTTGCGCCTGCTCGGCACGGTCGGCGAACCGATCAATCCCGAAGCCTGGATGTGGTATCACGAAAAAATCGGCGGCGGTCGCTGCCCGATCGTGGACACCTGGTGGCAGACCGAGACCGGCGCGATCATGATTTCCCCGTTGCCCGGCGCAACACCGTCGAAGCCCGGCACGGCCACGCTGCCGTTCTTCGGCATCGACGCCGCCATCGTCGATGACGAGGGCCGAGAGGTGAAGCACGGCGAGGGCGGCAAGCTCGTCATTCGCAAGCCCTGGCCCTCAATGCTGCGCACGATCTTCGGCGACAAGCCGCGCTATAAAAAAACCTACTGGAGCGAGGTGAAGGGCTGCTACTTCACCGGCGACGGCGCACGCCGCGACAAGGATGGCTATTTCTGGATCGTCGGCCGCATCGACGACGTGCTGAACGTAGCGGGGCACCGTCTCGGCACCGCCGAGGTCGAGAGCGCGCTCGTCTCGCACGAGGCCGTCGCCGAGGCCGCCGTCGTCGGCCGGCCCGATGAAATCAAGGGCCAGGGCGTCGTCGCCTTCGTGACGCTCAGGGTCGGCGTGGTCGCCAACAAGGAACTCAAGGAAAAGCTCCGCAAGCATGTTGGCGAGGTCATTGGTCCGATCGCGAAGCCGGACGACATCCGCTTCGCCGACCTGCTTCCCAAGACGCGCAGCGGCAAAATCATGCGCCGCCTGCTCAAGGAAGTTGCCGGCGGCGGCGCCGTCACCGGCGATACGACCACGCTCGAGGATCTCAGCGTGCTCGCAAAGCTGGGCAAGGCCGACGAGTAGGCCACAAAACAAAACAGGCCGCGCGGATGCGCGGCCTGTTTAAAAGTTCGGAATCGAGCGGCGGCTTACTTGCCGGCCTTTTCTTCGATGTATTTGATGACGTCGCCGACGCTCTGGAGCTTCTCGGCGTCTTCATCGGGCACTTCGACGTTGAACTCTTCTTCGAACGCCATCACGAGCTCGACGGTGTCGAGGGAATCGGCGCCCAGATCTTCAATGAAGGATGCGGCCGGCGTGACCTGCTCAGGCGTGACGCCAAGCTGCTCAACGATGATGTCTTTGACTTTTTCTTCGATGGATTTTTCGGACATAAGGATCGGGTATTGGGTGAGTGGGGCTAGCAGTTATGCGCGGCTTTCGGCTTTGACAATAATTAATTTCCCGTGAGCGGAGAAACAGGCTTTTCGCCGATGGGGTCAAGCAGAAATCCCCGTCCCTTCATGAGCGCCTTCGCTTTTTCCCGGCCGCCCGCACAACCTCGAAAAGCCAGCCCGGCGGTGCGCCCCATCAGCCCTGCGAGGGTGTCGCGGACGGCGCGGGCGTCGGCGAGGCCTGGCCGGGCAGCGCGGGATTCGGCTTCGCTTCGCGCGGCGCGCTCGACGGCTTCACGGTTGCGGTGCGGGTGAATTGTGGGTTGTTCGCGAGCGAGGCCTCGATCACGTAGCTCTGGCCCGGTTGCATGTCGCGCGTGGCGATTTTTTCCTCATACTGGATGCGCTCGCCGGGATTGATCATCACGACGCCCGAGACGTCGTCGAACGCACGATCGTCGGACCATTTTTCGATCACCTTGCCGTTCGGATCGCGCACGAGAATCTCGATGCGCTGCGAGGTCGGGAAGTCGAGCTTCATGAGCTTCGTCGTGCGGTTCATCACGACGTAGGTCACGGTGACCTCGCGGCGGCTCGAGAGCGCGAACGTGCTGGGCTCCACGGTGAGTTTGCTGTCGGCGTGCCCCTTGACGATGTGCACGGAGGAAAACATGTCCGTGAAAAAGCGCGTGAACATTTTCGACGCGCTCGCCTCGCTGGTCTTGTTGAGCGGATATTGGTTCGCGGGAGTGAGCGGCTGCTTCCTGGGCCCCTGCGGGCCATTGGCGCCGGGCTGGCCGTCCTCGAGCACGAAGAAGGGGCTTTCGTTTTCGGGAATCACCGGCACGACGGACTGCGCGGCGGCCGGATGGAGGCAGAGGCCGAGCGCGGCGCCGAGAAGGAGCGGCGCAATGGGGCGCAAAAGTCGCGAAACGTGCATGGGGCATCGGGTTAACGCAGGCCGGGCGCGGTTGCAAATCCTATCGGCACGGCTACGCTGCCCGAATGTTCGCCCAATTCCGCTTCCTTCCGGCTTCGATTGCCGCTCTGGGGCTTGCCCTTGGCCTCGCGAGCCCCGTGCAAGCCGCCGCGAAAAAGCAATCCGCCGTCGCGGTGCGATTCTATGCCGAGGGCGGCGCGGAGGGCGGTGACTTCTCGCAGCCGGTCGAGCTCCTCAATCCGAAGCGCAAGACCTTCATGCAATCCATGCCGCTGGTGACCGAGCGCGAAATTTTGTCGTTCTACCCATTCCAAGCACGGGATAATTCCGGCACGTTCGGCGCGAGCTTCCGCCTCGATGCCCATGGCGCGAACCTGCTCTCGGAGCATACGATGTCGCGCCGCGGCAGCTACATCCTCGCGTATTTCAACGGCCGCCACGTGGTCGATCTCTACGTGGATCGAGGGGTGACCGACGGCGTGATCACCATTCCCAGCGGACTGAGTGCAAATGATATTTCGCTGCTCGAAATCTCCTTCCCGCTCATGGGCCACGAAAAAGAAAAGCCGGCCAAAAAGCCAAAAGCCGAGAAGCCTAAAGCGCCGAAGAAACCCGCCGCGTCCGCCACGCCCAACGCCGCCGACATGCCGCACATGCAACCGGCGATGCAACGCCAGGCCGACGGCAAGCTCGCCCCCGCGGCGGGATCGGCCGGCACCGCGACCAACGGTGAGTTGATTCCCCCTCCGCTCTCGCCGATCGGCCAGTAAATCCCGACCTTGCCAAATCGCCGCCGCGCTGCTCGCCTCTTCGCCCGATGAAACATGTCTGGCCGTGGTTGCTGGCGGCGTTGAGCGGTGCGCTGCAAGCGCTCGCTTTTCCGCCCTTTGATCAAGCCGGCCTGGCGTGGTTCGCCTTCACGCCGCTCATTGCCGCGCTGTGGTTCAGCCCAACGACCGGCCGCTGGCGGCCGCTCCGGCTCTTCGGTCTCGGCTACGTCGCCGGATTGATTTTCTTTTGGACGACCCTCTTCTGGCTGAACGAGGTGACGAGCTTCGGCTGGTTCATCTTCGCCTTCTACCTCGCCCTCTACCCCGCGCTCTGGGCGCTCTTCGTCGGCATCACCTGCCGCCCGCGCGACCCCGCTCCCAGCTCCCAGCCCCCAGCTCCCAACCAGTGGCTCAGCTCCTCGCACAACCTCCGCCTCGCCGCGCGGGGCGCCGCCGCCTGGGCGGGCATCGAATGGCTGCGCGGCGCGCTCCTCAGCGGCTTCGGATGGAACTCGCTCGCCGTCTCGCAGTGGCAGAATACCGCCGTCATCCAGATCGTCGATCTCACGGGCATCGCCGGGATCGGCTTCGTCATCGTGTTGATGAACCTCACGCTCGTCCTCACCGCGCGGCGCATCAGCTTCGAGGCCGGCCGCATCAAACTGCGCCCGCATTTCGACTTCACGCTCACGATGGCCCTCGTCGCCGCGACGTTTTGCTACGGCGTCTATCGCGTGAACCGCTTCCACCCGAAGGACGTCGTCCCGCTCCGCGTCGCCGCCGTGCAAGCCAACATCCCGCAATACGCGAAATGGGACCCCGCTTTCGAGCAACACATCATCGAGACCTACCACCGCCTCTCGGAAAACGCCGCCGCCTACCGGCCCGACCTCGTCATCTGGCCCGAGGCCGCAACGCCGCGCCCGCTCCTCGACGATGAGGAAATGATGCGCGAGGCCACCACCGTCGTCTCGAACGCCCACGCCGATTTCCTCACCGGCACCATTCGCTATTTCCTCGGCTCCGCCTTCAACGCCGCCGTCCTCCTCGACCAAAAAGGCGGCCTGCAGGTCTATCACAAGATCCACCTCGTCCCCTTCGGCGAATACGTCCCGTTCCGGCACACGTTTCCGCTCTTCGCCTGGATCGTCGGCAACGAAGTCCCCGACGACTTCAACGCCGGCACCGAGCCCGTTGTCATGCAGCTCCGCAAAAAGCCTTTCCGCATCGCGCCGCTCATTTGCTTCGAGGACACCCTCGGCGACCTCACGCGAAAATTCGCCCAAGGCGGCGCGGAACTTCTCATCACGCTCACGAACGATGGCTGGTTCCGCGAGAGCGTCGGCTCCCGCCAGCACCTCGCGAACGCCGTCTTCCGCTGCGCCGAAACCAAGCTCCCGCTTGTCCGCGTCGCCAACACCGGCGTCACCTGCATCATCGACGCCTTCGGTCACGTCACCCGCGAACTCACCGTCAACGGCAGCACCTTCGTCCAGGGTGTCCTCCTTGGCGAAGTTCCCATCGCCATCAACCCGCCAAAAACCTTCTACACCCGCTACGGCGACCTCTTCGCCATGCTCTGCTGCCTCGCCTCCATTCTCGCCGTCCGCACCCATCTCCTCACCGCGCGGCGACGTGGATTGAGCGGTTCGGATTGAAATCGCGCCAAAAATCGACGCTCACGCCTTGCCCCGCGCGAGCGAACCCGGCAACCTTCCCCGCATGAAAGCCGTCGTCACCGTCATGCCCAAACAATCCGTGCTCGACCCGCAGGGCGCCGCCGTCGCCCAGGCGATGGCCCACCACGGCGTCGAGCAGGTCGGCAAAGTCCGCGTGGGAAAAACCATCGAAATCGAGCTCCCCGCCGGCGTCGAGGAAGCCACGCTCCACACTCTCTGCCGCGACCTCCTCAGCAATCCCGTCATCGAGGACTACACGCTCGAGCTCGTTTCGTAATGCGCTTCGCCGTCCTCCAATTTCCCGGCTCGAACTGCGACCAGGATTGCCTCCACGCCCTGCGCAGCTTCGACGGCGCCACCGCCGACTACGTCTGGCACAAGACCTCGTCGCTCGCCGGCTTCGACGCCGTCGTCGTCCCCGGCGGCTTCTCCTACGGCGACTACCTGCGCTGCGGCGCCATCGCCAGCCTCTCGCCCATCATGGGCGCCGTGAAGGAATTTGCCGCGGCCGGCGGCCCCGTGCTCGGCATCTGCAACGGCTTTCAAATCCTCTGCGAAACCGGCCTGCTGCCCGGCGCCCTCGTCCGCAACCGCGACCTCCATTTCATCTGCGAGCACGTCACCCTGCGCGTCGAAACCACCGACAGCCGCTTCACGAAAGCCTCCCAGCCCGGCGCGCTGCTCAACATCCCCATCGCCCACGGCGAAGGCTGCTACTTCGCTGACGACGCCACCCTCGCCGACCTCGAAGCGAACAATCAAATTCTCGTCCGCTACGCCGGCACGAATCCCAACGGCTCCCGCGCCGACATCGCCGGCATCCGCAACCGCGCCGGCAACGTCTTCGGACTCATGCCTCACCCCGAGCGCGCCTGCGACCCCCTCCTCGGCAGCACCGACGGCCGCGTGATTTTCCAAAGTCTTCTTGGTTGAACCACTGATCCGCACTGATTGGCACTGATGTTTCTCCATTCCGGTTCCCATCCGCACGGCAGCACATCCCGATCAGTGAAGATCAGTGCCCATTAGTGGTTTCTTAAAAAAATGTCCGATCCCGCCATCACTCCCGAAGTCATTGCCAAACACGGCATCACGCCCGACGAATACGCGCGCATCCAGCAGATCCTTGGCCGCGACCCGAATTTCACCGAGCTCGGCGTCTTCTCCGTCATGTGGAGCGAGCACTGCTCGTATAAAAACTCCAAGCTCGAGCTCAAAAAGTTTCCTACTACCGGCGAGAAGGTCCTCGTGAAAGCCGGTGAGGAAAATGCCGGCGTCATCGACATCGGCGACGGCTGGGCCATCGCGTTCAAGATGGAGAGCCACAACCACCCGAGCGCCGTGGAGCCCTTCCAGGGCGCGGCCACCGGCGTCGGCGGCATCATCCGCGACATCTTCACGATGGGCGCCCGCCCCGTCTTCTCGATGAATTCCTTGCGCTTCGGCCCGATCACGGGCGAGGACGCCGAGGCCCGCACGAACCGCCGCCTCTTCGCCGGCGTCGTCAGTGGCATCTCGCACTACGGAAACTGCATCGGCATCCCGACCGTCGGCGGCGAGGTCTATTTCGACGACTCC
>Ga0157378_10005169_pt1 | contig 11457 bp, 9 predicted proteins | sample M65metaG_FD_115309 | JGI IMG/M metagenome (GOLD analysis project Ga0157378, IMG submission 115309) | Miscanthus rhizosphere microbial communities from Kellogg Biological Station, Michigan, USA - M6-5 metaG | ecosystem: Host-associated > Plants > Roots > Rhizosphere > Soil | place: USA: Michigan...
CTGTCAACTGTCCGCTGTCATCTAATCGGCTATTGCCTGATATACCAGTACTTTAAATTTATTCGGGATCTCTCTTTGCGATGTTCCCCAAAGTTGTCGGAAAATAAGCGCGACCAGTTTTTCTTTTGGGTCTGCCCAATAAGTGGTGGCAAATGCGCCACCCCACTCAAAAACGCCTTCGGGGGTGGGCAATAAACTACTTCCTCGTTCTGTGGTAATACCAAAACCTAATCCGAATTTATTCACGCCGTTTGAGAGATCCCCAATCTGGTTCATGGTCATCATGCGCACTGTATTGCGCGAGAGAATTCTTTTACCATTGAACTCACCTCCGTTCAGCAACATCTGCAAAAAAGTCGCGTAGTCCGTTACTGTAGAAGAAAGTCCTGCCCCTCCTGAAAAATAAGTGCCCGGCATTTTTGGATAGTCCACAATAAACTTTCCATTTTGAGTCACTTCTTGCTTCAACGTGAGTTTACCATCTTCTTCAATAAAGAGATGAACCAGCCTGTCATATTTGGCTGAAGGGAGAAAAAAATAAGTATCGTTCATTCCCAGCGGTTCAAAAATGCGCTTGCGAAAAAATTCATCGAGTGGTTGTCCTGACACCACTTCCACGAAGTAGCCCAAAACATCAGTGTTTAATCCATATGTCCATTTTTCTCCAGGCTGATGCATCAATGGGAGCTTTGCCAATTTTTTCATGTCAGTTGACAACAGCAATCCATTGGGAACGCCTATGCCAGCAGTAATGCCTGCCTTTGAATAAATGGCATTCGCTTCTTTACTTCCGATTTGCGCATATCCGATACCGGAAGTGTGCGTGAGCAGGTCGCGAATGGTGACTTCTCTTTTGGCTGGCACAGTTGTGTAACTTGAATCTGCTTCGTTAAATTTATCCAGCACCACAGGCTTACTGAATTCAGGAATGTATTTAGAAATGGGATCATCCAGGAGAAACTTACCTTCTTCATACAATATCATCACGGCAGTACTTGTGATGGCCTTTGATTGAGAAGCGATCCGGAAGATCATATCAGTCTTCATCGGCCTTTTTTTCTCCAGGTCGTCGAATCCAAATGCTTTTTGATAAGCGATCTTTCCGTTCCTCACAATTAGAGCAACTGCGCCATTCATCTTGCCGGTAGTCAGCCATTCATTCATATTCGCGTCGATCCGTTTCAATCTTTCTGATGACATGCCGACAGATTCCGGAACAACCGCTTTGAGCGTTGCGGCCGACTGCACCTGAACCTTATTAATCGAACTGGTTTGCGCGTCAACGGTGAGAACGAAAAAGGAAAGGAGATACCAAAGGGCAAGGCACTTCTTCATAACAGCTATTTTTTGGTCAAGAAAGATAGTGAATTTGGTGAATGCGTGATTGGAGAGGTATTAGGTATTTGGCATTCGGTATTGGGGTTCATTCTTATGCAGTATTCGAGTCTTTCCAAATACCCCTAACCATTAAGTATTACTCGCCTTCTAACTTCCCGCCATTCCTGAAAACTTCAGCAGCCAGTTTAACGTATTCGAGAAACTCGTAGTCGGTGCTGACCTGAGTGAATTCATATGAGGGGCGAAACTCTTTCATGAATACATTCAAAGAATCCCCGGTTAGTCCGGTCACTTTTCTAACGGTTGCTTTGGTAAACCGATGTTCGATGAATTTATCGATCTCCTCCTGTTCCAGTCGCCGCCTGAATGCCATCATGCTCCTGTTATGTCGAAATCGGAACATATTGATGAACTCGTCGAGGTCCAATCCAACGCCGGCTCCTCCAGCTCCAGGTGGCAGAGAAGATATGCCGATGCCTGGCTTTTTGTAATTGAAAATTTTTGCATAATCGCGACGGTTCTGCAAAGAATCCATATGGTAGTTCGGAGATTTTACGCTCACTAGCGGCAATTCTGAAATCGGGACGTGAAGCGAAATGTCGAACGCGTAAAGATTCGCGATGCCCTTCACCGGAAAACGGGTAGTAGGCTTATTCAAATAAGAGAAGTAAATAGAATCTGATTCATTAACTACTATCGAATATCGTCCCAGCGAATCAGTAGTCGTACCTCGGCCAGAGGTAGTGAGCACACTCACGGACGGAAGTGGGATAGACTTGGAAATATCAAACACGCGGCCGCTGACCCTGGTTTGGCAAAGTGCAATTGTTGATGAACAGCAAAGAAGCAGAATCAGGAAACACCGCATATTCGCCTTGTAAGATAAGGCGCTGTTCGGAACTGGGAAGAAGAGCAAGTAAACTTAACGGAAGATTATCTGGTTGCTGCGTTGAATTTCGAAGGGTCTTGAAAATAGGGTTGCTGGTTTCTGGTTACTGGTCGCTACCTTCTTATTCGAAGTTTCCTTTAAGAAGGAATTGTTTTTCATTCATGCAGCTGCAGGTTCGGTATCCAACAACGATAGATATTACCTAAACAGTTTTTTCAAACGTTTCGGTCATGAGGTTTAGCACCCAGCACCGACTAACAACAACGGATCGATATTACGTCACACTTTTATAAATGCTGATCGACAATGAGGTTTAGCAACCAGTAACTAGCAACCAGCAACTAGCTGTTCTGCTTTTCTTCAATCACTTTTTCGATTATCCTGGGGAAATGCAAATGCTCTAAAATCTGAATTTTCTTCGCAAGTGTTTCCGGAGTATCACCCTCCTCAATTATTACCTTCTCCTGGAAGATAGGTGCACCATGGTCGTAAATCTCGTCCACGTAATGAATGGTGATTCCACTTTCCGTGTCACCTGAATTGATTACGGCCTCATGAACATGATGACCATAAAGGCCCTTGCCTCCAAATTTTGGTAGCAGTGCAGGGTGAATATTGATAATGCGTTTGTGCCATGTCGATACTAATGCAGCGGGCACTTTCCACAAGAAACCAGCCAGTACAATGAAGTCGATTCCGGAACCTTTCAATTCATCAACATATGCATTACCTCTGAAAAATTTTTCTTTGTCGATAAGAATGTGAGGAATGCCTTCACGTGATGCGATTGACAGAACGCCTGCCCCCGCTTTATTGCAAACAATTAAGCCCACTTGTATTGTTGGATGAGCTCGAAAGTAATCGATGATCTTTTGCGCATTGGTACCAGTACCGGATGCGAAAATGGCGAGGCGAACTTTATGGTGTGGAGCACCGTTCAAATGTTAACCTGATTTTTTGTAAGGCCCGGATTCTTCTGCCGTGATTTCGATTTTCCAAACATCCTCCTTCCCATTCGTGCCAGATAGTTTTTAAAGAAATGAAATTGTCCGAACACAATGCTGAACATGATCACCATGAATGGCCAGATCAATGATACAAGCAACACATATATTAATATGTACAGCCACACCGTGTCGATGTCCAACACTTCCATGATCAATCGACCAACATAACCTGTAGCGCTGCCTGCCACGGCAAACGTGATCAGGATCAACAAAAGTCTCCAGCCATTTACCTTCCACCGATTTTTCAATCCAGAAAACATAACTTGAATAAGAAAGGACTGTTGCAAAAATTTTTTTTCCAGGCTGTGCAAATGTGCTTCAAAAAAATGATTCAGGCATTGCCCGTAGCAGTCACTAAAATTATTTCGGCATTTTCATTGACAGATTGGTGACAGGGAGTAAATGAAAACCTCTACAATCGTTTGAAATCCACGCTAGACAAGGAGAAAATTTTTTTTTCGGCCTTGACATTTTCTTAACTTCCTGACTTATTTTTGCAGCCGGCTGAGATTTTTCCACATTTAGTTCAACTGTTTGTGAATATGAGTCATCATAGACCGAATGTAAAAACCAAGATCTACCTTTTCTCTTTTCTCTTCTTATTGTTTCTAAACTTTCAAGTCAAGGCTCAAGATGCTGGTGCCGGACGTACTCTATTCAATAACAATTGCGCATCTTGCCACGCTGTAAATAAGAAAGTTACAGGCCCTGCACTTGCTGGCGTTGAAGGCAGGGTTCCTGATAAGAAGAAGCTTCACGCATGGATCAGAAATAACCTGCAGGTCCTCAAAACTGGTGATCCTTATTTCACTAATCTCTTCAACGAATACAATAAGACCCCGATGAACACTTTCCCCACCATCACTGATGGGGAAATTGAAAATATTCTTGCGTTTATCAAGCAACAAGAGGGGCAGGCAAAAACTGGTGAACCAAACCCAAATGAACCTAAAGCAGAGGAATCTGATAACTCTCTTGTTTACGGAATTGTAACATTGATAATGGCCATCATTGCGTTGATTCTATTACAAGTCAATAGTAGCTTGCGCAAACTGGCTGATGATAGAGAGGGCATTCCATCTGGTGAACCAATTCCATTCTATCGAAACAAAACCTACATCGCCCTATTTACCATTCTTCTCTTTGTAGTGGGCGGCTACTTCGTGATACAAGGCGCTATCGGCTTGGGTCGAACCAAAAATTACGAACCTATTCAACCTATTTACTATTCGCATAAAGTACATGCCGGAGTAAACCAGGTGAATTGCTTGTATTGTCATGGTGGTGCCTGGGATAGCAGGCATGCTACAATTCCTTCCGTTAATATTTGTATGAATTGCCATAAGGCGATCAACACTTATGAGAAGGGACCAAAGCTTCATGACGAAGAAGGCAATGAAATTAATGGCACAGCGGAAATTGAAAAGTTGTATCAATATGCAAACTTTAAACCCGGTCAGGAATGGGATCCTTCGAAAGCCAAACCAATTGAATGGGTAAAAGTGCATAACCTACCCGACCATGTCTATTTTAATCACTCGCAACACGTAAGGGTTGGAAATGTTCAATGTCAAACCTGCCATGGTGAAATCACCAGCATGGATGTGGCGAAGCAATATGCTGAGCTTAGCATGGGTTGGTGCATTAACTGTCACCGTACTTCTAAAGTAAATTTTGACGTGGACGAACATGGTAATCCAAACAAAAACGGAAACAAGTTTTACAGTCTTTACGAGAAGTTTCATAATGATATCAAGGCGGGAAAAATGGATAGTGTGACTGTTGAAGCGATTGGAGGAACCGAATGCCAGAAATGTCATTATTAATCCTTTGAAACGCAAGCCCAGAGTATTGTCTACGGATTTCAGGCCAAGTTATTTGAAGTGTAATAAAATTTGAGTGGCGTTTGAATTACGAGAGTCAAACGCCAACTGACAACTATAGAAACTATGGATCAAAAAAAGTACTGGCAAAGCTTTGCAGAACGTGCAAACAGCGAATCTTTCCAGGAAGCATCGAAAGATGAATTCAAAGAGGATCTGCCGTTTGAGGATGGAGGTTTATTGGATGCGCAGACCCCACGCAGGGATTTTCTTAAATACGTGGGCTTTAGTACAGCAGCTGCTGCCATCGCCGCAGGCTGCGAGGTTCATGTGAGAAAAGCGGTTCCTTACGTAAACAAACCCGAGAACATGGTTCCCGGCGTGGCTGATTATTACGCCACCACTTATGTTTGCGGAGGTGATGCTGTTCCCGTATTAGCGAAAGTAAGAGATGGAAGGCCAATCAAATTGGAACCAAACGATATGTCGATTGCGTTTGGTAATGGAAGCTCGCCACAGGTGCAGGCCTCTGTTCTCGATCTTTATGATACCGGCCGCCTTCGTTACCCCATGCAAAACCAGGGTGGAACCTTCAAAGAGGTGAGCACATTTAGTTCAATTGATCAGTTGATCAATGGCGAAGCTGCAACCGCTGGTGCTCCAATTGTTTTACTCACCAGTACAATCAATTCTCCTACTACTAAGCAAGCAATAACAGAGTTTCTTTCCAAGCACGCAGGTGCAAAACACATACAATACGACGCCGTTTCGTATAGTGGAATGTTGCAAGCAAATGAAGCTTGTTACGGCAAGAGAGCTTTACCGAGTTACCAGTTCGATAAAGCTAAAGTGATCGTAGGTCTAAGCTGTGATTTTCTCGGCACCTGGCTTTCTCCTATCGAACAACAAAATTCTTACGCAGCTGGTCGGAGAATAAACGAAGCCGGTCCTCAAATGGCCAAGCACTACCAGTTCGAGAGTATGATGAGTATGACTGGTGCGAATGCTGATGAGCGCTTTACTCATCTTCCATCTCAAGCGGGCGCAGTAGCTGTTGCGTTGTATGCTGCACTGGGAGGAGCTGCAACCAAGCCTTCTTTGGATGCAAAGTTGCAAGCGGCGATCAACAAGGTTGCTGCGGAACTAACTGCAAATAAAGGAGCCGCTGTTGTGGTGAGTGGAAGCAATAATGTGAGCGTACAAACCGTGGTGAACGCCATAAATGAATTGATTGGCGCTAACGGCACTACTATTAATTGGGCAACTACAAACAATACAAGACAAGGTATTGATAGTGATTTTGCGCAACTACTTGCCGACATGGATGCAGGGCGTGTGGGCGGATTATTCATCTATGGAGTTAATCCTGCTTATGACTACTTTGATGCGCAGCGCTTCAAGGACGCATTAAAGAAAGTAAAGCTTACTGTTGCTCATTCTGAGCGAATGGATGAAACCACTGAGCTCTGTAAATATGTTATTTCTTCACTTCATTACCTCGAAAGCTGGGGTGATGCAGAACCGAAAACGAATCACTTTTATTTATTACAACCTACCATTTCTCCTCTGTTCAAAGCAAGGTCATTCACTGAATCTTTGTTGAAATGGAGCGGTGTTCAAACTACTACCCATGAGGATTATGTAAAGCAATATTGGGTAGGAAAATTGGGTTCTGAAGAGCTATATCTGAAAGCTTTACAAGAAGGTGTAGTAGAGCCTGCAGCTCCCGCAAGCGGTGGCGCAGGATTCAATGGCGGTTCAGTTGCAGATGCTGCTAATAAGGCAGGAGCCAAAGTTAATGCGGGGAAATATGAATTAGTGATTTATCAAAATATTGCGATGGGCGACGGACGTCATCCCAACAATCCATGGTTGTTGGAACTTCCTGATCCTATCACGCGCGCATGTTGGGACAATTATGTGATGATCTCTCCTGCGCTCGCAAAAGAATTACTGGGTCTTGATGTAGCTATAGAAAGACAGGCAAACGACTATGAATATTTTCCTTCTAAGCAAGTATTGAATGTAAAGGCGGGAAATAAAGAAATTTCTCTTCCTTTCCTGGTTGTACCGGGAATGCAAAGCAATACCGTTGCTATTGCAGTAGGTTATGGCCGTAGTGAAAAAATTGGAAGAGCAGTGAAGGACGCAGGTAAGAATGCATTTCCTTTTGCAACATTGGTTGACAACAACATTAGTTGGATTCAACCAAATGTTACAGTGGATAAGACAGCCGATGTTTACAAAATCGCGACTGTTCAACAACACGGTTCTTACGAAGGAAGGGAAGAAGTAGTAAAAGAAGTTACGCTAAAGAGCTTTATTGAAAAACCAAAGCAGATTCTCGAAGCGCGTGAAGAAGAGCTCAAGCCGTTTGGAGGATTAGAAAATTTCGAAAAACAAGGAACTCTCTATCCTTACTTTGATAAGCCGGGTATCAAGTGGGGAATGTCAATTGATTTGAACGCTTGCTTTGGATGTGGAGCTTGCGTTGTTGCTTGTCATGCTGAAAACAACGTTCCAGTAGTTGGAAAGAGCGAAGTACTTCGTTCGCACGACATGCATTGGTTACGCATAGACCGCTACTTCAGTGGAAATCCTCATGACGCTGAAAGTATTCAAACGATTTTCCAACCGATGCTTTGTCAGCACTGCGACAATGCGCCTTGCGAAAACGTTTGTCCAGTTGCTGCTACTCCGCACAGCAGCGAAGGTTTGAATCAAATGACCTACAATCGTTGCATCGGAACAAGATATTGCGCTAACAACTGTCCATATAAAGTGAGAAGATTCAATTGGGCAGATTATACTGGCGCAGATAGTTTCCCGCATAACCAGGATCAGAAACTGGTTGGCCATCTTGATGATGTTGTTCTCATGATGAACGATGATCTGTCGCGCATGGTGCTGAATCCGGATGTAGTTGTTCGCAGTCGTGGCGTGATGGAGAAATGTACCTTCTGCGTTCAAAGATTACAGGATGGAAAACTGAAAGCGAAGAAAGAAAACAGGCCACTCGTTAGTGGAAACGTGGATGCCAATGGCAAAGAGCAATGGGATGTGAAGACAGCATGCCAACAAGCATGTTCTGCAGGAGCAATTGTATTTGGAAATGCAAACGATAGTCAGAGTGCAGTGAGTAAGCATCGTGCTGCAAATCCGAACAGATTGTTCCATGTGTTGGAGCAACTGCATACGGTATCTAACATTAGCTACCTGGCAAAAGTGAGAAACACGGATAAGCTGAGTGCTGAAGTAGAACATGAAGAAGAGCCGCATGTTGAAGAAAAGCATCCTGCATAAAAACGTTTTTCTGTTTGATGTTTGAGGTAAGAAGGTTTGAGATAATATAGTAGTTGTTGTTCAAATAAAATCAATCTAGCTAAAGGCTAAAGGCTAATAGCTAAAAGCTAAACCATATGGCTTTAATACGGTACGAGTCACAAACAAGAGATCCACTGGTTGAAGGCAATAAGAATTATCATCAGGTGACTGAGGACATTGTTTATGTGATTGAGAATCGACCCACCCCGTTGTGGTGGATCGGATTTCTGATTGCGGTGGGATTGCTTTGTTTCGGAATATTGTCAGTGACGATGGAAGTAATGTACGGTGTTGGTCAATGGAACCTCAACAAAACCGTAGGTTGGGGTTGGGACATTACCAACTTCGTTTGGTGGGTCGGTATCGGTCACGCAGGTACGCTGATCTCCGCGATTCTTTTACTCTTCCGCCAGGGATGGAGAACCGGTGTGAACCGCGCTGCTGAGGCCATGACTATTTTTGCGGTGATGTGCGCGGGACAATTCCCGATCTGGCATATGGGTCGTGTATGGATGGCGTTCTTCGTACTTCCCTATCCCAATACGCGTGGTCCTTTATGGGTGAACTTCAACTCTCCCTTGCTTTGGGATGTGTTTGCGATCTCAACATATTTTACCGTATCACTGTTGTTTTGGTACACGGGTTTGTTGCCCGACTTTGCGACTATTCGTGATCGTGCACGATTGAAATGGAGAAAATTCATGTACGGCGTTTTGTCTTTCGGATGGAGTGGTTCAACCAAACACTGGCAACGACATGAAGCGCTTGCGTTGGTTCTGGCCGGTTTGAGTACGCCGCTGGTATTATCAGTGCATACGATAGTATCCTTTGACTTCGCCACATCAGTTGTACCTGGTTGGCACACTACCATCTTCCCTCCTTACTTCGTTGCGGGTGCCATCTTTTCTGGATTCGCGATGGTGCAAACGCTGCTTGTTGTAACGAGAAAGGTGATGAAACTCGACGAATACATTACGCTTGAACACATCGATGTAATGAATAAGGTGATTGTGTTGACGGGCTCCATTGTGGGTTGTGCCTATCTCACCGAGTTATTCATTGCGTGGTATGGAATGAATAAATATGAGAGCTATGCATTCATGAAGAACAGGGCAGACCTGTTCAGCCCATATGGATGGAGTTACTTCCTGATGATGGGATGTAACGTATTGAGCCCGCAAATTTTTTGGTTCAGAAGTTTGAGAAGAAATATTACGGTGACATTTTTCATGAGTATCATCGTGAACATTGGAATGTGGTTCGAACGTTTTGTGATCATCGTTACTTCATTGTATCGTGATTATCTGCCCAGCAGCTGGCCATTTTATTATCGACCAACTATCTGGGAGGTTGGCTTCTATCTGGGAACGTTTGGATTATTCTTTACTTGTTACTTCCTCTTCTCGAAATTCTTCCCTGTAATTGCTGTCGCGGAAATCAAGCATATTTTGAAGAAGAGTGGAAATAATTACAAGGCTAAGATGACAGAGATTGAAAGAGAGCCGGTGGAAGCATTTGTGACGGAGCATGGACATGATCATGGCGCATAAGAGGATGACAGATGACGGTTGGAAGATGACAGAAAGAAATTAGAAGTCAGGAGTCAGAAGTCAGGAGTCAGAAGAAAGAAGAAGAACGAATGTTAGAATAAATAGGTTCATTAAATAGATTAAACAAGCCAATGGCTATTGGCTAAAAGCTAAAACAACATGGCTGTAAAAAAATTTGTGGTGGGTTGCTTTGATGATGAGATGGTGTTATTTCCTGCCGTCACGCAGGTGCGTAAGTCGGGCTACAAAATCCACGACGTATATACGCCATTTGCAATACACGGATTGGATAAGGCCCTTGGATTACGCGATACCAGCTTGCATACAGCAGGTTTTATTTATGGCATCAGCGGAACCGCAACTGCTCTTGGTTTCATCAGTTGGGTATTTACAAACGACTGGCCGCTGAACATTGGCGGTAAACCAAATTTTGCGTTGCCAGCATGGATACCCATCATTTTCGAATTGACCGTGTTATTTGCTTCAGTGGGTATGGTGTTGACCTTTTGTTATCTGTGCCAGATGGCGCCGTTTGTGAAGAAGCATCATTTCCATCCACGTGCTACGGATGATTTATTTGTAATGGTGATTGAGCTGACGTCGAAAGCAAATGAAACGCAGGTCACCAGTTATTTGCAGGGGCTAGGTGCCAAAGAAGTTCAGGTACAGAACGCAGAAACCGGATGGTGGCTCGGAACTTATGATAAAGCACAAACACTGGTAAGGGAACCTGAACCAGTAGAAGTAGTTTAAACAACCAACGAATTGAATCGATAATGAAGAAACTTTTGATCATATCGTTTATCGCCGGAACTGTTGCATTGATGGCGTGTGGTGATGGTGTTAAGAGAACTCCGGGAAGAGTGTATATGCCCGACATGATGTACAGTCGCGCATATGAAACTTATTCCGTGACTGAAGAGCAGAAAAAAGAGTGGGAAAAGCAAGGCATCTATTTTACCGAAACACCAGTTGCAGGTACAGTTAAGCGCGGCGCGGATTTCACGTTCAGGTTACCGAAAGACAAACAAGGTGATTCAACCAACTATGTTGCGTCTCGCCAGATAAAAAACCCAATTACGACACTGGATTCAATTTCATCGAAGGAAGCTGAACGCTTGTATCTGGTGAATTGTGGTATTTGTCACGGCACCGCGTTGGATGGTAATGGTCCCCTTTTCAAGGGTGGTGACGGTCCTTATCCAGCGAAGCCCGCAAATCTTGCGAGCGATCCAAAGATTGTTGGATTGGCAGATGGACAATTATATTATTCTATTACCTATGGCAAGAACATGATGGGAAGCTATGCGTCGCAACTGAATTCTACGCAACGTTGGGAAGTGATTGCTTATATAAGGAGCAAGCAAGGGCAAGGTGCCACAGCAAATGCAGCCACCGGCAACGCGGCCCCTCAAAAGGATTCAACAGCTAAACCGAAATAATTAAGAGAGAACAGTAATTGTTCAAGAAATAAAAAATTAAGGATGGCTTCTTCTTCAATTAAATATCGTTTCGAATTACCGGGC
>Ga0157378_10005172_pt1 | contig 11456 bp, 10 predicted proteins | sample M65metaG_FD_115309 | JGI IMG/M metagenome (GOLD analysis project Ga0157378, IMG submission 115309) | Miscanthus rhizosphere microbial communities from Kellogg Biological Station, Michigan, USA - M6-5 metaG | ecosystem: Host-associated > Plants > Roots > Rhizosphere > Soil | place: USA: Michigan...
GACATCCTTCGAGAATGCGGGGCCAAGAGAATGGATCGGGTGTTTGCGCCAATAGACGAAGGCGAAGTGCGCCGGTCCCCGACAATCCAACAGTGAGCAGCCTGGTTGGAGTCGACTACTTTCCAGATGAAGGCCTGATGAACCATTCCTTGCCTACCTCGATGATTGACCGGCGCGGAAAATTGGCTGCCAATATCGAAGCCAATCAATTCACTGCGAATCCATTGGCCGACCTGGTGCAGTCGGAACTCACCCGAGGAATAGAGGGACGTAAAAGCCAAACTCGGCTGGCTCGCAATGAAGGATTGTCTAGCGCTTCCCCCCCGCTAGAGCGAAGCCATGCATTTCTTATCTATGATCGCCGGCCCCTTCCCGGATTGGTTTGGGCGGCGTGGTTCTTTGGAACACAAGGTCTCTCGGTTTCGCTCGGGATGACAGAGCTGGGATGGGGAGAGTAGTTTCCTGCTTCGTTGGAATGACAGGAATTGTTTTGATTAGGGCGGGTGAGAGGTAGTCTCGCGCTGCCCCGGAAACTTCAAAACCTCAGCACGATGCCGGTGGAGTAGCGCATAGTGTTCTGGCGATTGTCCAGGCTGGTGGAAAGGCCGCTGGAGAGAGCATCCAGTGTGTTGAGTTGGGTGCGGAGGTAGTCGATCTGCACCGCCCGGAACGCCAGATGCCGCGTTATTCCGATATCGACTCCGCCACCAAACTCCATAGCGAATCCAGTCCCGCTGGTTACACCGGTTGAGATCCCGCCAATGATCGGAACAGAGAAGCCTGCACCCAGGCTGGAACGGGCTATGCCAAATAGAGCGTGCCCAAAGACGGCGTTTCTGCCGAGATTCGCAGTGACTGTGGGACCGACCAGATAGCTGGTGAGACGCTGGTTGGTGCCGGCCGAGAATCCGAGAGCTGAAAAGCCGAAGGGCGACATGCTGGCGCTATTTACGTCGGCGGTGATGCCGAGATTGCGAGTGAAATTGAATGTGCCCTGTCCTTCCCATCCGCTGAACCCGTTGCCGGCATTTCTGCCGTAGGAATAGCCGCCGAAAAATGAAGCCCGGGTTGCTTCTTCGCCGAACGATGGTCGGGCTCCAGGATATTGGGCCATAAGACTCAGGGGGGAAAACAAAATCAGAAAAACAAAAAATAAATCTTTGCGCATTCATTCTCCTCGATGCATTGCCTTCACTAACCAGAACCCATCTCTCTAAATTCGGATGCCCATCACTCCTCGATTTGCTGCTCGAAGTCTAAGAAAGAAATACCTGCGTAAAAAGGCCACTTGACGCAACTTTTGCCAAAAGAAGTGTTGCCTCGCTTTGTAAGCTCTCGGACATCTCGGTGGCAGAGGAGAAAATGGGAAAGGAGAAACCGATTTCTTCTTCCCCGGAATGACGCGATTCGTTGGGAACACTCCGCGCTTTGCTGGCTTGCTTGTGTTGTTTTCGTGAAACAGATAGGAGACCTTCTCTTACGTGGTTTGCGGTGGTTGAGCGGGCACTCGAAGTGGGTCAAAAAGCGCAGGACGATACCGGTCGCTTGTGTCCAAGTGATCTCGTCTTGAGGACACGACTCCATGCCGTCAAGATGCATTCGAGGCCAGTACTCTATTCTTTGGACACAGTGGATGACCTATGAAACGCCGGTGGCGGATCACTCCCTGTGGCAGGACATGTCCCAGGTTCCTCCAGGAGTGGCGGCCGCTTGGGAAAAGGAATTCGAGCGGAGCGTGAAGCGCAAGGAGTTTTGGGCTCCAGACACCCGCAACACCGCCCTGCTCCATCTGCGCGACTTTGTTTCGACCGCCGCCTCGGACTTGGCCGATGTCGCGACTGCCGCCGGCGACGTTAAGAGCTCGCTCGCCACCTGGCCGGCCTGGAAATGAATGTTGAGGAAGATGAAGAGTTCGGTTGCGCCAGCAGTGAAAAAGATTTCGGACTCGGCAGGGGATTCGGGTTGGGTTTTTGTTCCCTCCATGCTTTGCATGAAGGATTTTATTAGGCCTCTGAGGTACACACACGAAACTTACATTGCATTTCCTGCGGCTTAAACTTCCCACTTTGAAAATTTCGCTTGACATAAACGACCATCGTATTTTAAATTAACGATGTTAAGTTAACACTGTTAAGTTACGGACCAACGTTATGGGTGTCAAAGAACGCAGAGAACGAGAGAAGTCGGAGACGCGAGACAAGATCCTGGATGCGGCGCGGGAGTTGTTTGGGTTGCATGGGTACGAGGGCGTTTCCATGCGACAAGTGGCCGAGAAGATTGAGTACTCGCCGACGGCGATTTATGTCCACTTCGCCGACAAGAAGGACCTTTTTCACGAGCTTTGCAACGAGGACTTTGCACGCCTTGCAGCGGAGTTTCAAAAGGTGCCGATGCCTCTTGATCCGCTGGAGCGGATCAAGCAAATCGGGCGATCGTACATCGAGTTTGGCATTCGCCATCCTAATCATTACCGGCTGATGTTCATGACTCCACATCCCAGCGGGGAGTTGGAGGAGTCGGACCATGAGATCAAGGGCAATCCCGAGGTCGACGCCTACGCGTTGCTGATGTTGACCGTGAACCAAGCATTGGCCGAAAGACGATTTCGTGATGACATTCGCAATCCTGATTTGATTGCACAGACGTTGTGGGCTGGAGTGCATGGAGTGATTTCGCTGCAAATCGCGAAATGCAATGACGAGTGGGTCGATTGGCGTCCTATGCAAGAACGGGTCGAATTGATGCTCGACGCCGTGCTCCGCGGGATGACGAAGGAGGGGAACTGACATGCCTCCTCTGGCGCGCAGGAATCTATTCCACGACAAGGTGCGGCTGGCGGTTACCGTGACAGGCATTGTCTTTGCCGTGGTGCTCATCGTGGTTGAGCTTGGACTCTTCGTCGGCTTCACGGAAACTACCTCGGCGCTGGTCGACAATTCAGCCGCGGACTTGTGGATCACCTCGAAGCACGTTCCCTATGTCGAGTTGGGGGTGCCTTTCAGCGAGCGCAAGCTTTACCAGGCCCGCGCGGTGCCGGGAGTGGCCGAAGCTCAGAAATTTATTACCCATTGGACACAGTGGAAGCGGCCCGACGGACGGAATGAATCGGTCCAGATCGTGGGGATCAATCCGGACTCGCAATTGGGACGGCCGTGGAACCTGGTGCAGGGTCGGGCGGAAGATCTGAAGCGGCCTGATGCCATCATTCTTGACGACATTTATAAACCGAAGTTGCAGGTGACGGCGGTGGGCGAAACGTTCGAGATGAACGGCAAGCGGGCACGAGTGGTCGGATTCACTCATGGCATCCGGTCGTTTACGACTTCCCCCTACGTCTTTACCACGTTCAAGCGGGCGCAAGAGTATAGCGGCCTTGCCGATGACCAGACGATCTTCATCCTGGTAAAGCTGGCGCCGGGCGCGGATCTAGACACGGTGCGCCGCGGACTATTGGGACGCCTGACGGACGTCGAAGTATTTACCAGCCGTGAATTCAGCCGCATGACGCAAATCTATTGGATGTTCACCACCGGCGCGGGAGTAGCGGTGCTGCTGGCGGCAATTCTTGGGTTAGTGGTTGGCTTTGTGGTGGTGGCGCAGACAATTTATGCCACGACCGTCGATCACCTGAAGGAATTCGGAACGTTGAAGGCGATGGGTGCGCCCAACAGTTATGTGTACAAAGTCATTCTCACGCAAGCGGCGATCAGTGCGGTGATCGGGTATGGGTTGGGGATGATGGTCAGCGGATTCGTAGTGCGGGCCAGCCAGGAGGGCGGGGCCGCGATCCTGATGCCCTGGCCAATGGCGGTAGGGATGTTCTTCCTTACGCTCCTAATGTGCACGAGTGCGGCATTGGTTTCCATCAACAAGGTTACGCGGCTTGATCCGGCCATGGTGTTTAAGGGTTGATCTGGGGGAATGATGCATCCAGCCATAGCGGTTCGTGATTTGACCAAGATATATGAGGAAGGCAACGCTCGGGTTCCCGCCTTACGCGGCGTCGACCTCGAGGTGCAGCCGGGAGAATTGGTGATGCTGGTGGGGCCCTCGGGCAGCGGCAAGACTACCTTGCTTTCGATAATGGGATGCATTCTGAGCTCGACCTCTGGGAGCATTCGCGTGGCGGGGAAGGAAGTCACGGCGCTGAAGCCGAAGCAAATGGCGAGTATCCGGCTGGACCATATCGGCTTTGTGTTCCAAGGATTCAATCTCTTTCCAACACTCACCGCCGGCGAAAACGTCGAACTGATGCTGGATCTGAAAAAGGTCGAGACCGCCGCCGGTAAGAAGCGGGCGCAGCTGCTGCTGGAGCAGGTCGGATTAGGCGAAAAGTACAACAGCTTTCCCGCCGACCTGAGCGGCGGGCAGAAACAGCGGGTGGCGATTGCGCGGGCGCTGGCGGGTGACCCGCAGATTGTGCTGGCCGACGAGCCCACGGCAGCGCTCGACTCGCACACCGGACGCAATGTGATGGAGATGATGCGTGGCCTTGCCCACGAACGCGGACGAGCAGTGGTTATCGTGACTCACGATTCACGGGTTATGGAATTTGCAGATCGCACCATCCGCATCGAGGACGGGATGATCGCCGATTCAACTTTAGAAGAAATCGAAGTACCGCCTGGGCTGGGCTCCTATCCTGCACAGGCCTCAGTTTAAGGAGTCCGTTATGAAGAAAAGCCTGATTCTCATTTCTGCCGCAACCTTTGTACTGATCGTTTCTCTAAAGCTGTTCTCCGCGCATTCAGAAAACGTCAGCGCCGCGCAGAAGGCCAGCCAGTCCGCACAACTGGAGCCGTTGGTAGCTGGACCCGGGCGGGTCGAACCAATTTCGGAAGACATCCAGATTGGCTCAGAGCTTAGCGGCAAGCTGAAGTCGGTCAATGTGGAGGAAGGCGACAGCATCAAGCGCGGCGGGGTTTTGGCGGTCCTGATGAATGGCGACTACCGGGCGCAGGTACGGTCGGCCGAAGCTCAGGTCAACGCGCGGGAAGCCACTCTGCGGAAAGTGGTTAACGGCGCGCGGCAACAGGAACGAGCAGAAGCGCTGTCGACGGTGCATGAGACGGAAGCGGTCATGAACAACGCGAATGCTGAGATGGAGCGCCGCCGGCAGCTGTTTACAGCCGGTGTTATCTCGCGCGAAGAATTTGAACGCTATTCGCGGGAGTATGACGTCGCGCGTGCGAAGTATCGCGAAGCCTCGGAGCATCATTCGCTGGTAGACGACCATGCGCGTGAGGAGGACCAGGCGATGGCTGAGGCCGATCTGCGGCTGGCAAAGGCGAACCTTGAGGATGCGAAGGCCCGCTATGAGAAGACGATTATTCGTTCGCCAATCGATGGAACCGTGCTGCGCAAACATCATCGCAATGGGGAGAGCGTTTCGAATTCGTCGACGGTGCCTGATCCGATTGTGACTATCGGCGACAAGAACGTTCTGCGGGTCCGCGTGGATGTGGATGAGACCGAAGTTTCCAAAGTGCGGGTGGGGCAGAAGGCTTACGTGACCGCAGACGCCTTTGGAGACAAGAGATTCTGGGGCCGGGTGGTGCGGGTGAGTGAGCAGTTAGGTCCTAAGAATATCCGAACCGATGAACCGACGGAGCGGGTGGACCGCAAAATTTTGGAGACGCTGGTGGAGCTGGAGTCTGGCTCTCACCTGCCGGTGGGCTTGCGGGTGGATGCATTTATTGTGACCGATGGCGGGCAACTGGCGCGCAAGTAAGCTCGCCTGGCGTTTAAATCTTGTGCACGTGGTTAGCTGGGGGCGGACAGAGGTGTCCGCCCTACATTTTTCTGCCGTGTGTACAATTGGCTCGGATGAACTCAATCGGGAAGCGCCTGATCATTGCCATCGATGGGCCGGCTGGGGCGGGAAAGAGCACTATCGCATCCCGCCTAGCGCGCAAACTTGGCTATGTCAACCTAGAAAGCGGGGCCATGTATCGAGCGCTCGCCCTCAAGGCTATTGAGTGGGACATCTCGTTTGACGATGAAACCGCATTGGTAAAGTTGGCCAACGATTCCTCCATCAAGCTGGAGCCCAGCTTCGGCGGCAACCGAGTGCTTATCGACGGCCGCGACGTGAGTATGCGGGTACGCGAGCCGGATGTGACCGAGGCGGCATCCCGGGTTTCGGTGCATCCCAAGGTGCGGACCTGGATGGTGTCGCATCAGCAAGAGATGGGCGCGGGTGGCGGCATCGTGATGGAAGGGCGTGACATTGGGACCAAAGTGTTTCCCGATGCCGATGTGAAGATTTTTCTGGATGCCGATCCGGTGGTGCGGGAAAAGCGCAGGCTGGAACAGAGCCGCGCAAAAGGCGCCCCGGCGTCACCCGAGGTGGTCGCCGCAGAGTTGCACGAGCGCGACCGGCGGGATCGAACCAGGGCTGCTTCGCCGTTGGTGCCTGCGCCGGACGCGGTGATTGTCGATTCCAGCGGGTTGTCGGAGGATGAGGTTTTGCGGCGAGTGGAAGAACTGGTGGAGAAGAAATTGTAGTTTTTTGATTCCAGTTTTCAGTCGCTAGTTCTCAGCTAGCGCTTCAGCATCAGCTTTTCGAAGTAGCGTTTGTCGTAGGCGCTCGATGCGTTTTGCACAAAGTCCAGAACGCGGTGAATTTTGCCGCGATCTTCCCGCCGCATATCCTGGAATTGCACAGCAATTCCGCTTCCTGGATCGAGGCGAATCACGGTGCCTTCGGCTTCGACTTTTCCATCATCGATAGAGAAAACAAGATTAAGCGGGGCGCCGATTGTGGGCACGGCACTAGTTTCGACAAAGCAGCCACCGAGGCTGATGTCTATGAGATTTCCTAAGGTGATGGATTCGCTGCCCTTGGGGCGGATTTCGATGGTGACGCGGCACTTTACCCGGGGGTAGAGTCTGCGGCTTTTGCGATAGGGCTGCTTCTGCTTTTCCAGATACATGCGGCGATCGGCTTCGGCAAGCAATGTCTCGGCATCTTCTCCGTCTTTGGGGAAGAAGGCGTGGCCGGTGCTCAGCGAAACGATCTCTTCGGCGCAGACTTCCTGGCAAGATTGTTTGACCAGTTGCCGCAACTGGTGAGCTTTCTTGGCGGCCGCCTCCGCAGTCATGCCGGGGGCGATGACTACGAACTCGTCTGCAGCCATGCGGGCGACGAAATCATATTCGCGGCTCGTACCGCGAACGGCATGAGCAAACAGACGCAGGACGCGATTGCCTTCCAGGTGTCCAAAACGGTCGTTCACCTGTTTGAAGCCGTCGATATCGCACACCAGTACGACCAAGCTTGATTCTTCACGTTTACAGCGGGCCAATTCGCGGTCCAGTTGCAGGAACATGGCGCGGGCGCTGGGTAGGCCGGTGAGATAGTCGATCTCGTTGTTCTTCTCTGCTTCCTGATACTTGAGCGCATTCTCAATCGCCAAGCCCATTTTCAGGCTGATGGCTTGCAGAATACGAAGGTGGTCGGAGGTGAAGGCGTCGGGATCGGCCTTGTACAAAGCGAGGACGCCGACGACTCCTTCCAGACCATCGAGCGGAATGGCGAGCGCGGAGCGCAAGGTGCTGAACTTGGTGGGATCGTTCAGGTATCCCGGCTCTACCGATGGGTTGCCATTGATGATGGCTTTCTTGTTCTGAGCGACCCAGCCGGAAAGGCCGTCGCCGATGGGAATTCGCAGCGACGAGAAGAGACGATGATTGTCGCCGCTTACATGCTCGGGCACCAGTTCGTTGCTGCGGCGAATGTAAATAGCGATGGCGTCGTAGGGAACCAGGCGGCGGAGTTTCACCGAGAAGACCGAGAGCGTTTCATCAAGCTTCAGCGACGCTCCAAGGTCCTGGCTCAGTTCAAATAGGGTCTGAGCCTCCTGTCTTGCTGAGGCAATGGCCGCGAGGAAGCTGGTTTCCTGACCCTCCTTGCGGGTGTTGGTTTCGAACCCTGCATCGGGGGCATCGCCACGCTCGACCTTCACTTCGGTAGAAAGCTTGGGCTCGACCTCGGTGGTCGAGGGAGTGATCAGGCGTTCCAGGTCGCGGTAACGGCGTTGCAGCACATCTACTACTTTGGGATCAAAAGCCTTGCCCGCATCTTGCACCATCAGTTTAATGACTTCGTCGAGTGGCAAAGCGCGCCGATATTGACGGTCAGAGGCCAAGGCATCGAGAAAATCGACGGCAGAAAGAATGCGCGCTCCCATGGGAATTTCTTCGCCCTTCAAACCCTTGGGGTAGCCGGTGCCGTCCCACTTTTCGTGGTGCGCGCGGACGATGGGAACCACTGGATATGGGAAGCGGACGTGCTCGAGAATCTCCGCTCCAACCACCGGGTGGATCTTCATCTTCTCGAATTCTTCCGGTGTGAGGCGACCGGGCTTGGAGATGATGTGTTCGGGCACAGCAAGCTTGCCAATGTCATGCAGAAGCGCAGCCGCGTGCAGGGCTTCGATTTCCTTCGGCGTCAGCTTCATCTCTTTCGCGACTTCGATGGCGTAAACCTGAACGCGTTCGAGATGTTCGTGAGTAGTCTGGTCCTTTGCTTCAATGGCCAGCGCCAGCGCTTCGATAGTGCGCAGGTGGAGATTGGCCATCTCCTCTACGTGACTGCGTCGATCTTCTATCTTGCTCAGATAAAGCCGGTAGGAACGATAGACCACGTACACCACCGGCAATACCAGAAGCGATGTTTCCCAAGGGTAGTTGCGATTCAAAACCGCAACCAGACCGGCCAAGGCTGCTCCGCCTAAATAGTACGGAACCGCCCACAGGTAACAAGTAGCCCACAGCGTGCGCAGCGAGCGGCGTTCGATGAGTGCGATGACGGTCGCGATGGAGCCAGTATCAGCGATGAAATAGACGGACGCCGAAACTGCGATCAGCCAGGCTTGGGCATGCAAAGGGCCGTGAAGACGAGGCTGATGGTAGACCGCATAGGCCAGTGTGATGGCAATGGCACTGGCGCAAAGATTGAACGCGACCCGGATCGGGCGAAACTTGGAACGGTAGAGCGACTGGACAAGAACTGCGACGGTGCCGAGGAAGAGAGTTTCAGAAAAACTCAGTTCGATGATTCCGATCAGTACAAAAAGGAAGTTCACCGACATGGTATCGGCGATCTCCGGCAGGTTGACCGTAAAGCGCGAAGCCAGAAATGCGATCAGGAGATAACACAGGAACTCGGCAATGTTGTTGCTGGAAGGAGTGGCGGCGCCGGCGACGAGCACAAAGCCGCCAAGCATCACGACCAGGCCGATGTAGACCTTGCCGACGAAGGTTATCCTTCTCCACGCTTGTGGATGGGTAGCCACGAATTCTTTTTGCGACTCCTAAACTGATTCGGCCGGGACGGCCTCGCAGACATTGGAACAGCTAACCGCCATTGAAACAATGAGTTGCAGGGAATCTAACAAACTTTCGTAACCAGCAAAACGCAGCATTTGGTAACGCAGTTTTCAGCTCCCCGAAGTTAGCTCTCAGGGCACCGTGACCGTAGCTGTGTCACGTCCATACGCATTGGTTGCATAGAGCGTGTAAGTAGTTCCATGAGCGGCCGGCACCGCGGCACTGTTGCCACGGATGGCACCAACTCCCGGAGAAACAACGAAGTAGGAGGCGTTGGTCGCAGTCCACGAGAGGGTCACGTTTCCTCCCGAAGATGGGGTTTGGGTGAAACTAGTAATGGCCGGCGCGGCGCCGGTTGGGATACTACCTTGGGTATAGACAGTCCCCAACTGCAGAACCTCGAAGTCTGAGCCGGTGACCTGCGACAGCGTATGCAGGTCGTCATTACTCCAGCGGCTGTCGGGCGCTCCGCTGATGTACAAGGAGCTGCCATTGTCGGCGAGAATCAATCCATACTTCTTCATGGCGGTGAGAATCACCTTCACGCTCACGGGATAGGAAGAGATGTCGAAGCTGGATTTCAGGCGCAGGCGCATACCCATGGGTGGCGCACCGTTTGTGCTTCCGGCAAAGTGGGTTGCCGGGGGGACGATCGACGCGCTCGTCCGCGGCAAGGTAAAGCGTAGGGCGTGCTTGATTTCTCCGGCAGCCACTTCATCGTAGCGGGCCAAACCGGGAAAGATTGGTAAGCCCGCGGCGTCAGCAGAGGTCCATCCCCAAGGGCGCTGCTCGGTGGCCAGCAGGTCCCAGACCGCGGCGGAGGCCGCGTTCCAGGTGCCATTGCTACCGGGATACGAGCTGTAGAGCTCGTATAAGAAGCAATTGTCTTTATCGAGCACCAGCACGTGGCGGTCGCCGCTGCCGGGGTTGGGATCGCCTTCGATTGCAGCGTTCGGCGGGACGGGCATGGGGCCGGGATCGCTCTCGTCTCCGTAGGCGGTGAAATTGATGTCAGCCAGCGCCTGGTTCCCGTCGACTACGGTGTAGGGTATGCCGATGTTCGATCCTTGATATTGGCCGGAGCCGAAGTCGGCGTGAAGTCCCGCGCTGGAACCTACGAAATTGTTGATGATAGTTGCGGAGTTTGAGTCGACGGCGACGCTCGAGACGTCGAGGTTCCATGCATTGTCGTTAGGGTAGGGACGGAAACCTCCCAGGCTTCCTCCAAGGCCAACGCTCATAGCACTGCAGTCACTGCTTTGCCCGGGAGTTCCAGTGCCTGTTCCGGTCCCTCCGGTTCCGCCTGCCCCACCTCCGGGATCGCCCGTTCCGCCCGAGCCGCCGCCGGGCGATTGCGATGTCGTACTAGTCCCGCCACCACCGCAGGAGGAAAGAACGAGGGCGGTGACTAGAAGGCAGGAAAATCCCAAGGACTTTTTCATGTGGCGTTATTGTCGCCGACGAAAGCGCGGAGGTCGCGCCTAATAAGGACAACTCACGCCACGAAGAGGGCCATGTACCTTCGCCAGTTTTCAGGCCACCGGCTGTCCGCATTGGGCGCAGCGTTTGGCCTGAATTGGGATTTCGCTGAGGCATTCGGGACATTTCTTGGTGGTCGGGTCGGCTGACTCGGGAGCTTTCCGCATGCGGGCGACCAGCGCATTCACCGGTGTCACCACGAAGAAGTAGACGGCCGCAGCAACCAGGAGGAATGCCACCAGGGCGTTGATGAAGTCGCCGACGGGGAACTTGGTGTTGCCGATGGTGAAGCCGACGTAGGAGAAATCGGGCTGGCCGACGAGCACAGCAATAATCGGAGTCAGAAGATCTTTGGTGAAGGCGCCGACGACGGTGGCGAAAGCTGCGCCGATAACGACGCCAACCGCCATGTCGATTACGTTGCCGCGCAGGATGAACTGCTTGAAACCTTTGAGCATGGGGGAACCTCGCTTAGCGGGCCGGCCGATTATACATTCCCAGGGTGTTGCTGCGGCAAGAAGACACCTTTCAAAAGAACTTTACCTTCTCCAAACGTCTGAAGCATGATTCCTCGTGCTTGCTCGTCCCGCGCCATGGGGATAAAACCAAGTGCACAACCTATGATTGGGGTGAAATCGGAAAAA
>Ga0157378_10005173_pt1 | contig 11455 bp, 8 predicted proteins | sample M65metaG_FD_115309 | JGI IMG/M metagenome (GOLD analysis project Ga0157378, IMG submission 115309) | Miscanthus rhizosphere microbial communities from Kellogg Biological Station, Michigan, USA - M6-5 metaG | ecosystem: Host-associated > Plants > Roots > Rhizosphere > Soil | place: USA: Michigan...
CCGGAGCGCGCCGGCCGCGCACTCGATCACGAAACCGAAGATGCCTTCGAGCGGCTCCGCGTCGCCGGCTATCTCTGACCTGTTTGCAAGCAAGGCGGCTCCGATGAACATGATCCTCCCCGCAAGCGTTTCGGCAACCCCGAACGGCACCACGTCGATGCCAAACGGCACGACGCGGCCGCAAGTCCGCATCGTCATCGTCGGCCATGTCGATCACGGCAAGTCGACGCTGGTCGGTCGATTGCTGCACGAGACCGGCAGCCTGCCCGAGGGCAAGCTGGAAATGCTCAAGGCTGTGAGCGCGCGGCGTGGCATGCCGTTCGAATGGTCGTTCCTGCTCGACGCATTGCAGACCGAGCGCGACCAGGGCATCACCATCGACACCACGCAGATCCGCTTCCGCACCCGCTCGCGCGACGTGGTCCTGATCGACGCGCCCGGCCACGCCGAATTCCTGCGCAACATGATCACCGGCGCCTCGCAGGCTGACGGCGCGGTCCTGATCATCGACGCGCTGGAAGGCGTGCGCGACCAGACACGGCGCCACGGCTATCTCTTGCATCTGCTGGGGATCAAGCAGGTCGCCATCGTCGTCAACAAGATGGACCGCGTCGACTTCAGCGCAGATCGCTTCAAGGAGATCAGCGACGAGATTTCGGCGCATCTGATCGGCCTCGGCGTGACGCCGTCGGCCGTGATCCCGATTTCGGCGCGCGACGGCGACGGTGTCGCCGAGCACACGCCGCGAATTGGCTGGTACAAGGGCCCGACCGTGGTCGAAGCGCTGGACGCGCTCGAGCCGGCGCGGCCGCTGGAGCAACTGGCGCTGCGGCTGCCGGTGCAGGCGATCTACAAGTTCGACGACCGCCGCATCGTCGCGGGACGTATCGAGTCCGGCCACCTCAGCACGGGCGACGAGATCGTCATCATGCCCGCGGGCAAGATCGCGAAGATCAAGTCGGTGGAGAGCTGGCCGGTGACGCCGCTGGGCGGCAGCCATGGCGCCGGCCGTTCGGTCGGCATCACGCTCGACCGCGAACTGTTCATCGAACGCGGCGACGTCATTGCCCACGCCGGAGCAACCCCGCGCGATACGCGGCGGATCCGCGCACGCATCTTCTGGCTGCACGACAAGCCGTTGTCGAAGGGCGATCAGATCCTGATCCGCCTCGGCACGCGCGAAAGCCGCGCCAGCGTGGTCGCGATCGAGAAGGCGGTCGATCCCGGCGAACTCTCCAACACCGAGACCAAGGCAATCGCGCGCAATCACGTCGGCGAAATCGACATCGCGCTGGCGCAGCCGGTCGCGGCCGATCCCTATTCCGACAATCCGCGTACCGGACGGCTGGTGATCGAAGTCAACGGCCGCATTGCCGGCGGCGGCCTCGTGCTGTCGGTCGATGCTGGGCAACGCGCCATTCCCGTCGACATCGTGCCGGTGGAAAGTGCATTGCGCCCCGAGGAGCGCTCGGCGCGTTACCACCACAACGGCGCGGTGATCTGGCTCACGGGTTTGCCAGGTTCAGGTAAATCGACGCTGGCCCGCGCGCTGGAGCGACGGTTGTTCAGCAATGGCGGCTCGCCGATCCTGCTCGACGGCGACACCCTGCGCGCCGGCCTCAACGGCGATCTGGGTTTTTCGGCGCAGGACCGCACCGAGAATATCCGCAGGCTCGCTGAGGTCGCGACGCATCTCGCCCGCAACGGCCACATCGCCATCGTCGCCGCGGTGTCGCCGTCGGCGGAAGACCGCGCCGCGGCGCGCCGCATCGCCGATAATTCGTTCCGCGAGATCTACGTCGCGACTCCCGCCGAAGTGTGCGAGAGCCGCGACCCCAAGGGCCACTACGCCAAGGCCCGCGCCGGGACGCTGCAATCCTTCACCGGTATCGGCAACGACTATCAGGCGCCCCAACAAGCCGAGCTTGTGATCGACACCTCGAGCCGATCGGTTGCCGATGGCGCCGACGAGATCGAGCGGATGCTGGCCGAGACCGGCATTCTATTCAACGAACTGGTCGACTTGGCGGCCAATATCTAGCGCACTATGAAATTCGTCGAACGGAAATTGCGGGAATATTGAATCCGGCTTTCTCCGTTACATCAGTCGGGCTTGATATTGGCCGTCCGGATAACTCTGCCCCACCGCTCTGTCTCATCAGCGATAAACTTGCTGAATTCCACGGGCGACCCCGCCAGCACAGGGGCAAGCAAGTCGGCCAGCCGCGACCTGAACTGGGGATCGGCGAGCGCGGTATTGATCTCCTTGTTAAGCCTTTCGATCACCTCATTCGGTGTGTTCTTGGGAGCGACGACACCGCACCAGCCGCTCGTCTCGAAGCCGGGTAAAGTTTCTCCAATGGTCGCAACGTCCGGTAATGCCTCCAGGCGCGCTGCAGTCGAAACGGCCAGGGCCCGCAACTTGCCTGCCCTGATTTGTTCAATGCCTGCGGAGATCCCACCGAGGGCGACCTGCACCTGACCGCCGAGAAGGTCGGTCACCATCTGCGCCTCGGATCGATACGGCACCTGCACGAAATCGACGCCGCTCATCATTGTAAACAGCACGGCGGACATATATGGCGCCGTTCCCTTCGGCGGCGTCGCCAGATTGGCCTTTGCCGGGTTGGATCTGGCGTAGGCGATCAATTCGGGAACCGTCCTGGCCGGAAATGAGGGATTCACTTCCAGGACGATCGGAATGCGGTTGATGCTGGCGACCGCCGCCGTGTCGCGAACGAAATCGAAGTCCAGCTTGTCGAACAACGTTGCATTGACGGCATTCCACCCTCCCGCCATGAGCAGCGTGTGGCCGTCCGCAGGCGAATGCACAACCGCCTCTGCGGCAATATTGCCGCCAGCGCCGGGCCGGTTGTCGACGAAGAATTGCTGGCCGAAGCGCTCCGAGAGCCATTGTCCGATCAGACGTGCGATGATGTCGATCTGGCCGCCCGCCGGGAATGGGACAATCAAACGTACGGGCCGCGTCGGATAGGCTTGCGCCGAGGCATTTCGCGAGAATGGCAATAAAGCAACAGCACCAGCCGCCAGGCGCAGAAATTTGCGACGAGGAAGATTCATGACTTGCCCCATGGCCAAGCGAACATCTCATCATCGACACCGGGTACCGATACCCGGGGCGACGATGAATGGCGTTCCCAGATCAGTTCGGTCGTTTGAATTGTGCCACCGACCGAAAGTGGCGGCGTTGTTAGTGTGATTCTATCCTCTTCGAACCGAACCAGACGGACCAGATCCGTATTGGCCCAGTTTTCTACGGAGGCGATTTCGACGTGATGGATGATCTCGTCGCCAGCTAGCGAATAGCTCCCGGCATAGGCAAAAAACGTTGCAAATGCCTCGGCCCTTTCTTCAACCGAGGCTGCCATCCGGTCACCGCCTTTCGAAAGCGGCTTTCGCCCGCCGTGGCGGAGTATCGCCATTACCCTGCCGTCGCTTGTGTAGGTGATGAAACCCGCGCGAAGCGGACTCGACCGAATGTCGTTCTCGTCGACCCAGCTCGATGCGGAAATCAAACGCCAGGTCCCGACTAATTTATCTGCCACCTTCACTTGATCATCGGCGGCGCGGGCCGCCGGCGTGCCAATCGCAATGGCCCGTGAAGGCAATCGATCCGGATCAGGTCCTGCACTTGGATTTCCTTTTGCTCACTGCGCCCTATTGGTGGCAGAAGTCCAGATTTGCCGCTTTGAGACGATTATGATTTCTCTATGAGACAGCTTTGATTTTGCTGTCGGGTTGCATGGGCTATAATACGGTCACATCGACAAGCGCCGAAGCGGGAAGGCTGATTTTGCCTTATTTTTTCGATGGTTACGTCTTGGACCCGGAGAGGCGCGAACTGCGCGAAGGCGGTGTTTTGCAGTCCATTGAGCCCCAAGTCTTCGATCTCCTCGAATACTTGATCATCAATCGGAACCGGGTCGTCAGCCGGGACGAGATGCTGGCCGCGGTCTGGAAGGGTCGTACCGTTTCGGACTCAACCCTTTCGAGCCGTATCAACGCGGCACGCGCCGCGGTGGGCGACAATGGTAACGAACAAAAATTGGTTCGAACCCTGCTGAGAAAAGGCATCCGCTTCGTCGGACGCGTCGAGGAGGCAAGCGGACCGGTCACTGGGGAAGAAACGCCTGCCTCGGCAAACGAGACACCCCGCACGACGAAGGCCACATCCCCCTTGGCACCGCGTCTTTCCATCGTTGTTCTTCCCTTCAAGAATTTTGGCGGCGATTCCGATCAGGATTATTTTGTCGACGGCGTGACCGAAAGTCTGACTACGGACCTTTCGCGCATCAGCGGATCATTTGTGATCGCCCGCAACACCGCGTTTACGTTCAAGGGAAAAGCCGTCGACGTGAAGCAGGTCGGGCGCCAGTTGAACGTCCGCTATGTACTCGAAGGCTCGGTGCAGCGAGGCAGCAACAAACTTCGGGTAAACGTCCAGTTGATCGACGCCGAAAGCGGCAACCATCTCTGGGCGGAGCGCTTTGATAAGGCGATAGCCGACCTTTTCGACTTGCAGGACGAGATCGTTGCGAGATTGGCCAACGCGCTGGATGCTGAACTCGTGGTGGCAGAGGCCAAGCGAGCGGAACGTGTTCTCAATCCGGACGCTATAGAATTATATTTCCAGGGCATGGCCTGGATAGGGAAAGGGCCTGCGCCGGAATACATGGCCCGGGCGCGCGATTATTTTGAACGGGCCTCGGCCCTTGACCCCGATAGCAGTGAGCCGCTGCTCGGCAGAGCTCGTGTCGAACTTGCCTTGGCTACCACTTTCATCGATGAAGTTCGGCCAGCGCGGCTTGCAACAGCCGAAGCCCTCTTGAATAAGGTGCTATCGCTCGCGCCAAACAACGCCGTAGCCCACGTATCTCTGGCAATTGTCCAGATGTCTACCAACCGGGCGTCGGCAGGCATTGCCGCGTGCGAGCGGGCGCTAGGGTTGGATCGAAACCTGGCCAATGCATGGGGAGTAATGGCGTTTGGAAAACAGCTTCTCGGCAACAGCGAACAAACCGAGGCCCATGTCAACGAAGCGCTCCGCTTGTCCCCCCGCGATCTGGTTGCGTATCGGTGGATGAATCATGCGGGTGTTTCCAAGTTGCTGCTCGGCGCCGACGAAGATGCCGTGACCTGGTTCCGGCGCAGCATTGAAGCCAATCGAAATCATGTGATCGCGCATTTCCATCTGGCGGCTGCATTGGGACTGGTCAGCGCCACGGATGAGGCAGGACTGGTCGCGCGGACGGCGCTTGCACTCGATCCAAAATTTACCCTACTCCGCTATCGACTAGGTGCACCAAGCGACAATCCGATGTACCTCGCCGGACGGGAACGCATCTATGAGGGCCTGCTTAAGGCCGGAATCCCGGCAGATTGAGCTGGCGGTCCAGCCGGACAAGCGCATGCTCTGCCCTTCGCGAAACCATCACGTCGGCGATCACGACCGGCCGGCATCCTTGACGTTGGAGCTTGTGATGGCGGGCCATCATGCCTCGCAAGGGGCCTTCTCATCGACCCGGCTTTAGGGCTAAAAGGGCTGCCAACGCGGCCCCTTTGGCGCGTTTTTTGCTGTTTTCTCCTGAAAACCAGCCCACAAACGCCATTTCTACCCGAGAAAGCCCATCATGAAGCGTGTCGATGCCCACGGATTGAAGATCGCCCCCGAACTGTTCGATTTCATCGCCAAGGAGGCGACCCCCAAAACCGGGATTTCGCCCGACGCGTTCTGGGCCGGCGTCGCTGGCATCATCGCCAAACTCGGACCGAAAAACCGCGAATTGCTCGCCTTCCGCGACGCGTTGCAGGCCAAGATCGACGCCTGGCACCGCGCCCACAAGGGCAAGGCGTTCGACATGAACGCCTACACCGCGTTCCTGAAAGAGATCGGCTACCTGTTGCCGGAGCCCGCGACCCACAAGGTCGAGACCGCAAATGTCGACGAGGAAATCGGCAAGATCTGCGGCCCGCAGCTCGTGGTGCCCTTGACCAACGCCCGCTACGCGCTGAACGCCGCGAATGCGCGCTGGGGCAGCCTGTATGATGCTTTCTACGGCACCGATGCGATCCCGCACGATCCGAGCGAGGCCGGCCGCGGCTACAACAAGGCGCGCGGCGACAAGGTGATCGCCAAGGCCAAGGCCTTCCTCGACGCCGCCGTGCCGCTCGCCACCGGCAGCCATACCGACGTGACGTCGTACAGCGTCATCGCCGGTCAGCTTTCGGTCAAGCTGAAGAGCGGCAACGCTACCGCGCTGAAAAACGCGTCGCAGTTTGCCGGCTATCTCGGCGGCGACGCCGCACCCACCGCGATCCTGCTGGTCAACAACGGCATGCATGTTGAGGTCAAGATCGACCGCAGCAACACCATCGGCAAGGACGATCCGGCCGGCGTCGCCGACATGATCCTGGAGTCTGCCGTCTCGACCATTCTCGACATGGAAGACTCGGTTGCCGCCGTCGACGCCGAAGACAAGGTGCTGGTGTATCGCAACACGCTTGGCCTGATGGACGGCACGCTGTCGGCCGACTTCGACAAGGGCGGCAAGACGCTCAAGCGTTCATTGAATCCCGACCGCGTCTACAAGACGCCGGAGGGCAAACAGCTCACGCTGCACGGCCGCAGCCTGCTGTTGATGCGCAACGTCGGCCATCACATGTTCACGGACGCGGTGCTCGACGCGAAGGGCGAGGAAATTCCGGAAGGCCTGCTCGACGCGGCGGTCGCCGGCCTGCTCGCGATCCACGATCTCAAGGGCACGCACAAGACCAGGAACAGCCGCACCGGCTCGGTCTACATCGTCAAGCCGAAGATGCACGGCCCGGACGAAGTGGCGCTGACCTGCGAACTATTCGGCGAAGTCGAGAAGCTGCTCGGCCTGCCCGAGAACACCATGAAGGTCGGCATCATGGACGAGGAGCGCCGCACCACGGTCAACCTCAAGGCCTGCATCCAAAACGCTTCGAAGCGCATCTGCTTCATCAACACCGGCTTCCTCGACCGCACCGGCGACGAGATCCACACCTCGATGGAAGCGGGGCCGATGATCCGCAAGAACGACATGAAGGCGCAGCCCTGGATCAAGGCCTATGAAGACTGGAACGTCGACATGGGCCTGATCGACGGCCTGCCCGGTCATGCCCAGATCGGCAAGGGCATGTGGGCCGCGCCCGACAAGATGGCTGATATGCTCACCCAAAAGCTCGGCCATCCGCAGGCCGGCGCTACCACGGCGTGGGTGCCGTCGCCGACCGCAGCGACGCTGCACGCGTTGCACTATCATCAGGTCAACGTGCAGGCCCGCCAGCAGGAACTGACCAAGGGCGGCCAGCGCGCAAAACTCTCCGACATCCTCACCATTCCGATGTCGCAGTCGAACTGGGCACCCGACGACGTCAAGCAGGAGATCGACAACAACTGCCAGGGCATCCTCGGTTACGTCGTGCGCTGGATCGACCAGGGCGTCGGCTGCTCCAAGGTGCCCGACATCCACGACGTCGGCCTGATGGAAGACCGCGCGACGCTGCGCATCTCGAGCCAACATCTGGCGAACTGGCTGGCGCACGGCGTTGTCAGCAAGGACCAGGTGATGGAATCGTTGAAGCGCATGGCCGTGGTCGTCGACAAGCAGAACGCCGGCGATGCGCTGTACAAGCCGATGGCGCCCAAGTTCGACGGCGTCGCCTTCCAGGCCGCCTGCGACCTCGTGTTCAAGGGCCGCGAGCAGCCGAACGGCTACACCGAATACATCCTCACCGCCCGCCGCCGCGAAGCCAAGGCGGCCGGGTAAATGACCTGACGCGCTTCAAGAAAAAGCCCCGGCCATCGATCGGGGCTTTTTCCGTTCAGGCTGAAAGCGCCTAGAAAACCGCGATATACTTCAGCAGCGAGATCACGCCGAGCACGATGACGACGACGCGGCAGATCTGCTTGGCGCGGCCGTCGATCGGCAGCATGTTGATGAGGTAGAGGATCAGGATAACAACGAGAAATGTGATGAGTATGCTTACGAGCATGCGGGATCCCCCTCGCGACCATTGGTTGAAATAGGCTGATAGGCGTGTGTTAACGTGCCCGGCGGCCGCGGGTTCCATGCTCGGGAACTTGCGATTTCGTGCCGAAAACACCAATCATTTCAATGATCCTAGTAGTAATACGGCAGCACCGCTGCCTAAGTATTTACCCTTTTCCCCCAAATTTCCCGGCAGCCTTGGGGGAATATCATGCTGAACCGCCTGACCGTATCCACGCTGCTGAAAGCCGTCATCTTCACCACCGCCTTCTGCGTGGTAGTCGGGTTTTCGCTCAACGCCTGGGAGTCCTGGGGACGGTTGCAACAGGCCAGCCGCATCGCGGTGATCGCAGATGCCTCGGCGAACATGTTCAAGGCGATGCACAACCTGCGCACCGATCGCTCGACCACCAACCGGCTACTGAATTCCGACGCGCCGATGGACAGCGATATCGAGAAATACCTGCGCAATATTCGCGACACCGAAATGCCGGCCATGAGCAACGCGCTCGGCCTGCTCGGCGGCATCGAATTCGCTCAGCAACAGACGCTGGTCCCGGAGTTCGACCGCCTGTTCAAGCTGCAGACCGCCCTGCAGAAGGAATTCTGGGAGGCGATGGCCAAGCCGAAAGCCCAGCGGCGCCCGGCGCTCGCCAAGGAATACATGGACACCACCAACGCGGTGCTGGACACGCTCGAGAAGCTGTCCGCCACGCTCGCCGCCGCGGTCAACCACCAGGATGCGACGATCGACCAGTTGCTGGCGGTCAAACAGATCGGCTGGCTGCTGCGCAACACCGCAGGCGAAGCCTCGCTCATCGTCTCGACCGGCCTCAACGCCGGCAAGGTTTCGCCGGAAGCGCGGCTCAACTACACGAAATTCACCGGCGGCACCGAAGCGGCATGGAGCGCGCTGGAACTGGCGGCGTCCGGTATGCAGTTGCCTCCGGCAATCTCCTCGGCGATGGCCGCGACCAAAACCGCCTATTTCGAACCGAAATATCTCGAGCTGCGCGACCGGTTGCTGACGCAAATTGCTTCCGGCGAGAAGCCGGAAATGACCGCGAACCAGTGGACCCCGGTTACCGTCGGACGCCTCTCCGCCGCCGTCGGCGTTGCCGAAGCAGCGCTGGATGCCGCCAAGGACCATGCGGCGTTCCTGCGCTCCTCGGCCCAGTATTCGTTGTTCATCCAGCTCTCGCTGCTGGCCGCTGCCGTCGCTTTGACGTTCGGCGCGATGACGATGGTGACCCGTCGCGTCATCAAGCCGCTGCATAACATCTCTGACGCGATGCTGAAGGTCGCCGCCGGCGATCTTGCCGTCGATACCGGCTACACCGCCCGCAAGGACGAAATCGGCGCGCTGGCCGGCGCACTCGAAACGTTCAAGCAACAGGCGACCGACAAGGCCCGGATCGAAGCGCAGGAGCGCGAGCGCAACGCCACCGCGATGGGCCGGCAGAAGGCGATCGAGAATTATGTCGGCGAGTTCGAGGGCCTGGTGCGGCAGACGCTGAACCAGCTCGGCGACGCCTCGGGCCAGATGCGCACCACCTCGACCGGCCTGTCGACGGTGTCGCGCCAGACCAATGCCCGCGTCGAAGTCGCCGAAAAGGCCTCCGGCGAAGCCTCGCACAGCGTCGAGAGCGTCGCCGCCGCCGCCGAAGAACTCTCGGCCTCGATCAACGATATCTCCCAGCAGGCGGCGCACGCCGCCGGCATTGCCAGCCGCGCGGTCGGCCAGGCCCGCGATACCGACAGCACCGTTCAGGGCCTCGCCAAGTCGGCGGGCCGGATCGGCGAGGTCGTCGGCCTGATCAACACCATCGCTGCGCAGACCAACCTGCTGGCGCTCAACGCCACCATCGAAGCGGCCCGGGCCGGTGAAGCCGGACGAGGATTTGCGGTGGTTGCTTCCGAAGTGAAATCGCTGGCAAGCCAGACGGCGAAAGCGACCGAAGAAATTTCCGAACAGATCTCCGACATCCAGAAGGTCGCCGGCGAAGCCATCGATGCCATCAAGGGCATCGGCAGTATCATCGGCGAGGTCAACGAGGTCGCCACCGCGATCGCCGCCGCCGTGCAGGAACAGGGCGCCGCGACCCAAGAGATCACCCGCAGCACGCAATATGCGGCGCAGGGCACCAAGAACGTCTCCGACAACATCGTCGGCGTGAAGGCCGATGCGGATGCGGCGGCAGCAGCCGCCGACGACGTCAAGAGCGCGTCCGAGACGCTGGAGACGCAGAGCCAGCAGCTCGGCCATCAAGTCACGGATTTTCTCGGAAAGATTCGCGCGGCTTGATTCAAGCTGTCATGCCCGGGCTTGACCCGGGCATCCCTCGCTCTTCACAAAAGTCTCTCTCGAAGATGGATGGCCGGGTCAGGCCCGGCCATGACGACCCTGGCTACTCCGCCGCCACCACCGGCGCCCGCAGATACTTCGCGCGCACACGCTCTGAGGCCGGCGAGAAGTTCAGCGCAGCGCCGCGTTTGTCGGCGCCGCGCCCTGCGACGACCAGACCATTTTCACCGGCGACGATATCGCCCTTGCGCAGCGTCGGATCGTCTTCGATCTTGATGGCCGCAAGACCCGTCGGGTCCTTGCCGTTGCAGGTGCACCCCGCCACCATCTCGGTGCGGTAGCGGAAGGCGTTGGGCAGTTCCGAATAGGGTTTGCCGGTGTCGGTCGCAGCGCTGTCGATGTTGCTGCCGTAGACGAGTTTGGTTTCGCTGGCGGGACAGAAATTGTTGCAGGACGCCGCCCGGCTCGCATTGTCGGAGGCCGTGATCGGGAAATAGCGTCCGTCGCAAGTCCGCACGCAAAACGCCTGACCGCCACCGCCGTATCGCGACCGCATCTCGCCCCGTTGCGCCGGGATCGAGCCATCGTCATTGGCAAACGGCATCGAGATATAAGGGTGGGGCGCGCGCCGCCCCATGCCGCCGAACAGGGCCGAGAAGAAATCCTGGGCCTGCGCCGCAGGGGCGAGCGGGGCGGCGCACAACAGCGCCGCCACCAGACGGGTCAACGGTCGGGGAAGCGTCGCCCGACTGCGCAGGCGGTCGGGCGGCGACGCCGGACCACGGTGCTCACACATGCATCACCTCCACAGCTGGCCATGGGTGGCCGCAATCCCCGGGCCGACTCGGATTCGCCTCCGGCCGGTCAGCTTGCGAACGGGCGCTACTTCCGGCTCCGTTCGGCCCGGCGGCCGGGACTCTAACGTGGGTGCGGCCATGCACGTGCAGCAACCTGGCGACTGCCGGCTTGCGTCGAACGGGCGACACCATCGGTATGAGGTTCGTCCCGACGGGCAGTCGCCCGACCACGCTCCGCGACGCGACACTCGTTCGGCGAGCGGTCGCTTCGACGCGGCAGGCGGCTGCAACTGTCCCCGGTAGCTGCGCTCGGCAGG
>Ga0157378_10005174_pt1 | contig 11454 bp, 10 predicted proteins | sample M65metaG_FD_115309 | JGI IMG/M metagenome (GOLD analysis project Ga0157378, IMG submission 115309) | Miscanthus rhizosphere microbial communities from Kellogg Biological Station, Michigan, USA - M6-5 metaG | ecosystem: Host-associated > Plants > Roots > Rhizosphere > Soil | place: USA: Michigan...
CCAGCATCGATGAATGACCGCAGAAACAGGTCCGGATCGGCAACCATCATGTGCGTCTCCAGCGGTAACTTCGTTACCGGACGCAGCGAAGCCACAATCGGCACTCCCATCGAAAGGTTGCGAACAAAATGTCCGTCCATCACGTCGATGTGGATCCGGTCTGCTCCGGCCCGCTCGGTCTCGCGCACATGTTCGCCGAGCCGGGAAAAATCCGCCGCGAGGATCGAGGGCGCGATTTTGACCTCATGCGGCACGAGCGTGGTCCTCAAAGATATTGACCCAATCCCGGTAGCGGTGGGCTATTTTATTCACAGCCTGCCGAACAACTCATTCTGGAATGAGCCACGGTGATCGAACGGCAAAATGTAAAGAGGCTGGTCGTATCCGAGCTTGTTCATAGGGACTCCTTGTATTTCCGGTAGCGGCGAATCAGGTTGTTAGTGGAGCTGTCGTGCCCCGCCTTGGGTTCTTCCCGGCTTTCCAGTTCGGGAATAATTCGTTGGGCCAGAACCTTGCCCAATTCGACGCCCCATTGATCGAACGAATCGATTCCCCAGATAGCGCCCTGAGTGAAAACCGAATGCTCATAGAGCGCCACCAGCTTGCCAAGCGCCTCTGGTGTGAGACGGTCGGCAAGGAGGGTATTCGATGGGCGGTTGCCCTCGAAAACCCGATGCGGCACTAACCAATCTGGAGTACCTTCCGCTTTCACTTGTTCGCGCGTTTTGCCGAACGCCAAGGCTTCGGCTTGCGCAAAAACGTTCGCGAGTAGAATGTCGTGATGGCGGCCCAGCGGATTCAGTGTGTGGCCGAATGCGATAAAGTCACACGGGATGAGTCTGGTTCCCTGGTGAATCAGTTGATAGAACGAGTGCTGGCCGTTGGTTCCCGGCTCACCCCAGTAAACCGGGCCAGTCTGATAGTCTACTTCGGCTCCGTCCAGCGTGACGTGCTTGCCGTTGCTCTCCATCGTCAACTGATGCAGATAGGCGGGAAAGCGCTTCAAGTATTGTTCGTAAGGAAGCACCGCAACCGTTTCCGCGCCGAGGAAGTCGTTGTTCCAGATCGCGAGCAGTCCCATGAGGGCCGGCAGGTTCTTTTCGAACGGCGTCGTGCGGAAATGCTCATCGATTTCATGAAAACCCCGGAGCAAGGACTGGTAATTGTCCGGACCGATGGCGAGCATGGTCGACAGACCGATCGCCGAATCCATCGAATAACGGCCGCCAACCCAATCCCAGAACCCGAACATATTGGCGGTATCGATTCCGAACTTGGACACTTCCGCTGCGTTGGTGGAGACCGCCACAAAATGCCGGGCGATTGATTTTTCATCCCCGCCAAGTCCCTTTAACGACCATTCGCGAGCTGTGTGCGCGTTGGTCATGGTCTCGAGCGTGGTGAAGGTTTTCGAAGAGACGATGAACAGCGTTTCCGCGGGATCGAGGTCGCGGACCGCTTCGGCCATATCCGTCCCGTCGACGTTCGAAACGAAACGGAACGTCATCGAGCGTTCGCTGTAAAACTTCAGGGCTTCATACGCCATCACCGGACCGAGATCGGAGCCGCCGATGCCGATGTTCACGACGTTGCGAATGCGCTTGCCGGTATGGGCCTTCCACGCGCCGCTTCTGACGCGGTTGGAAAATTCGGCCATCCGGTCCAACACTTCGTGCACGCCGGGCACGACGTTTTTCCCGTCGACGACGATGGAAGCTCCGCGCGGCGCGCGCAGCGCTACGTGGAGTACGGCGCGGTTCTCAGTGCGGTTGATCTTCTCGCCCTTGAACATGGCCTCGATCCGCTGCCGCAGGCCGGATTCTTCCGCGAGTTGAAGCAGCAGTTGAATCGTCTCGCCGGTGATGCGATTCTTCGAATAATCGAGAAAGAGGCCGGCCGCTTCAGCGGTCAAGCGCTTGCCGCGCTCACCGTCCTGCGCGAACAAATCTCGCAGATGCAGCGCGCGGGCCTTTTGAGCGTGAGCCTGGAGGCCCTTCCACGCCGGCCGGTCGATAAGCCGCGTTTTGGTAAATGGATCTACAACTGTCGCCATATTTTTGCTCCGTTATTCGCTGAATTTTAGCTGGCCTTTTTTAGCGCGGCGCTCTTCATGTCGATTACGCCCATCAGCTCATCCCAGGATTTCACAAACGACTGGGCGCCCTCATCCTGAAGCTGGGCCGCCAAAGCGACGACGTCGATGCCATCCTTCGCGAATTGCGCCAGCACTTCTTCGGCATCGCCGCCATCGGCCCGCAGGGCCTCGCCCACTTCTCCATGATCGCCGAACGCTTTGAGAGTGGCCTCGGGCATGGTGTTCACGGCGGACGCGCCCCGAAATTGTAGGCACGTTGCCAACGGTCCGAGTTCAGCAGATCGCGATAGGCTTTAAATGTTCGCTTCGCGATCGCGATTCCGAGCCGGTTCAGGAGCTGATCGGGGACCTTGCCCACGACGGCGGTATCCCAACGACTGATGAACACCGACGGCGAGCCGCGGTGGCCGCTGGTTCCGAAGATGACCATCTGGTTGGGATCCTGCATGTCCGGGCGGCGCTCAAAGTACTCGCGCTCAAGCCGGGCCAGGCCGACCAACATTTCCTTAGGCGCTGGCTTGCCCGCGAGTGGTGAGAGGCTCGCGCCAGGATGAGTTTCTACGAGACCGGGCATGGCTTCACTCCCCAGATGCCGGTTGCGTACTCCGAGATTGTTCGATCGCTCGAAAATTTTCCGGAGCCGGCGACATTCAAAATGGCCTTCCTCGCCCCATCCGCCGGAATCCGCATACAGTTCGCCGAGCCGCTCCTGGGCCTGAACATAGGACTTCAGGTCCGCCAAGTGCATATAGTAATCTCCTTGAGTTAACAGCACATTACGCAGCGGTTCGAAAATATGCGGTTCGTTGGGGCTAAATGATTGGAAAAAATGAGATCCAACGCAGACCGGATCTCAGGTTCATGATCGTAATGCCATTGCGGGTTGTACCATGAGCGGCTGCCTGCGACTTCTTCGGCGCTGAGGCCAAACAGGAAAAAGTTCTCCTCGCCGGCTTCCTCGGCCATCTCGATGGTGGCACCATCGCGCGTGCCAACGGTCAAAGCACCGTTCATCATGAAGTTCATGTTGCTGGTGCCGCTGGCCTCATAGCCGGCCGTCGAAATCTGGTTCGAAACATCGCAGGCAGGTATCAGCCGCTCGGCGAGCGAAACGCTATATTCAGGCAGAAATCCACCTTTAGACGGCCCTTTACCGCTGGATCCGCATCAATGGTGGCGGCTAGATTGCTGATGAACTTGATGATAAGTTTGGCTAAGTGATACGCCGGCGCAGCCTTGCCGGAGAACAAGAACGTTCGCGGGGCCATCTCCAGATCGGGGTTCTGACGAAGCCGGTTGTAGTCAATGACAATGCGCAGGCATTCAGTAGCTGCCGCTTGTATTCGTGAATACGCTTGATCTGGGAATCGAAGATGGTATCGGGGTTAATCGAGACACCAGAAGTCGACTTAAGCCAGTCGGAAAACTGTACTTTGGAGTCACGCTTGGCCTTGAGGAACGCCAGGCGAAAGGCCTTGTCGTCGGCCAGCGGCGTGAGGCGGCGCAATTGCCTGAGGTCGGTGATCCAACCGTCGCCAATAGCGTCCGTAATACTGTTCGCAAGCGATGGGTTTGATAGCAGCAGCCAGCGCCGGGGCGTGACTCCGTTGGTCTTGTTGCTAAAGCGTTCGGGCAACAAGTTCGCCAGTTCCTTCACCGTAGTTGTCCGCAGCAGCCCGGAGTGGATCGCGGCAACTCCGTTGGTGCTGTGTGAACCGACAATTGCAAGATTCGCCATGCGGATCTTGCGGCCCGCGCTTTCGTCCACCAAGCCTACGCGTTGAACGATTTTTTCTACGTCCCCATGGTCGCCGGGAACCTGCGCCCGAACTGCGTCGAGCAGGCGGCGATTGATCTCATAGATGATTTCCAGGTGCCGCGGTATCGCCTGTTCAAACCATGCCAGCGGCCACTTCTCCAGCGCCTCCGGGAGTAGCGTGTGGTTGGTGTATCCAAATGTTTTCTGAGTGATGCCCAGGCTTCGTCCCATCCCAGATGCTCTTCATCGAGGAGAATCCGCATGAGTTCCGGAATCGCCAACGTCGGATGGGTGTCGTTGAGCTGAATGGCGACTTTTTCGGGAAATGCACTCCAAGGCGCGTTGCCCTGCCGGAATCGCCGCACCAGATCCGCCAGCGAGCAAGCAACCAGAAAATACTCCTGCACGAAGCGCAATCCTTGTCCCAGAGTGGTCGAATCGTCGGGGTAGAGCACACGGGTCAGAGACTCCGCGCCGGCGACGAACAACCCGCGATCGTAAAGGGCAGCGGACGACTTGAGCTAGCTAACTGGATGACCAGCCCGGACAATCCTCTTACGTCACGTGTTTTTGTGAATCGTGTTTGGTATTGGCATTTCGGCGAGGGGCTGGAGAGGACTCCTGATAATTTCGGGAAGATGGGCGATGCGCCGACGCATCCGGAGTTGCTCGACTATCTGGCCGCTAAGTTCGTTGAAGGTGGTTGGTCTACCAAGGCGCTTCACCGCATGATTCTGCTCTCCAACACTTACCAGATGAGCAGCCTGACGGACGCTGCTGTAACCGAGGCCGATCCTGAGAACCGCGTGATCTCGCGTTTTCCGCGGCGGCGGCTCGCAGTGGAAGAGATTCGCGACGGAATGCTGGCCATCGATGGCTCCCTCGACCTAACCATGGGCGGAACGATGCAAAGCGGCTTCGGCACGGATGGTGAAAACAGCAAGGACCGCTTGAGCATTCGTCCGGAATCGGTGAAGCGCCGCGAGGTGTACTTGCCGGTGCGGCGGGCCAATCTTCCGACTCTTCTGAATTTGTTCGATTTCGGCGATGCCACTACCGCAGCCAGCAAGCGTCCTGCAACAACCGTGGCGCCGCAAGCCCTGTTCATGATGAACAGCCAGTTTGTGGCGGAACGCGCCCAGAATCTTGCGAAGCAGACGCTGGATAATGCATCGCTGGATTCCGCTGGCCGCGTCCGCGCCCTATATCAGAAGATCCTCAACCGGCAGGCGATGCCGCTCGAGATCGATGGCAGCTTGTCCTATATAGAAGGTTTTCAGAAACGCGGGGCAAGTTTGCAGGACGCTTGGACCAGTTTCAGCCGCATCCTCCTGGCGTCGAACGAATATATTTATCTGGATTGACGAGCATACTATGGACCCACTCCTGAAGAGAATCCGCGAGCAAGAACGACACATCAGCAGGCGGGGCGCGCTGCGTGCCGCGGCCTGCGGATTTGGAGCCTTGGGTCTCGCCGATCTGCTCTCGGCCGCCCCCGCGGTGAACAGCACGACCGATCCGCTGGCCCCCAAGCTGCCGCACTTCCCCGCGAAGGCCAAGCGCGTCATTTTCCTGTTCATGCACGGCGGGGTGTCCCACGTCGATAGCTTCGATCCGAAGGAGCGCTTGTATCGCGACAACGGAAAGCCGCTTCCCATCAAGAGGCCTCTGGCCTTTGCCGAAGGCGAACCCGGTGCCTTGGTCAAACCGCTTTGGGATTACAAGAACTACGGGCAGAGCGGCATTCCGGTGAGCGATCTCTTTCCCCACATCGGTTCCTGCGCCGATGATCTGTGCGTGATTCGCTCCATGTGCGGCGAGGGCGTGGATCATGGCGCTGCGCTGCTGCAAACCTTCACCGGCATGAGCAACGTAGTCCGGCCGAGCATGGGTTCCTGGGTGGTTTACGGTCTGGGGACCGAGAACAAGAACCTTCCCGGTTACGTGACGATTAAACCCGCACTCTCGCACGGCGGCTCGAAGAACTGGGGCTCGGCATTCCTGCCTGGAGCCTATCAAGGGACCGCGATTGGAAACGCCGGCATGAGCGTGCAGGATATCAAGGGCGAGCCGATTGAATATCTATCGCAGAAGAATCTTTCCAGCGACCAGCAGCGATACGAGTTGGACATGCTGCAGAGCATCAATCGCCGCCATGCCGAGATTCGGCATAACGACCGGAACCTCGAGGCTCGCATCCAATCCTTCGAACTCGCGTTCCGCATGCAAGCTCAAGCTCCTGAGGCGTTCGAGGTCGAAAAGGAATCCGAAGCCACCAAGAAGTTATACGGTCTCGACGACGAAGTCACGCGCGATTTCGGCTGGCAATGCCTCCTTGCGCGGCGTCTGGCCGAGCGCGACGTGCGCTACATTCAGTGCACGCACAGTTACAAGTGGGATCAGCATAGCGACATCCTCGAAAAGCATCCGGCCAACGCCAAGGAAGTGGACAAACCAATCGCGGGTCTGTTGACGGATCTGAAAGCTCGCGGGTTGTTAAAGGACACCCTTGTGATCTGGGCCGGAGAATTCGGCCGTACACCGGTCTCCCAAGCGGGCGCGGCTGCCGGACAAAAGTTTGGCCGCGATCACGATCCCTATGGATACTCCATCTGGATGGCGGGCGGCGGCGTCAAAGGCGGGTACATCTATGGCGCCACTGACGACATCGGCTATTTCGCCGTGGAAGACCGCATGCATATTCATGACTTCCATGCGACGGTGCTTCATCTGATGGGTCTGGATCACACACGTCTCACGTACAACTATTCCGGCCGGGATTTTCGACTCACCGACGTCGCCGGGGTTGTGGCGAAGAAAATCATCGCGTAGACTAACATCTTGTCTATCCCCTACAAGGTCGCGCTGCCGGCCCTTTTGGTCGCGTTGGCAACTCCCTTCGCAATAGCGCAGCAGGATCACAGGAAGTGGACGAATTACGGAGGCGGTCCCGATTCGTCGCATTACGTCGCACTCAGCCAAGTCAACAAATCCAACGTAAATCAACTTAAGGTTGCGTGGATTTATCCCACCGGCGACGACAACACCTATTTGTTCAATCCCATCGTCGTTGACAACGTGATGTACGTGCTGGCGAAGAACAGTTCGCTGGTTGCCCTCGACGCCTCCACGGGAAAAGAGATTTGGATTCATGCCAGCCTCCCGGGCCTGAGTACCCGCGGCATAGCGTACTGGGAAAGCAAAGATCGTAAGGATCGCCGGTTGATCTTCACGATCAACGGCTACCTGGAGGAGATCGACGCCCGCACCGGCAAATCGATCTTACAGTTCGGGAATAGTGGGCTGGTCAACTTAAGAGAAGGTTTGGGCCGTGATCCTAAGACCATGGCTCGCATTCAACCCAACACCCCAGGGCGCATATTCGAAGACCTGATTATCTTGGGATCGGCGACCGGCGAAGGTTATCTTTCTCCTCCCGGCGATATTCGCGCTTTTAACGTGATCACCGGCAAAATGGTGTGGATCTTCCATACCATTCCGCATCCAGGTGAATTCGGTTACGAGACCTGGCCAAAGGACGCGTGGCGATACTCCGGCGGCACCAACAATTGGGGCGAAATGACGCTGGATGAACCACGAGGCATTGCCTACATCCCCACCGGATCGCCAACCTATGATTATTACGGCGCCGATCGGCCCGGCACGAATCTATACGCGAATTGCCTGTTGGCGTTGGATGCGCGCACCGGCAAAAGGTTGTGGCATTTCCAGATGGTCCATCACGATTTGTGGGATTACGATGCCACCACCGCACCGCAGCTCGTTACGGTTCGCCACGATGGCAAGTTGGTGGACGCGGTGGCGCAGTCGTCCAAACAAGGTTTCTTGTACGTCTTCGATCGTGTCACCGGCAAGCCGCTCTGGCCTATCGAAGAGCGTCCAGTGCCCAAGAGCGACATGCCTGGAGAGCAGGCGTGGCCCACGCAGCCATTTCCCACCGTTCCGCCGCCGTTCGCACGGCAGAAAATGACGGCGGACGATGTGAATCCCTACATTCTGACGGCCGAGGAACGCGCCAGTTGGAAAGACAGAATCGCCAGCCTGCGGAGCGAAGGCTTGTTCACGCCGCCCTCTACTGTGGAAACGCTTTCGATACCAGGCGCCCGCGGAGGGTCCAATTGGGGAACGGCGGCGTCGAATCCGGCGAAGGGAATGGTGTATCTAACCACTCAGGATTGGCCCACGATTTACAAGCTAAGCTCTGATGATCCCTTTGCCGCGCGCACTCGCGCCGGAAGGCCGGGTGTGTCCGCGGGTCAGGCCGCATATGAACAACGGTGCCAGTCCTGCCATGGTCCAAACGGCGTGGGCTCGACAGTCGGTCCACCGAGGCTCGCCGGTATAAACACGCGTCTCGATCTTGACTCATTCCAGGGAGTGGTTCGTTCCGGAAAAGGCGAGATGCCCGCATTCCAGGATGTGGACGACGCGGCGGTGCAGGAGCTTTTTACCTTTCTATCTGCTCCGGGAAGCACAAGTGTGAAAAACGCATTGCCGGCCGGGCCGGTGGTGGCGTCCGGCGGAGCACCGGGTGGTCTCGATATCACGGTCAGCGGACCCCGCTACAGTCAACTCGGCGGTCCCGCCTATCCCGATGGCGTCGACGCACCCACCAGACGCTACTACACAGATTGGGGTCTCTATCCCAACCAACCTTATGTGATCGGACCGCCCTGGGCCTCGCTGGTTGCTTACGACTTAAACAGCGGAACTATCAAGTGGAAAGTGCCTTTGGGCCAGGATGCGAAGGCCGCGGAGGAGGGCGCCACCAATACCGGCGTCTTCATGGCCGAACACCACGGAATCATCACCACGTCGACTGGATTGCTTTTCGTCGCCACTACCGATGGTAAAGTTCGCGCGCACGACACCGATACCGGCAAGGTGCTGCGGACCGGAGATCTGCCGACGGGATCCGAGGGAATGCCGGCCATGTACGAGGTGAACGGACGGCAATTTCTGGTGGTGCCGGCTTCCTCCGGGATCAACTCCGGTGGAGGACATGGTGGTCCGGGTATCGCGCCACCCATCACAGGTCAAGCCAAAGCTTACGTGGCGTTCGCGCTGCCGGACAAAGCTTCGAAATAAGACTGTGGCAGCTTGGACTGAGGTCGGCGTTCTGACGCCCCATTGCACGGCAGCTTGGAAATTGTCACTATGCTTGTCATGAAGTGGCGTTTCTCATTCGCTGTATTCTCTCTCGCCTCCGTGGCGATGGCAGCCTCCCCCACCTGTTCCAGCCTCAGCGATCTGTTCATCGCCAACACCACCATCACGTCGGCCGATGATGTTCCAGCCGGGCCTTACAATCCTTCCGGTTCGCCCGGTTCGATAACGGTGCCCGCCTTCTGCCGCGTGCGCGCCGTGTCGCGTCCGGCTAGCGACTCCGAGATTCACATCGAACTTTGGTTGCCGCCTCGGGCGGCTTGGAACGACAAATTTGAAGGCACTGGTAACGGTGGATTCTCGAGTTCGATGAGCTTTAGCACCATGGCGGCCGCCTTGAACCAAGGCTATGCCACGGCCGGGTCCGACACCGGACACGAAGGCGGCGATTTGAGATTCGGCGTCGGCCACCCCGAGAAGATTAACGACTGGGGCTATCGAGCCGTTCATGTGATGACCGACACGGCGAAGTTGATCATTCGGGACTACTATGGCCGCCTGCCCCAATACTCCTACTTCAATGGCTGCTCTACCGGGGGCCACCAGGCGCTTTCGGAGGCGCAGCGTTTCCCGGGCGACTACGATGGCATCGTCGCCGGCGACCCAGGCAATAACCGCACACATCTCATCGCAGGATTTCTGTGGTCCTGGGAAGCCATCCACAAAGATGCTGAGCAACCTTTGCCGGCCGCCAAACTCCCCATGATCACCAAGGCTGTCATGGCCGCTTGTGACGCAATCGACGGCCTGACGGATGGCGTCATCGATGACCCGCGCCGCTGCAAGTTCGATCCCGGCACGTTGTTGTGCAAGGGCGGAAAGGGCGACAACTGTCTCACCGCTCCTCAGGTGGAATCGGTAAGGAAGGTATACGGCGGAGCCAAGAACCCGCGTTCGGGCGAGCGGATCTTCGCGGGCTGGCCCCGCGGTACCGAGTCCAGCTGGACCTCTTACTTTGTGGAACCCGCCGAAGCGCGACGGAATGAATTCTGGCGGCTCTGGGTATTCAACGACCCCAACTGGGACTGGCGCACGTTCGATTTCGACCGGGACATGGCCTACGCCGATACGAAGATGGCCGCGGTCAATTCGAATGACACGGACTTGAAACCTTTCAAGGCGCGCAAGGGAAAGTTGGTGATGTATCACGGCTGGGCCGACTCCGACGTGCCGCCGGAGGACGGCGTCAGATACTACGAAGCGGTCGAACACACCATGGGAGGATCCGCCCAGACCACTGACTTCTTCCGCCTCTTCATGGTGCCCGGCATGGGGCATTGCGGCGGAGGGCCAGGTCCGAATGTTTTCGACGCTATGGGCGCCCTCGATCAATGGGTGGAGCACGGGAATGCGCCGGAGAAGATCATCGCATCTCATGTCGCGAACGGTGTCACGAATCGCACCAGACCGTTGTGCCCCTATCCCCAGATTGCGAAGTGGAACGGATCCGGAAGTACCGATGATGCGGCTAACTTCGCTTGCGTCGATGCAAGCCGTTTGCCGTAGTAGCCTCGGTTCTTGAAGAGCCGCAGACGGGGCTTGATATGATGAGAACCACGATGCTAGAGCCTGCCTTCGATGCGCTCGTACCGATACTCGAGTCCGAAGACCCGGCAAGCAGCTTGGACTATCTGATCCGGCAATTCCGCGAGTCTAAGGAATACCATCTTCTGTTCGAAGCCAAGCTGATGAAAAAGCGCCTGGAGCTGGGGCTGCCGCTGATCCAGGCTCCGAACCTTGGGGCGCTTCCGCCTGACGTTCAGACGAAGTATCAGCAGTTTCTGGTCGAGGCCGCGCAAGAAACCGGCGACTTGTTTCTGGCGAGCGGAGATATTCCCAAAGCGTGGCCGTATCTGCGCGCCACAGGCGACGTGCAGCGTATCGCCGCGGCTATCGAACGCGTGGAACCGGGCGAAAACGTGGAGGCCATCATCGAGATCGCGTTCATGCAAGGAGTCCATCCGGCCAAGGGTCTGGAACTCGTGATCGAAAAATTTGGGCTTTGCAGGGCGCTCACTTACTTCGGCGGTAACGGTGGCGAGAAAGACAGGCCGCAGTGTATCAGCGTACTAGCGCGCGGTATCTACTCTGAACTGGTGTCATCGCTTGACAACGCGATCGAGGAGCACGACGGCCGCAAGACGGGATTAACCAGCGTTACCGGCCTGATCGAAAACCGCGACTGGCTGTTTGGCGAGTACAGCTCGTATATCGATCCTTCGCACGTGGTTTCGTTGTTGCAGTATTCTCCGGAGGTCACCGACCCCGAAACGCTGCGGCAATTTCACGACCTCTGCGAGTACGGGAAGCGGCTCTCCGCCAACTTTCAGTTTCCTGGCCGGCCGCCGTTTGAGAATCCCTTCGTAGACTATGATCACTTCGTACAGGCGCTGCGAGGGATCGATGTCGACGA
>Ga0157378_10005175_pt1 | contig 11454 bp, 9 predicted proteins | sample M65metaG_FD_115309 | JGI IMG/M metagenome (GOLD analysis project Ga0157378, IMG submission 115309) | Miscanthus rhizosphere microbial communities from Kellogg Biological Station, Michigan, USA - M6-5 metaG | ecosystem: Host-associated > Plants > Roots > Rhizosphere > Soil | place: USA: Michigan...
CTTCATGCGGTCTTCGAGCGAGAGGATTTCGACGCACAGGAATGGAGGCGTACGGAAAATCTGTTCGGTGGCTTTGCCCAGCACTACACACACGTCCGGAATCCGGAAACGCGTTTTCGACACCTGCACGCGCTGCTCGACCACGACGGTAATTCCGAGTTGCTTTTGCCGCGAGCCGAAATAAACCGCGACGGCCGTTTGCAGACTACTGTGATCCAGTTCGCCCAAGTTACGCTCCTCGATGCGCCCGTCCACGTAGTCGCAATCCGGCCGATAGCTCGTCGCCAGATACTGTTCTACGGAGATCAGCGTCCCTGTGGGCATGTCCTCAACCTACCACCTTTCAACGGACCACAATGTTCACCAATTTGTCCGGCACCACGATGATCTTCACCACTTGTTTTCCTGTGATGAACGGCTGGACCTTGGAGTCCGCCAGCGCCAGTTTTTCGATTTCCGCCTGCGGGGTGCCGAACGGGACAGACAAGCGGCCGCGCACCTTGCCGTTGACTTGCAGCACCACGTCCGCGGCGTCTTCCTTAGCGAGCGCTTCGTCGAAAACAGGCCATGACTGGCGGAACACTGGACCGGTGCGGTCGAGCTGCTCCCACAACTCCTCTGCCAGATAGGGAGCGAAGGGCCCGATCAGTAACACTATTGTGGGTAAGATCTGATCCAGCGCCGCCTGAGACAAGTTCGCCTCTTCGTCATTAAGCGTGTTGAGCAATTCCATCAGCGCCGCGATCGACGTATTGAAGTGCCAGCGATTGTTGAAATCTTCAGTGACCTTTTGAATGGTCTGGTGCAGTTTGCGGAGCGCGCGTCTGTCAGCGCCGGCGTCGCCCGCGGCGGCGCGTTCCAAATTCCGCGTCACGAAGCGGTAAATGCGTTCGACGAATTTTCGTGGACCGCCGACACTCGCTTCGATCCACGGCATGTCCTTTTCCGGAGCGTTGGCGAAAAGCACGAACAGGCGGCAGGTATCGGCGCCATACTTGCCCACCATCTCTTCGGGATCGACCACATTACCTTTAGACTTCGACATCGCCGAGCCATCGGAACCCAGCACCATGCCCTGCGTGAACAGATTCGCGGCGGGCTCGTCGTTCGCGATCATCCCGAGATCGCGCATGACTTTGGTAAAGAAGCGCGAGTAGATCAAGTGCAGAATCGCGTGGGTGACGCCGCCGATGTATTGATCGATGGGGAACCAGCGCTTGATCTGCGCCGAGTCAAACGGCGCCGCGTCGTTTTTGGGATCGCAGTAGCGATAGAAATACCAGGACGAATCGACGAAGGTGTCCATGGTGTCGCTCTCACGCTGCGCGTCCGCGCCGCACGCGGGGCACTTGACGTTCATGAACGAAGCGACCTCAGCCAGCGGCGACCGGCCCTTGCCGGTGAACTTCACGTCGTACGGCAGGATCACGGGCAGGTCTGTTTCTGGAACCGGGACCACGCCGCATTTGGGGCAGTGGATCATCGGAATGGGCGTGCCCCAATAGCGCTGGCGCGAAATGCCCCAATCCTTGATGCGATAGGTGATGGCAGCCTTGCCGAAGCCTTTCTGTTCCGCGTAAGCGTTCATCTTGCGGCGGGCTTCCGCACTTGCGAACCCCGAAAACTCGCCCGTATTTTCGGTGACGCCGTCGTCAGTGAAGGCGGCCTTGGGATCCGCGTCCAGTGCTCCGTCCGCTGGGCGAATTACCGGACGAATCGCAATCCCGAACGTCTTCGCGAAATCGAAATCGCGCTCGTCATGCGCAGGCACGGCCATGATCGCGCCGGTGCCATAGTCGATCAGCACAAAGTTGCCGATCCAGATAGGAATCTTCTCGCCGCTATAAGGGTTAATGGCGTAGTGGCCCGTGAACACGCCGTCCTTGACGATGTCCCCAGGGCCCATCTGTTTGCGCGCATCGATCATCTGCCGGGCTTTAGCGCGGCCGGCGTCATCGAGCAACTTCTGCGCCAGCGGATGTTCTGGCGCCAGAATCACGCAGGTAGCCCCGTAGATGGTGTCGACGCGCGTCGTGAACACGCGAATTTTCTCGTTGCCGCCTGCCAGCGTGAAGTCGATCTCCGAGCCCTCCGAGCGCCCGATCCAGTTGCGCTGCATGGAGAGCACGCGCTCCGGCCACCCGCCTTCGAGCTTCTCGTAAGTGTCGCGCAGCAACTCTTCGGCGTAATCGCTGATCTTCCAGAACCATTGCTCCAGCGCGCGCTGCTCGACCGGCGTGGTCTCGTGACGCCAGCAGCAACCATCGATCACCTGTTCGTTGGCGAGCACCGTGGCGCACTCCGGGCACCAATTGACCATTGCCTTCTTGCGATACGCGAGGCCGCGCTCGAACATCTTCAGGAAGAACCATTGGTTCCATTTGTAGTAATCCGGCTCACAAGTGGCGATCTCCAGATTCCAGTCATAGGCGAAGCCCATGCGGTGCATCTGGCGTTTCATCTCGGCGATGTTGGAAATGGTCCAATCGCGCGGATGCATGCCACGCTTGATGGCCGCGTTCTCGGCGGGCAGACCGAATGCATCCCAACCCATGGGGTGCTGGACGTTGTGCCCGCGCATCCACATGTAGCGCGCCAGCGCGTCGCCGATCGAATAATTGCGTACGTGGCCCATATGCAGGCGGCCGCTGGGGTAGGGCAACATCTCGACGACGTAATATTTCGGCGCGCTCGAATGCGCATCGGCGGCGTAAAGCTTCGGGTCGCTATTCCAACGCGCTTCCCACTTCAACTCGATCTGGTTGTGATCGTACGAGGTTTCCGGCATAGGCTCTTCAGTGTGTCCAGGTTACGCTGTTCGTCGCCGTCCTGATCCACCGGCGTTTCGAGAATAAAAGCTTTGGAACGAAGCTGCGGGTGGGTGAGAATGCGACGAAACCCGTCTAAACCAATATAACCTTGCCCGATGTGCTGATGCCGGTCGATGTGCGAGGCGAGCTGGCCTTTGGAGTCGTTGGCGTGAATCACGTGCACGTTGTCGAGGCCCAGGATGGCGGCGGCCTGCGCGACGGTTTCCCTCAGGCCAGCCTCAGTCGAGACGTCGTGGCCCGCCGCCAGCAGGTGGCAGGTGTCGAGACAAAAGCCTACCGGCAGATCCGTCATGCGCGGCGCAAATTCGCGGATGGCGGCCAGTTCTTCGAAACGTCCGCCGATTTGCGCGCCCGCGCCGACGGTGCACTCGGCCAGCAGCATCAACTTCCCGAACTTCAAACCGGCGGCGGCTTGCGAGATTCCTTGGAGAAACCGGAAGATGCCTTGTTCGACTGACTGTCCCTTGTAATTTCCGGGATGCGCGACCAAGTATTCGGCCCCGATCGCGATGGCCCGCTCCAGTTCACCGCGGAACGCCTCGACGGATTTCGCATACACGGTGTCGTCGGCAGCGGCCAGGTTGATCAAGTAATTGTCGTGGATCACCAGCGGTGTCAGGTCGTATTTATCGCGCGCCCGATTCAAAAGCGCTATCGACGCGGCACTCGGTGATGATGCTTTCCACTGCCGCGGGCTCGCTGAGAAAATCTGGAAGGTATTGGCGCCGAGTTCCGCTGCCCGCAGCGCGGCGCCTTCGAGAGACTTGGCGATGGAAGTATGCAGGCCGATCCGCACCGCTCAGAAAGCCTGCTCGCGGCCGGCGATTCGCGCCGAGACCAGCTTCCACGTCACGGGGCCTGTATAAGTCACTTCGGTGCGCTCCGTCAAGCCTACAGAGCGCACATAGGTTTCGCGCATTAGGCCTGCGTCGGAGCAGTGACCCGAGTAGCGGACCTGAACCGCGTCCGCGGTACTCTGGCGATCGATCTGCGCGCTGGGGCTACAGGGCGCGATTTGAGAATGGTAAAGTTCGCCATCAGGCGCCAAGAAACTCACCCACAGCTCTTCTCCCTTGCGCTCGCGATTCCACGCTACCAGCCGCTGCCTCTCATCCACGCGCAACAACACTTCATTGCCGTTGAGCCAGTGTACTCGATACCAGGTGAGGCCACCGATCACCTCGGTTTTCAATACCTCGATCGCAGCGGGATCACGACGGCCGTCCGCCTGGTATTCCCAGCGGTTGCCCACTTCGAGTGGAAGGAAGTCCAGCGGCGCGGCGGGCGCCAGTCCTGCCGCGATCACGATGGCGCAGGCGATCTCCGGTAAACGCATGTACTTTCCTTTTCCTTCATAATAGAGGCAAGATGTTGCGCTGTGCCGCGCTCGTGCTCGTATTCGCCGCTGCCGCATTCGCCGCTGACCGCTTGTATCTCAAAGATGGCAGCTATCAGCTCACCAATCAATACGAAGTGAAGTCCGATCGCGTGCGTTACTACAGCACGGAACGCAGCGAGTGGGAGGAGATTCCGCTCGAACTGGTGGACCTCGATCGTACCAAAGGAGAGCTAAAGGAGCGGGAAACGCAGCTCGCCGCCGATGCCAAGGCCGAAGCCGAGGAGCGCGCAGCCGAGAAACTCGCGCGTAAGCAAGTGGCCGCCATTCCCACGCAGCCCGGCGCATACTATATTCGCGGCGAGCAGACCGAAGCGGTGAAGCAGGCCGAGTCCAAAGTCGTCAGCAACAAGAAGCGCTCCATCTTGAAGGCGATCTCGCCTGTCCCCCTGGTGCCCGGCAAAGCGACCATCGAACTTGACGGCGACCATGCGCCCTTACGCATCGCCGACACTCGTCCGGAATTCTATTTTCGTCTGTCCGATTACGAGCGCTTCGAGATCGTCAAGTTGACGCCGAAGAAGGACGCGCGCGTGGTGGAGAATCTGTCGATCCTGCAAATCAAGGACGAGCGTATGGTCGACGAGACCATCCAGAAAATCGAAACCTTCAAGAAGCAGGAGGCCGACCTGCTCTACCGAATCTGGCCTATAAAGCCCTTGGAGCCCGGCGAATACGCGCTGATCCAGTACTCCGAAGGCAAAATGAATCCGCAGGTCTGGGATTTCACGCTGGACGTGAAGTAGTCATCCGCTGCACATTCGGTGGAAGAAAGCGAGCGAATCGGCGGCGCATTTCTCCCAGCGGTATTTTTCGGCGCGCGCGCGGCCGTAACGGGCGAGTTTGGTGCGATCGCTCTCGGATTCCAGCAGGCGCGTGATTCCATCTGCGATTTGCCCGGGATCCTGTGGATTCACCAACACCGCGGCGTCGCGCCCCACTTCGGGCATCGACGACACGTCCGACGTAACCACCCCCACATGCGCCGCCATGGCCTGCGCCACCGGGAGCGCGAAGCCGTCGTAGAGCGACGGATAGACGAATAGAGTGGCGCCGGCCATGAGTGCGGCGCCGGGCGCCTCGCTGGTCGAAAGGAGGTCATACTCACGCTGCAGCTCGGGCCTCAGATCGCGCCATGCCGCGAGCAGCGCATCGCGATTCTGGCGCGGCTTGTCCCCGGCGGCGTAGAGCACGTAGGGACGCTCGCGGCGCGCCGGTTTCGCATCGAAATATTCGGCATCCACACCCGGATAGATGGTGGTGATTTTTCCCGCTTCGATCCCAAGAAGCCGGATCGCATCTTGCCGGACACTCTCGGACACTGCGATCAGTCCATGGGCGCGCTCCAGAATTCTTTCCGCGAAATGCTGCGCCGCCGTGACTGGTTTGGGCATCAACCAGGACGAAAGATCTTCGATGGTGGCTGTTAATTTTGCACTCCGCGGGGCACACGGGGTAACGGCGGACGCATGAAAAACATCGGTTCCGCGAAGTTTGAAGTCGAGCCACGGCGCGCCGAGCACCATCGCTAGTTTGCCGGAATCGAAAACATGAATCTCTTCTCCGTGCGCCTGGGTGCGGAGGGCCTCCACCCAGGGGGCGACATCGCTCCCTGCAGCATCAATCGTGATGCGCATACGCGAGGGATTCGACGGGGGACGGCGGTTGTATCTTCCAGCGGCTCATCCACAAGAACAGAATCAGCAGACCCCATAAGTGATAACCGAGGTTGGCGCGTCGCTGCAAGTGCGATTGCAACACGCTGTTAACAGCCTCCCAACGAAAAATCCCCGATTCCCGTACGTTGCGTTCGCTGAGAGTCTCGACCAGCAATGGTCTGAGCGTCGTCCGCAGCCAGTGATGCGCCGGAATATCGAAGCCCTCTTTCGGCCGCGCCAGCACCGCATGCGGCAGCTTATCTTTCATGAGATCGCGCAGGATGAACTTGAGAGAGTTACCGCGGATCTTGAAATCTTCCGGCAGCGTAGCGGCGAACTCGACGATGCGGTGATCCAGAAACGGCGGCCGCACTTCGAGCGAGTGCGCCATGCTCATACGATCGCATTTATTGAGAATGTCGTCGGGTAGATAACACAGTTGATCCAGCCAGAGAAAACGGTTCAGATACCCGTCGGTCTCGCCGGGAAGGGGAATCTCGCTAGCCGCACCGTTGGGATTTGCGAGCAGCGTGCGCCGCTCTGCTTCGCCGAACGTCCCGTTCCAATAAAAGTGCGCGTCCACGGGTTCGAGCAGCGAGCCTTCCAGCATGCGCGTGATTTTATAGTCCAGCCCGATCTTTTCGTCAGATACCGGCAGCAATCCGGCAGCTCGAGCAGCGGCACTTCGCGCAGCCCGCGGGAAACGGCGCAGCGTTTTCGCGTAACGGTCCGCCAGGTAAGTGTTGTAACCGCCGAACAATTCATCCGCGCCGTCGCCGGAAAGCGCCACAGTCACATCCTGGCGGCACATCTTCGACAGGAACCACACCGGCAGCGCGCCCGCATCGGCGCTGGGCTCGTCAGAATACGTGGCGAACTCCTCGATCGCGCCCGGCAGATCGTGTTCCGGGTTCAAATCGAACTCGTGGTGATCTGTTTGATACCGCTCGGCTACCTCGCGGAAGAACTGCGTCTCGTCAAAACTGCGTCCGCGAAAGGAAACCGAAAACGTTTTCAGGCGCGCCGACGAAGCCTCCGCCGCGTAGTGCAGTATTGTCGACGAATCCAAGCCGCCGCTCGACCACACGCCCAAGGGCGCGTCCGAAATCAGATGTTCCGTGACGGCGGAACGCAGCAACCGGTCGAGCTCCTCCTTCGCCGTGACAAGATCCAGCCGCCGATCCGGCTTGAACTCCAAGCTCCAGTAGGGATGAATCGACACCGCTCCGTCCTGCCACTCGAGCCAGTTTCCGGGAGCCAGTTTCTGGATATCTTCGACCAGTGTCTCGGTCCCAGGAACGTAGTTGCAGGAAAGATACCGTTCGAGCGCCTGCGGGTTCATGCGCCGGTCGAGCTCGGGATGCAGCAGAATGGCCTTCATCTCAGAGCCGAAGTAGAGATCGTCGCCGTGCCGGCGATAGTACAGCGGTTTGATGCCCACACGATCGCGCACCAGCAGCAGACGCCGACTCGATTCAGTCCACAACGCCGCGCCGAACATGCCGCGCAACTTGGGGAACGCCCGCACATCCCATTCCAGGAACGCGCGCAGGACCACCTCAGTGTCGCAGCGCGAGTCGAAACGATGCCCCAGCCCTTCGAGTTCTCGCCGCAGCTCCGCGTGGTTGTAAATCTCGCCGTTGAAGACCAAGACCGTGTCGCCATCGTCGCTGACCATGGGCTGATCGCCATGTTCAAGGTCGATGATCTTGAGCCGCACCGCTCCCAGCGAGACGTTCGCCGATTCCCACACGTCCTGCCGGTCAGGGCCGCGATGGATTAGCGAGCGCGTGATTTCCCAGATGCGCTCCGGCTGGCGACGCCCGTTAGAATGCGTGAATCCGGCGATGCCACACACGGAATTAGTTTATGCTTCGAGCTGCTCGGGGAAGACCGCGTAACCCTGCGGCGGCGGGAACACTTCTTCGAGCAGCAGAAGGCGCTTGCGCAGGTTCCGGCTAGGCAACTGCCGCGGCCCGGTATCGACGTCTATATCGCAACAGATGCCATGCAAGTACAGCGTCAGCGTATCGGCGAAGGATTGCCGCGCGTACTCGCGAAACGCCTTCCCGTTGCGCACGTTCTGCGAGCGGCGCATGGCCTGCTTCAGACGCCAGCTCGGCTCGTCCACTTCGCCGTGAACGTCCGCGCTCAGCTCATCGCGCAGCACGCGGATGTAGCGGGTTTCGACGTCGTCCGTCCAGTGATCCGCCATCAGAGTCGCCAGCAGATGGTAGAAGCGGTAGTGGTATTCCGCCACCTCTTGATCTTTGAGCGCGAAAGCCAACACCGTTTCGTCTCCCAGCTTCAGTTGCGTGTAAGGAGACAAGCGCCCTTCCGGAGGCCGCTCGATCGAGACGTAATCCGCCGCGGGCGGCGCAGTCTTGCGCTTCTCGTGCCCGTCCCCGCGCTCCAGATACGGAACCAGCAATATGGAGATCTTAGGCAGCGCCCCGGCGATCGCGGGAGGCAGCGCCGCCACCGGCTCCTCCAGATACTCCTTGAGGTCCTCCTCCGACATCGGAACGGAAGCGCAGAAGTACGAAAACGTGTTGCTGAGCGGAATCATCTCGCCGCGAAACCGTTCGGCGAACTGGGTAACGCTCAGCTTGGAGAGGTCAAGTTGGGCCGGCATTGAGTGGCAATCTCATTGTAACCCCCCACGCAAATGCGCGCCTTTTTGCCGGGAACGGCCCTTCCCGTGCTATGCAAACGGATGTATGGATATCCAAGAAGCCATTGACTTTTCCGAGCATCACCTCTTCAAGAAGTCGCTGTGGCCCTATCTGCGGGGCATTCACCCGCTGGTGATTCTGACCTCGCCGATCATTTATCTGTGCTCCATTCCTTTCATGCTGCTGGATCTGGCGGTGACTATTTACCAAGCCGTTTGCTTCCCGGTTTACGGCATCCCGAAGGTCCCGCGCGAGGACTATCTGGTGTTCGACCGTGGCAGGCTACGCTATCTCAACGTGATCGAAAAAATCGGCTGCGTCTACTGTTCCTATGCCAACGGATTGCTCGCGTACGTGGTGGAGATCGCTGCCCGTACTGAACAGCACTTTTGCCCCATCAAACATGCGCGCAAGCTTCTGCGGCCGCATTCGCATTATGTGAATTTCGTGCCCTACGGAGATCCGCGGGCGTATCGCAAATTAATCGATCATATCGAGCCCGCGCCGCCAGTCGCCAAGTGAGTATCCGCTTCCCGCGGTCGCGGTTCTGTTTTTGCGACCAGTCCAGTGGCCTCGCGCCGAGCCCCGTGCTTGCGCCCAGCCATGGCACAGAACCGCGCGCATAGAAAGCGGGCTTAAGTTACTCGATTACTGCTTCGATCACCCTTGCGCCCTTTTCCGCCATCGCGGCGCCGAACTGTTTTGAGAATTGGGCAACGGTGGTAGCGCTAGTAGCGGCGACGCCCATCCCCGTCGACAATTTCACCCAATCCAGATCAGGCCGCCCGATATCGATCATCTGGTTGGCAAGTTCTCCATAACCATGAGCGCCAGTGCGGCGCATTTCTACGTCCAGAATCCGGTAGCGCCGGTTCGCGAAAATCACCGTGACCACGTCCAGGTTCTCTCGCGCAATGGTCCACAGGGCTTGCAGCGTGTACATGGCGCTGCCATCGGCTTGCAGGACCACCACCTTCCTATCCGGACACGCCATCGCCGCGCCCAGCGCCACCGGAATCCCCTGGCCGATGGAGCCACCCGTCACTGGTAACTCGTCGTGCGGAGCCGCGTCGATCAAATACGGCAGCACATCGCCGCCCACGGAAATCATTTCGTCCGATACGATCGCCGCTTCCGGCAGCAGCGCGGCCACTACCGCGCCGATGGATTTCGCAGTAAGTGGTCCATCCGCGGGTATGGACGCCGGCGCCGAATGTTTTGTCGCGATCACAGCCGAACCGGCACCGCATTCTTCCATCAACGCTTCGAGGGCTCCTGTGCCGTCTTCCGTGCGCTCGGCGAGCGTAGTCACCTCGCACGCTGCCGGCAGCAAATAACTGGGCGAGTCCGGATATCCAAAGAAAGTCACGGGCGCCTGCGATTCCACCAGGAACAAATGTTCCAGATCTGCCAGCAGCGGCAGCGCAGCTTCCGGGAAGTAGGGAATTCTCGTAGGCGTGAACCGCCCCCGCCCGCAGGCCAATCGCGGAGCGTAGCGGTCCATGAAGACACGCACGCCGGTGTCGGCCGCCAGTCGTCCCGCAGCCAACAGCGCACGGTCGTTCACCGCAGTCCCGCCCAGCAGAAGACCGGTGCGAGTGGAAGTCATGCGCCGCGCCACGCTCGAAATAGTCTGCTGCGACGGCAGCCTCCGCCCGGGACGCGCGATCACAGGACCGCACCCCTTCGCCTCAGACCACGACAAATCGGCCGGGATGATCAGCGTTGCCACTTGTCCTGGCGGAGCAATCGCGGCGGCGATAGTCTCCGAAGCCGCGCGCCCGACGTCATCCAGCTCCATCACCGTGCGCACGTAATCCGAAACCGGCCGTGCAAACGCTGCGATGTCGGCTGATAGCGGCGCGTCGTAGGTAAGATGATGCCGCGTGTGCTCGCCGACAATGCTCACCACGGGACTCCGCGCCTTGCGTGCATTGTGAAAATTCGCGAGCGCATTGCCCAGGCCCGGACCCAAATGCACCAGCGTTGCGGCGGGCCGTCCCGTCATCCGCGCGTAGCCGTCGGCGGCTCCGGCGCACACTCCTTCGAACAGACACAACACGCCGCGGCCGCCTCCCACCTTGTCAAGCGCCGCTACGAAATGCATCTCCGACGTGCCCGGATTCATGAAGCACACCTCGACGCCATTCCCCGCCAGAGTCTCCAAAAGAATTTCCGCGCCCGTCATGATGAGGTTTTCCATTGTAGCGTTGATCTTGATAGAGTAGACCAAGGCTGATATTTCACATATGACTCATACCTATTTCGCGGGCCGTTTGGCCGGATTCGTATTTTTGGCCGCCGGCGCCGCCTGCGCGTTCGACGCAACCCTGCCGCTGCCCGCCGTGATCGTGACCGGACCCATCGCGAACACAACTGCCCTCCGCAATCCGGACCACGGCTATCCTTACAATGCCACTCCTATCGATCTCGAAAAGCAGAATTACGTGGAGCAAGAGTTCTTCATTGAAGGCAAAGCCAACGCGTACAACATCACGCCCGGCCAGCCTGGCACCGTCAAGGACTCGAACCATCCCTATAAGACCCGCATCGTGGTGCGCCGTCCGAAATCGGCCGCAAAGTTCAACGGCACCGTGGTGGTGGAGTGGTACAACGTCTCGCAAGGTCACGACGGCGAATACGATTGGTTCCAGTCGGCTGAGCACATGCTCCGCGCCGGCTACGCCTGGGTGGGAGTCTCCGATCAAAGAGTCGGCGTGAACTCGCTCAAGGAATGGAGTCCCGCCCGCTACGCGTCGCTCGACATCACCGACGGCGGAAAAGTCAACGACGATTCGCTATGCTACGACGCCTTCACGGCGGCAGCCGTCGCGATTCGCGGCCAAGGCAACGCCAAAGTAATGGGTAATCTCAAAGCGGCGCGGTTGGTGGCC
>Ga0157378_10005176_pt1 | contig 11453 bp, 9 predicted proteins | sample M65metaG_FD_115309 | JGI IMG/M metagenome (GOLD analysis project Ga0157378, IMG submission 115309) | Miscanthus rhizosphere microbial communities from Kellogg Biological Station, Michigan, USA - M6-5 metaG | ecosystem: Host-associated > Plants > Roots > Rhizosphere > Soil | place: USA: Michigan...
GGGAGATGGGTCGCAATAGAAATGATCGCTCCCGGGAATGCGGTCGCTCACGGGTCGCAAATACGGCTCGTCGGACTGGTTGTACCACACTTCGGTGACGGCAGCAGTGCTGCCCCCGCACGTGGAGCTGTACGGCGTGCTGATCGGCTGACCGTTGTATAGAACGACGATATCCGCTGTCGTCGCTATGGCTGAATCGGACTGCGGTTTCTCGGCGTCGACTCCACCGTAAACCTGATCCTGAACGGTGGAGTACATGTCGAACGAGCGCGCGTTGTTGAGATGCTTGTACGCGTATGTGCGCGCAGCTACCGCTTGTGCCTGCACCGCGGCAAACTCGTCGGCCGTACGATTGCCGATCTCGAGTGGTACGACGCCCCGCAGGTAGGAATCCATTGGCAAGCGATTCACGACGGTCGTATCACCGATGACGATCTCGCCGCGATAGCGCTTGCCGTTCCAGGTTACGAAAGAGCTCGGGTCAAGAGGTCGCACGACCAAAGGAGTCTTTCGATTCGTGACATTGACGGTTCCCAGCATAACGACGGTGTCCGTACAAAGACCATTCGTCACGCTGCAACCCAGAAAGAGGTTGCGCACCATGGCGAGCGTTTGGCCGGAACGGAACTGAGTCAGGGGCTTGCCTTCGCCTTCGGCAAAAACCGCCCAGTCGCCGGTCCCACCGATTGCGTTCGAATCCCTGGCAGGGTCGAGCAGGAGTCGAACGATCTGGGTGGCTCCGGATTTGTAAACTCCCCGCACCACCGGCACTGGGCCACCACCGTCGCCGGGTGACGAGAGCGACACGCAGGCGGCAACGCCCAATACTATCGCGGCTGCAGCAAGTCGCCGGCGCGAATTCCCCTGCTTAAGCAATTGCTTGCCTCATCGCATCTCCCATTCGGTCGAGTGCAGTAGCGATGTCATCGTCGCTGTGAGCAGCAGACATGAAACAAGCCTCAAAGGGTGACGGTGCCAGATATACGCCCCGCTCCAGCGCGGCGTGAAAGAACTTCTTGAACAGTTCGACGTTCGAGTCCCTGGCGTCGTTGAGATTCCGCACCGGTTCCGATCGAAAGCAAAAGCCCCACATCGAGCCGGCGCAGTCCGCCGTGAAGGCAACGCCCAGCTCTTTGGCAATCTTTTGCAAACCCTCGACCATCGCGACGGTACGCTTCTCTATCTTCCTGTGCAGAGCTGGGGTCAGCGCGCTGAGAGTCGCGATTCCCGCCGCCATCGCCAACGGATTGCCCGACAACGTCCCCGCTTGGTAGACGGGGCCTGAAGGGGCAACACGCTCCATTACGTCGCGTCTTCCGCCGTAGGCCGCGACCGGCAGGCCGCCACCGATCACCTTCCCGAGTGTGGTAAGGTCTGCCGTGACGCCGAAGCGCTCCTTTGCGCCGCCCGGAGCGATCCGAAAACCGGTCATGACTTCGTCGAAGATGAGCAGGGCGCCCGCGCTGTCGGCGAGGGCCCGCAATCCCTGGAGAAAATCCGGATCGGGCGCAATGAACCCTGAATTGCCGACGACGGGCTCGACGATTATGGCCGCAACCGCACGTGGATTCTCCCTTATCAGGGCGCTGGCCGCCTCGAGGTCATTGAACGGGGCAGTCAATGTGAGCGCTGCGAGCTCGGCGGGAACTCCGGGAGAATCTGGCAGCCCCAGCGTTGCCACGCCCGACCCCGCTCGCACCAGAAAGGAATCGGCGTGACCGTGATAACATCCCTCGAACTTCAGAATGGCATCTCTACCAGTGAATGCGCGCGCCAGTCGAACGGCACTCATCGTCGCCTCGGTGCCGCTCGAGACGAAGCGCATCATTTCGACGTGCGGCATTCGCTCGCGGATCAATTCGCCGAGCTGCACTTCAAGCTCGGTGGGCATACCGAACGACGTGCCATCCTGCATCGTCTTCTCCAGCGCCTCCAGAACAATCGGAGAAGAATGGCCGAGCACGAGCGGTCCCCAGGACAGGACAAAGTCGATGTACTCCTTGCCGTCGGCGTCCCAGATGCGGGACCCTGCGCCGCGCGCGGCGACAACAGGCTCCCCGCCTACTCCGCGAAATGCGCGGACCGGAGAATTGACTCCTCCCGGAAACAGCTCGCGGGACCGCGCCAACACTTCGGCGGATCGCACGCTAACGGCCGTAGCTTCCGATGGTTGGCTGCTGAATGGGAAGCGTTCTCGCCATGCGCGGCGCCGCCTTCGCCGCGACCGCCGCGGCGACTCCGATCACTGATGCCTGAAAGTCGTAATCGTCGACGACTTCTTCGACCGCGACTTCGACGAGCGTGCCTGGCGGAAGCGATTCATCCAGATGAGTGATGCCATCGACGTCGTCTGCCTGCCACGGCAGTCGCCCCTGCGATACGCCGCGCTCGACATCCGTGATATCGACTAGAGCGTGCGCGGTGCGCCCCGTGCGTGACTCGTAGCGCTGCCGGGTAATGGCCCGCTGCAGCTCCGTCAATCGTTCCAGGCGTTCCCGCTTCACAGCATCGTGCACATCGTCGGGGTACTGCGCCGCGCGCGTCCCCTCCTGGGGCGAGTAGGTGAACGCACCGACTCTCTCGAACTGCATCTCCTCGAGAAACTCCAGCAATTCCTCGAACTGAGCCTCAGTCTCGCCAGGAAAACCGACTATGCATGTCGTGCGGATGGCCACGTCGGGCACAGCGCCACGGAACTTCGCGACACGATCCCGGATGGTTCGCTTGCGCTCAGGACGACGCATCCGCGCCAGGACTTCGTCCGATCCGTGCTGAATCGGCATGTCCAGATATGGAAGCACACGGTTCTCGCGGGCGACGACATCGAGCAGCCGATCGGTAATGCCTGAAGAATACAGATAGAGCATCCTGATCCATGGCACCGATGTCTCCTTCACGAGCGCCTCGAGAAGCTCAGGCAGCTTGAATCCGTTCCGCAGATCGCGCCCATAGTGCGCCAGGTCCTGCGCCACGAGATTCAGCTCCCGCGCGCCCTGCAGCTCGAGCAGCTGCGCCTCACGGATAATTTCGTCGAGCGCGAATGAGCGGTGTTTGCCGCGCATCAACGGGATCGCGCAGAACGCGCAGCCGTGATCGCATCCTTCGCTGATCTTCAGGTAGCGCACATGCGGCAGATCGCCGGTGTAAAGGCGTACTCCCGGGTGCAGCTGTTCGCTGAAATCGCCGAGCAGGCCTCGCTCTGTGAGCTCCGGCACGAGCTTCTGCATCTCCGACGAGCCCAGAAAAAGGTCGACCTCGGGCATCGCGTCGACCAACTCGTGCTTGTGGCGCTCGATCATGCAGCCGACGGCAACCACCGCCTGGCAGCGGCCGGCGGTCTTGAACCGGGCCGCCTCGAGCATCGCGTCGATCGATTCCTTTTTGGCGGCGTCGATGAATCCGCAGGTGTTGACGAGAATCACGTCCGCATCGTGGAGATCCGCGGTGTACTCGGCCGAATAGTCCGAGAGCTGAGCGACGTAGCGCTCGCTATCGACAGTATTTTTGTCGCAGCCCAATGTGATGACGCCGACTTTCATGGTATTGGGTTCGCGCGAGCGACTCGAAGCGTCAACGATAGTTCCCGAACTTGAGCTCGACGCCAAAGTCCTTCCCTCGCAGCAGCGCCATCGCCTGCTGCAGGTCGTCTCGCGATGGTGAGCTGACGCGCACCTGGTCTCCCTGGATCGCCGCCTGAACCTTCTTGAGTTTCGCGTCCTTTATCGCCGCGGCAACCTTCTTGGCAGTCTCTCCGTCGAGGGACAGCTTGAGTGAAACCACCTGCTGAACGGTGTCGCCGCCCGCCGGTTTGATGTCGCCCAGGTCGATGTTCTTGACCGAGACATTGCGCTTTATGAGCTTCGACTGCAGTACGTCCCAGAGTGCGTTCATCTTGAAATCGTTCTCGGCGGTGAGCGTTAGCTTGCCCGCCGCGCGATCGAACTGGATGGTTGCGGGAGATCCCTTGAAGTCGTAGCGCTGAGAAATCTCCTTCTGCGCCTGGTTCACGGCGTTGTCTACTTCCTGTAGATCGACGCCGGTGGTGATATCGAATGAACTCTGTTGTGGCATGGGCGAAATCTAACTCTCAGCCGAAAATGTCTGGCCGCGCGGTGGCGTTTTGACGCATTTGTAAAATCTGGGGTAAACCCTAAGAAATTCCTTGACATAAGTACTTTTGATACACATGTTTGCCGGTCTTTCCCGCTCCCCTCCTTGCGGAAAGCGATTTACTGCAGAGCTTCTACAACTCCCGCCACCCGATTTACCCTTCATTACAGGACCGACCGCCTATGCATCGCCGTTCCCTTGTCCTACCGCTGGCCGCCGCTCTACTCGCGGCATGTTCTAACGATGTTGTTGCACCTCTCAAGGCTCCTACTGGTTCCAAGTTCGCGGTCAATGTCGATGGTGGCGGCAACTATATCTTCACGGCGAATGGCAAAGGATTCCCCTCAACATTTGCGGCGAAAGTCTCGAGTGTCGGCGGATCGCTTACCTACCTCAATGACAACGCGGGCTTCGCGCTTGTTGGCGGTTTGAGCTCCAGTGCCGCCTCTCAGCTCGGAGCGCTTGGGGGAATCTCCGATGTTGTGCAGGATGAAGCCTTCACGGCAGACCTGGGCGTTTCGACCGCTGAAGCCGACGTGACCAGCACGGGCGAGCCAGTCGCAAACAGCGTAGCCAATCCTGCGACCGGAGTCCGGTTCTCCTGGCAGTGGAACATGCGTCTGATCGATGCTCCCGCGGCGTGGGCCGCTGGGAAGCTCGGCAACGCGGGCGTTACCGTCGCTATCCTGGACACCGGACTCGACTACGACATCCCTGACCTGAACGGACTCGTCGATCTCAATCGTTCAACATCTTTCATGGACACCTATTTCCTCGCGCCCGGGGAGAAGGTTCGCCACCTGTCCGACAACGCGACGACGACCAAGTTCTTCCCGACACGGAATCCGGTTACCGACTACAACGGTCATGGCACCAACGTCGCGACGCAGGTCAGCAGCAAAGCACCCGTGCACGCCGGCGTGACCTCGAAGAGTACTCTGATTGGCGTCAAGGTTCTCGGATCCAATGGCAGTGGCACGACGGGTACCGTTCTCGCCGGCGTCCTCTGGGCGGCTGATCACGGCGCCGACGTAGCCAACATGAGTCTTGGCGGCGGGTTCGGCAAAACGGGCGCGGGCTCGCTTGTAAGTCTCATCAACAGAGTCTTCAATTACGCCAACCGCGCCGGGATGCTGATTGTCGTTTCGGCCGGCAATTCAGCCTTTGATCTGCAGCATAACGGAAACTTCGAGTCGACCTACTGCGATTCGCCGCACGTCATCTGCGTTTCTGCAGTGGGACCGACAACTTTCACCGGGAATGGCGACCTCGGCGCTTTTTACACCAACTTCGGTCGGGGAGCGTTGGACGTCGCTGCACCCGGCGGCAATTACGCGGCAGACGCTAACGGCAATCCGATTGTCGACAAGGATGGCAACGTAGTTGTCACCCCGTGGCCGTGGGGACCCGACTTCGCTTCGTGGGTGTGGTCATACTGCGCCAAGAACCGCATTGGCGGCTGGAAGATCAACGGGACGACCGCGGCAGATACCGCCGATGTCACTAAGCACCAGCCGCTGACTACCGCGTGCGCCGCAGGGAACCGCGTCACCGCGTATATCGGGACCAGCCAGGCGTCACCTCACGTTGCAGGTCTTGCGGCTCTATTGGTCTCCGAGATGGGTCATGGCCATCCCTCGCAGATCAAAAACACGATCCTGAATTCCGCTGTTCCTATCGATCCGCTCCTCGGCCGCGGCCGCATCAGCGTCAAGAACGCTTTGGGCCTCTAGTTCCAGTTTCGCTCAAAGGAAAAACGCCGCTTCCGGAAGGGAGCGGCGTTTTTATTTGCGTGCTACCGTCCTCGACTATCTGCTCGCGGCTTTCTGGTACGTGCCCATCATCTCTCCAGTGTCGAGCACGTGACCATTCATCGCCCGTTCGAGATCTGCTTTGGTTGCGGATCTCATTCCCGTCAATTCGGTGTCGAGCGCGTAGAGCTTGAAGAAGTAGCGGTGTCTGCCGATTGGTGGGCACGGCCCGCCGTACTCAGCCTTGCCCCAGTCGTTTTTTCCCTGCACCGCCCCCTTGGGCATTCCAGTCTTGGACGCGTTCTCGGACAACGATGGCGTGCCTGCAGGAATATTGTAGACGACCCAGTGGACATAGACCCGCTGTGGCTTCGCTGGATCGGGCGCGTCCGGGTCGTCGACGATCAACGCGAGTGTCTTCGCCTTCGCTGGCACTCCTGACCACGCGAGCGGTGGCGACACGTCGGGACCTTCGCACGTGTACTTCGAAGGAATCGATCCCGCCTGCTGAAAAGCTGTTGAGGTGATCTTGAGTGTCATGAGGGCATCGTGATGCACGGCCAATGCCTCACGATTCTCCGCGTTTCGAGGTGACCCCACCCAGGGCGTGGAGTATATTCTGTTCAGATGTCCATCGACACCCGAGTTTTGACCGATCTCCAGTCCGTTTTCCCCGGAGATGGAGAAATGGCGCAGCGGGGTCGCGACTTTCACTGGGAAAACACTTCACTTGGCGCCCCGACCGAGTGGCCACCAGCTCTGCGGACGATAGTCGCTACAGTTCTGGAGGCGCCGTTCGCGATGACTCTGTGGTGCGGTCCGGACCTCAATCTCGTTTACAACGACGCTTACCGCGCGGTGCTGGGCGCCAAACATCCAGACGCGCTCGGTCGACCCGGTCGGGAAGTCTGGGCTGAAATCTGGGCCGGAATTGCGCCGCTCTTCGACACTATAAGAAACGGTGGTCCATCGACTTTCGCTGAAGACGCGCATTTCGTGATGGAGCGCGGCGACGGCGCTACCCGCGATGCGTGGTTCACGTTCTCGCTCAGTCCAGTGCGGGATGAAGACGGTTCGATCACAGCGTTTCTCAACATTGTCGCCGAGACGACACAACGGCAGGGAGCGGAGCGGTTGCTCCAGCAGAGCGAGAAAGCGCGCGTCGATGCCGAAGCGAGCGAGGCGAGCTATCGGTTCCTTGCCAACGCGATTCCGGTGCATGTCTGGACCGCCACGCCCGATGGCGCGCTCGATTACGTTAGCGACATCACGGCTGCATCACTCGGCCGCACACCGGCCGAGGTCGTCGGACAGGGCTGGCTCGAGGTGCTGCACCCGGACGATGTGAAGGCGACGATCGACCGGTGGACGAGGTCGCTTCGGACGGGTGAGCCCTACGAAGTCGAATTCCGCCTCTGGATCCCGGATCAGAAAGCCTATCGATGGTATCTCGGTCGAGCAAAGGCGCAGCGAGACGAGAGCGGAAAGATCATTCGCTGGTTCGGATCCAATACCGACATCGAAGAATCGAAGCGCACGCAGCAGGAACTTCAGCGCCTGACGAGCGAGGCTCTCGAGGCCAACCGCGCCAAGAGCGACTTCCTGGCGGCAATGAGCCATGATCTGCGCACACCGCTAAATGCAATCGGCGGCTACGCGCAGCTGATCGAGATGGGTGTCCGCGGACCTGTCACCGAAGAGCAGAAAGCCGATCTGGCGCGGATTCAACGCAGCAAGAATCACCTCGATCGGCTTGTAAGCGACGTCCTCAGTTTCGCCAAGATCGGCGCGGGAAGAATCGAGCTGCGCATCGATTCTATCTCGGTGAAGAATCTGGTTGGCTCCGTTGTGGACATGATACGGCCGCAGCTAATTCAGAAGCAGCTGACGCTCGCGCCGGTGTCGGTCAGCCTCGATCTCAAAATCACTGCGGATCTGGACAAGACGCAGCAGATTCTCCTCAACCTCCTCGCCAACGCCCTCAAGTTTACTCCGCCCGGCGGGACGATTTCGATCGCCACCTCCTGCGATGACACGACGGTTTCAATCGCTGTCGGAGACACCGGAATCGGAGTTCCTGAAGATCAGCTGGACCGGATCTTCGAGCCTTTCGCGCAGGCAAAACGCGCCCTGGTTGCCGGCGACGCCGGAGTTGGCTTGGGACTCGCGATCAGCCGTCAGCTGGCGCGGGCAATGGATGGCGAGCTGAAGGTGCGGAGCGAAGTCGGAAGCGGCTCGGTCTTCACGCTGACGCTGCCAAGAGCGCGCGCGAAGGTATAGCTAGCCGAGGAATGACTCCAGTGAGCGGCGCCGCGAATTGTGGCGCAGCTTGAGCAGCGCCTTCTCCTTGATCTGGCGGACGCGCTCGCGCGTGATCTGCAGCAAAGTCCCGATGTCCTCGAGCGTCATAGGATCCGCCCCGTCGAGGCCGAAATACAGCCGCAGGATCTTCGACTCACGCTCCTTCAACGACGCCAGCGATTCCTCGATCGCCTCGGAGAGCGCCTTCTCGAAGGTGATCTCGTCCGGCGTCGGATTCATGTTGTCGGGCAGGTAATCGAGCAGGCGGTTGTCCTCGCCCGGCGTCATCGGCGCATCGAGCGACAGATGGACCTGCGAGATCATCATCGTCTTGGCTACTTCGTCCTCGCTGATGTCGAGGCCTTCCGCGATCTCCATGTTGCTTGGCTGCCTGCCGAGCTCCTGGAGCAGAGTGCTGGCGCGCTTGCCGATTCGATGCAGCGTCCCCGCGCGATTGAGGGGCACGCGCACGATACGCGATTGTTCCGCCAGCGCCTGAAGTATCGACTGGCGAATCCACCACACGGCGTACGAGATGAATTTGATGCCTTTCGTCTCGTCGAATTTGTGCGCGGCGCGAATGAGACCGAGGTTGCCCTCGTTGATCAGATCGGAGAGCGAGACACCCTGGTTCTGATATTTCTTCGCGACCGAAACAACGAAGCGGAGATTCGACCGCACGAGCGTGTCGAGAGCGTCCTGATCGTTCTGGCGGATGCGCTTCGCGAGCTCGACTTCCATCTCGCGGCTGATGAGGGGAAAGACGCTGATGTCCCTGAGGTACTGATCCAGCGATCCTTCGTCGACGGTCGATTTCCGATTCGTCGATACCTTCATAGCGATAGCAGTACCCTCAGTGGACAAGCTCTCCGAAGCGCTTCCACCGCAAACGCTTTAGCCAATCGAGTCGGTCTCCGGTATCAGGCGCGTAGCTATAATAGACCATAATCGGCTGGCCGCGCACAAGTGAGTCGGCCACGAACCCCCAATACCTCGAATCCGACGAGTTGTCCCGATTGTCGCCGAGGACGAAGTAGTCATGGGAAGGGACGACCAGAGGGCCCCAGTTGTTACGCGAAGGACGGTAGTTTTCGACCGACGCGCCGCCTACAAGGTACGCGCTCTGCCAGCGGAATTCTTCGTCTGACTGGTCGGCGTCGTCGGTCGAGCGCTGAATGTAGTCTTCACGCACTACCCGGTTGTTTCTGATCAGCACGGCGTTCCGCATCTCGAGCGTGTCGCCCGGTATGCCGACAATTCGCTTGATGTAGTTGAGGCGGGGGTCCACGGGATACGTAAACACAATCACGTCACCCCGTCGCGGAGAATGAAGAGCGGGAAACTTGTGGCCGCTGATTCCCGCTCCGTACACGAGCTTGTTGATCAGCAGGAAGTCGCCCTCGAACAGCGTGTGTTCCATGCTGCCGCTCGCAATCTTGAACGCTTCGACGCCGAACGCCCGAATGACTACAAAAAGAGCGAGCGAAACGACGATGATCTTTGCCCAATGCGCCAGAAAGGAGAGCTTGCCTCCGGATCGGCGCTGATTGGCCAGCTGCAGCGCGTGGGAGCGCCTCTCTTCGTATCCACTCATGGTGCGTCTATACCGCGTTTGTCAGTCTGGCGTTCCGAGATAGGTATCGATCTGGGCACGTTGCAGTGTTCCTGAGAAGTCGGCGTAGCCGACTTTGGTCTCGGAATAGAACTCATAAACCTCCCAGCCTCCTTCGCGATGCCCGTTTCCGGTCTGCTTTACCCCACCGAACGGCAAATGCGCCTCGGCGCCGATGGTTGGTGCATTGACGTACGTGATTCCGTTGTCCAGCTCGTTCAGAGCGCGGAAGGCCGTGTTCACGTCCCGCGTATATATCGATGACGACAGCCCGTACTTCACGTCGTTGTTTACCGCAAACGCCTCTTCAGCATCCTTGACGCGAATGACTGAAAGAACGGGACCAAAAATCTCTTCCTGCTCGAGCCTGCTGCCGGCCTTCACGTTGGTGAAAATCGTAGGCTCAAAGAAGTTGCCTTTGGACAGCTTGTCGGGCCGCTCACCACCGGTTAGCAGCTTGGCACCTTCCGACTCACCGATATCGACATAAGTCTGGACCTTTCTCACTGCATCTTCGTTGATGAGGGGTCCGACGTCGGTTCCCTTCTTCCTGCCATCGCCCAGCTTCAGCGACCGGGCACGGTCCTCGAGCATGCCAAGAAACTTGTCGTGAACCTTCTTCTGGAGAATAAGACGACTGGTAGCAGTGCAACGTTGCCCGGTCGTGCCGAAGGCACCCCAGAGTGCTCCCTCGAGCGCCAGATCGAGGTCGGCATCGTCCATTACTATCTGGGCGTTCTTGCCGCCCATCTCGAGCGATAATCGCTTGTGCATACGGCCGCACGTCTCGCCGACGATGCGGCCGGTTTCGGTCGAACCAGTGAATGAGATCAGGGGAATCGAGGGATGCTCCACGATGGCTGCGCCCACATCCTCGCCGCGACCGTGCACGAGCTGAATTACCTCGGGAGGTAGCCCGGACTCGAGCAGGATCTCGACGAGGAGAGTCCCAGTATGCGGAACGTCTTCCGCCGGCTTGAAAATGACGGCGTTTCCGCAAACGAGCGCGGGGAACATTTTCCAGGTTGGGATCGCCATCGGGAAATTGAACGGACAGATCAGTCCGGCGATGCCGATGGGTCGGCGATAGCTCATCGCCCACTTGTTGCGCAGCTCGCTGGGAACGGTTTTCCCGAATAGCCGCCGGCCTTCGCTCGCGGCGTAGTACGCGGTATCGATTCCCTCCTGGACGTCGCCTCGCGTCTCGGTCAACGGCTTACCCATCTCGCGAGTCATCGCGTCCGCTATCTCTTCCTTGCGCTTGGTCATGAGATCACCGACCAGGCGGAGGACGTCGCCGCGAGCCGGTGCCGGAGTGCGGCGCCAGCGCGCAAACCCGCGCTTCGCGCTCTCAACCGCGCGTTCGACGTCACGTCGATCGGACAAGGGAAATTTCCCGATCACGTCGCCGCGATCGGCGGGGTTACGGTTGTCGAAGTACTCACCGGACTCGGGCCCCACCCATTTGCCGCTAATAAAGTTGTTGAACTTTTTCATTTAGGATTTTTTTTCGTAAGTAGTAACGCTTCCTTCATCCCGCCTTGCGGCGTTCCGCCTTCCGCCTTCCGCCTCCCGCCTCCCGCCTCCAGTCTTCCCCCCTGCTTCCCGCCTCAACTGTGCTCGCGCGACAAGGAATAACGCTCGATCTTCTTGTACAGATTGGAGCGTGGCATTTCGAC
>Ga0157378_10005178_pt1 | contig 11451 bp, 13 predicted proteins | sample M65metaG_FD_115309 | JGI IMG/M metagenome (GOLD analysis project Ga0157378, IMG submission 115309) | Miscanthus rhizosphere microbial communities from Kellogg Biological Station, Michigan, USA - M6-5 metaG | ecosystem: Host-associated > Plants > Roots > Rhizosphere > Soil | place: USA: Michigan...
AGCCTTCAGAATTATGCAGGTACTATGTTTAAACTGAAGGTTGACCGCAATATCCGCCTGCTCGATCGCGAGGATATTCAAAAAGCGCTGGATGTGCAGCCGGATAGTACAGTTAAAGTTGCAGGCATTAAAACCGAAAACACGATAACCAATACCGGGTCTGTTGCCTGGAGCCCGCAAACGGGGGCGCCTTGCTTATGGAACCTGGACATGTTTAACCCATCGCCGGGAGTGGTGGTAGTGATACCTTATAATGAAAGTGGAACCGGTAAGGTTGCTACAACTGATTACTTCGGGCAAATACCGCCTGACAGGGTTATTTACAAAAACGGGCATCTGTTTTTTAAGGCTGATGGTAAGGCGCGCGGTAAACTGGGTATGCCTGCCGGCAGGACAAAGGCTATGGCAGGTAGTTATGACGCAATAAATCATGTGCTGACTATAACTGTTTTTGACGTGGACAGCAAAGCGACTTACCTGAACCAGGAATGGACAACGGATAAAGATCCGATGGTTGGTGATGCTGTTAATTCATATAACGACGGGCCGCTGGCAGGTGGCACACAAATGGGGCCTTTTTACGAAATTGAGAGCGTATCGCCTGGAGCATTCCTGAAACCGGGCGAAAAGCTGGCGCACCAGCATTGTATTTTTCACTTTACGGGCGACAGGACTGGCCTCAACCGCATAGCCATGGAAACACTGGGTGTATCTTTAGATGATATTCAATCGGCTTTTAAATAAAAAACGCCGGGCAACATGCCTGGCGTAAAAAAAACTAAATATAATCACTTGTTTGGATGCAATGGTTTTCAGGCGAATCCGTGTCCGCAAATATTGTTAAGCATTTGTTTTGACAGGGGTTTGCTGATGAATGAGCTTACACATTCGTATTTAGTGGAGCGTTCTTTATCCGATTCTCTCACTGATGAACTCATTACGTATAGTTGGATATGCTTTTTCAACCTGTCTTTCAGGCGCTCAAATTTTTCAAGAAATTCCCAGCCGCTAAAATCGGGCATGGTCAAATCAAGAAAAATAACATCAGGCAGGCGTTTGGCATCTGCTATGTTTTCTTCCACATATTCAATGATCATACTGCCATCGAAAGTATAGGTAGCCTGCTTGCATGCTTCATTGTTGTAAAGCATCGTCCTCATGATATAATGATCGATCGGATTATCGTCAATTAAAACAATTTTACACATAGCGATAATTTTTTACAGGTTGAAAGTTAAAATTCACAGATGGCGTTAAATAAAATATATTAATTTATAGGCAAAAGCTATACCATTGGCGCAGGCAAACCTATTTACAGCATTACCGTATAACGTGAGATAACCAAAAATTATAATGCATCCGCAAATTACTGCCATAGTTAATAGTGTCGCTCCTTATATCAAGGCGCCAAATGATATTGCCCAAAATAATGCTGATAAGGTTTTAAACTACATTGACGACCTTAACCTGGAGCAGAATATCCGTTTCAGACCGACTTTATCCGGCAGCCTTTTTATGGCCTGGAATATAGGTGATTGGGAATATGACATGGAATGTGTAAAAAATGGTTATATTATTTTCACATTTACAAAAGGCGGATACGAGAGAGCAAGCGGCTGCGCCCTTTTTGATGATTTTATTCCACAGTTTGAGAAATATTTGCTAATGCTGTAATTACACAGCTTTTAAAAAAGGTCGCGGGTCCTGGGTGCTGATATACATATCCGGGTATCCGATATGGTCGGCATACCACTGCAAAGCCGACGCAACCAGCGGCCTCAGGTAATCCTTAATATTTACGGTTTCGAAAACAATAAGGCCTTCATCGTATCTGCTATAGAATTGAAGTTCAGCAGGGTTAGGTTCAAAGGTGGCTTCTTCTATGCGGCGAATGACAATTCGTAACATGGACTTGACATCCCTGATCATATCACCGGCTTCGGTTTGGATAACGTAAAAATTAGTGGGTAGCATCTATAAATGGTTTCTTACTAACACTTGTCAAAAAATGTACCACTTTAGCGTTGGATTTGTTAACGCCCCAGTTCCAGGCAACAGTTACTCACAAATGATGTAAATCGCTGTATCAAAGGCCGTCATACTGGTTAATTAAAGTAAACTCCAGTTAAAAATTTATCCTTCTAAACAGGTCAATAATGCAATCCCTGTTTTTGTAGTTAATGGTTTGTTTTTCCTTTTTAAAAAAGCTAAAAGCGTAGCCTTGCTGCTACAGGATTATTCCAAAAAGTTGATAAAACAACTTGCTTAATATTTGTAAATGTGGTATTAAAATGTTATGTTTATTTAAGCAATTGCCGCAGTAAGTAAGTGTCCCTTATTTTTTGCCCTGTTAAATAACCCGGTTGCCGAATTTCTTTAGATAAAGCTTAAACCCGGGCATAATAAGCCTTAGATAGTAACCTGAATTATAATTTAAACCACTCGATCTTTTCTTTTATAGAAAAGACAGTCGCGGGTGTTTTATAAAATATAAACAAGCATTTTTCGGTGCTTTAAAAAAATTGAAGCCCTGAAACAAATTAAGTATTAACGCGTCTTAAATATTTTAATCATCATGGTTAACCCGGTTAAATACCATCTGGATACGGACAGCGGTGAACGGCTGATCAATATCGAGCCCGTTTACGAGGAGATAGCAGGCGGTGACTTGTTCTCAACCGGTCGATACATCATTAGTGATGCGGACAACGGCACGGGTGAGATACGTTTTGACGGGGAATTATTTGAGTGGGAGTGGGATGGGCACAATGGTCTTGCGGACGATAATATATTTGAGATCGTAAAATTTATCCGTGAGTACAATGAGCCCGAGCTTGCAGGCTTTCTTGACTAATTTCCTTCCTGTCTTTCAAATCAGATTGTTTTAGAGCCCATAGCTTTGTGGAATACTTTTTAATTATTTTTAAAAAGTATGCTTGGAAAATTAAAATAGTATTTGCACATTGTGGGCTGTAAACCTAATTTAAATTATGACCGAAGCTTCACCGAGATTTTTATCACTCGATGTTTTCCGTGGAATGACTATTTGTTTCATGATTATTGTTAACAATCCTGGCAGCAGTGTTTCTTTCTGGCCGCTTAATCATGCTCCATGGAACGGCTTTACACCCACCGACCTGGTATTCCCGTCTTTTCTGTTTGCTGTGGGTAACGCGATGAGCTTTACCATGAAGAAATATCAGCAATTAGGCAATGCGGCGGTACTGGCAAAAATATTTAAACGGACCCTACTGATATTCCTGATAGGCTACCTGATGTACTGGTTTCCCTTCTTCGCGGTACACGACGGACACTGGGCCCTGAAGCCGATTGGCCATACCCGTATTGTGGGGGTGCTTCAACGCATTGCTCTATGCTATTGCTTTGCCTCATTAATGGTGCATTATCTTTCTAAAAATGCTGTATACATCCTGTCTGGGATATTTTTGCTGGGCTACTGGATCATCCTGCTTACGATGGGTGATCATTCAGACCCCTTAGGAATGCTGACCAATGCCGGAACTTACCTGGATAAATGGGTATTAGGAGATGCTCACATGTATCATGGAGAAGGTGTAGCGTTTGAACCCGAAGGATTATTGAGCACCATACCGGCTATCGTGAACGTAATCATCGGATACTATGCAGGTAAGTTTATACAGGAAAAAGGAAAGACCTACGAAGCTATATCAAAACTGATACTTACCGGCTGCCTGTTCATCTTTATTGCAATATGCTGGGATGCTGTTTTCCCGATGAATAAAAAGCTTTGGTCAAGTTCGTTCGTCTTTATCACTACCGGTATCGACCTGGTGGTAATTTCATTTCTCATCTATGTGGTCGAGATCAAAAAATGGAATTACGCAAACTGGACAGCATTCTTTATGCCGTTTGGCAAAAATCCGCTTTTCGTTTACCTGGTATCCGAAGTACTTTTAACTATACTGGCCTGGATAGCGATAGGAGGCATGGGATTGCCCGAGTGGGTAAACCGTTCATTCTACCAGGTTATAGCGCCGGGCAAAGTGGGCTCGCTGCTTTTTGCGGTCAGTTTTATGCTGGTTTGCTGGCTGGTAGGCTATATTTTAGATAAAAGAAAAATTTACATCCGGGTCTAACTAACCAAATATATAAGTCAACTAAATCAATCAATCTCACGAGAAGGCTCCGCAAGGGGCCTTTTTCATTCCGCAGGCAACCGGCAGTTGCTATCAGTCGTAATTCAGATATATCTGTTCTTGCTTTTTTAAAACTAATAACGGTCGCCATTCATTATACATCTGATATCATCCACTAAAATTATATGCCCTTTATAGCAGCAGTATCAAAAATTGACCTGCCTTGCCGCACCGCGCAGGGAGAAGTAAAAGAACAGGCGCGTATTGCCTTTACCAGCAGGTCGCCGCACATGGAAAGGCTGATGGATGTTTTTGATAATACACAGATTGTTACCCGCAATTTTTGTAAACCGCTTGGGTATTATATAGCGCCCTCGACTTTCGAAGACCGGAATAACCAGTATACGGAAATGTCTTTAAAGTATTCGGTCGAGGCCGTTGAAAATTGTATCGTGAAAGCCGATATCAGCAAGCGGGATATAACAGATATCCTGTTTGTATCCACCACCGGCCTGGCAACGCCCAGTATGGATGCGCTGATCATTAACCGGATGCGGCTTAGTCCGCATATCAACCGGATGCCGATATTCGGGCTTGGCTGTGCCGGAGGGGTATCCGGAATGGCTAAGGCAAACGCCATTGCGATAGCAAACCCTGATGCTGTGGTATTACTCGTAGCTGTAGAACTATGCTCGCTGACCGTGTTACGGGACGATTACAGTACCAGTAATTTTGTCGGTTCCAGTTTATTTTCGGATGGGATTGCGGCGTGCATTGTAATGGGTGATAGCCGTAGCGGGGACAAACGGGTGAAGTTTAAATCGGCCAGCAGTAAGCTGTATTATGATTCGCTGGAAGTAATGGGCTGGGATTTTACCAATAACGGGTTTAAAGTACTTTTTTCAAAGGATATACCTGCCTTCATTAACGAACATGTGCAGGGTGATATTAACGGTTTCCTGTCAAAGCAGGGGTTGCAATTGAGCGATATCCGGAATTTTATTTTTCATCCCGGTGGCAAAAAGGTGCTGGATGCTTACACAGACGCTTTGCCCGTGGAAGGTGATTTCCTGGAAAACTCGCGCCTGGTGATGAACGATTACGGCAATATGTCGAGCGTAACGGTATTGTATGTGCTGGAGCGCTTTATGAACGGCGGATTTGAAGATGGCTACGGACTGATGATGGCTATGGGGCCGGGTTTTTCGAGCGAGATGGTGTTGCTGGAGATGGTTAATTAGAGGCCGAAAGTCCGGAAGTCCGCGTAAGTCCGGAAGATGATTTGCTTATTTGAAATCGATAACCTTTATTTAAAAAACTTTCGGACTTGCCGACTTATGCGGACTTCCGGACTAAAAATATGTACTTCATCCTGTTCATAACCTTTCTCATCGCCCAGCGCCTTACGGAACTGTATATTTCCAGGCGGAATGAAAAGTGGCTCTTATCCAAAGGTGCGGTGGAATATGGGCGGGGGCATTATCCCTATATGGTAGCGATGCATACCCTGTTCATCGTTTCACTTATTGCTGAATATTATTGGACAGGAGGCAGGCCGATGAGTTATTTGTTCCTGTCGTTATTTATACTGCTGCTGGCGTTCAAATACTGGGTACTAAGTTCGCTCGGTACTTACTGGAATACCCGTATTTATCGCGTTCCGGGAAGCGGACCGGTTAAAAAGGGACCCTATAAGCTATTTAAGCACCCTAACTATGCAGATGTGGTTTGCGAAATAGCCATTATCCCGCTGGTGTTTCACCTGTATTATACGGCAGTAGTGTTCTCGGTTTTGAATGCTGTTATGCTGACGGTCAGGATACGGACAGAGAACAAGGTTTGGGCTAAATAAGCTGGGCTATTACCGTTCAATTGGTTCATTCAGAGCTAAAAATCAGCGAAAAGAAGATAGCGGATCAAAAGAGGAGCGGAGCAGAATGTAAATTGGCATAAACAAAAAAAATCCCCGGCCATTCACTACCGGGGATTTAACCATTCTTCAAACCAATTAAAAGTATTAATCTCTTATTTATTAACCACGTACTTGTACGCACCTAAAGTAGCGGGGGTTGCATTTTTTTTGAAATATTTTAAAAAAGCCGGAGAAAGGGGTTGAAATCACCCGAAAACCTTTTTTTCTTTTTACTTTTCAATTTTAATTTATAATGGTATATTTGCCCCTCTTTTAGGAGAATACATAGCAATGAAAAAAGATCTGCATCCAAAAAATTATAGATTAGTTGTTTTTAAAGATATGTCTAACGACTACTCTTTTATCACAAAATCTTGCATCGATACCCGTGAATCAGTGAAATGGGAAGATGGAAACGAATACCCATTAGTGAAACTTGAAATTTCTCACACTTCGCACCCTTTCTATACCGGTAAGATGAAACTGGTAGATACTGCAGGACGTATTGACAAATTCCGCACCCGTTACAACAAAAAGTAATTTGGTGTTGTTCATAAATTATTTGAAGGTCTCCCGATACATCGGGGGACTTTTTTTATTTTTGCGCCATGGCGATTATCCTATTTGACGATAAAGCACACCAAACACTGCTGCCTTTAACTTTTACACGCCCTGTGGCCAATCTGCGCATGGGTATACTCACTATTGCTGAGAAATGGGCCAAATGCCTTAAAAGCGACTTTTCTTATCATACACAGCCTTATTTAAGCACCAAGTTCCCGGTAAACATTGAAGCTGATAATTTATTTATCAACGGTTCGGTTTGCCCGGATGAACAATTGCTGGAGGCTATTGATAAATTAAAAACGGGAGATGCTTTAAAACATAACGGAAAACTTATAGCCGCCAGGTTAGCAGAAGCTGCCGCTAAAAACTTTGATGTAAATGCAGGTTTCGGAAGCGAGACAGATTACGACGGTACACCTGAAATAATCACATACCCTGAAGATATTTTCCGGAAGAACGATTCGGAACTCCGGAAGGACTACCATTTACTTACCAAAGGACGCAGCAGTGCATCCATCAGTAATACTAATGTCATCATCGGGGACGATTTTTTTGCAGAGGAAGGGGCTGTTGCTGATTGCTCGACATTTAATACCACACGCGGACCAATTTATTTAGCCGCCGATACCGAAGTTTGGGAAGGATGTCACATACGCGGAAGTTTTGCCTTGTGCAATAATTCACAGGTGAAGATGGGCGCCAAGATATATGGCGCTACTACCGTAGGGCCTTATTCCCGTGTTGGTGGCGAGATCAATAATGCGGTTATCTGGGGATATTCATCCAAAGGGCACGAAGGCTACCTGGGTAATTCGGTAATGGGCGAATGGTGCAATATCGGCGCCGACAGCAATAACTCGAACCTGAAAAACAACTATGCCGAAGTAAAGCTGTGGGATTATACCATGCAGCGTTTCCGCAGAACGGGCCTGCAGTTTTGCGGGATGATCATGGCCGATCATGCTAAATGCGCAATCAATACCATGTTTAATACAGGGACAGTAGTAGGGGTGAGCGCCAATGTGTTCGGGGCGGGTTTCCCGCGCAATTTTATTCCTGATTTTTCGTGGGGCGGTGCTCAGGGATACGAGGTATATACTTTGAAAAAGATGTTTGAAACCACCGAAAAGGTTTTTGAACGGCGCGATAACCGCGAGTTTAACCAGGCGGAGCAGGACATGCTGAAGAAGGTTTTTGAATTGACGGAGGAGTTCCGGAGGTTTTAATTTTTTAAGTCCATAGTCCATGGCCGATAGTCCATAGACTGTTTAAATATTAAGCATTATAAATCCCCATGGACAATCGACTATCGTCCATGGACTAAAACAACCAATCAAATGAGAAAAAAAATTGTTGCCGGTAACTGGAAAATGAACATGGACTATGAAGAAGGTTTATCCCTGTTTTCAGAAGTCGTAAATATGGTACACGACGAAGTGACCGGCAAACAGCACGTGGTGGTGTGCAGCCCTTTTATTCATTTGCACAGTCTTGCGCAAATGGCTAAGGGAAATACTAAAGTTTCTATCGGCGCACAGAACGCCCACCAGGCTGAATCAGGCGCTTTTACCGGCGAGACATCAGCCAAAATGATCCATTCAACCGGCGCGGAATATGTGATCCTTGGCCACTCAGAGCGTCGCCAGTATTTTGGCGAAACCAATGAGTTGCTGGCTAAAAAGACTGATACAGCGCTGAAAAATTCGCTGAAACCGATCTTCTGTATTGGCGAGACTTTGCAGGAACGTGAGGCAAACCAGCATTTCGGTATCATCAAATCGCAACTGGAAGAAGGGTTGTACCACCTGGATGCAGTACAGTTTGCACAGGTTGTGATCGCTTACGAACCTGTTTGGGCCATAGGTACGGGTGTTACCGCTTCATCTGCACAGGCGCAGGAGATACACGTGTTTATCCGTAAGGAAATTGCTGCAAAATACGGCCATGAAGTTGCTGATAATACCACCATTCTTTACGGCGGCAGCTGCAACCCGAAGAATGCAGCCGAATTATTTGCACAGGGTGATATTGATGGGGGCTTGATCGGCGGAGCATCGCTAAAGTCGCGCGACTTTGTGGATATCATTAAGACGTTCAATTGATATTTTAGATGTGAGACGTGAGATTTGAGCCTTCATATTTGTTATTTATAAAAAACAGGATTACAATTATGTCCGTTGATAAGTCTCATATCTTGCATCTCAAATCTCATATCTGATGAGAAAGTTCCTGAAAGTTCTGTTGCCACCATTGATCGGCTTTACAGCGCTTTTTATCGCCGTTAGGTATAGCTCTGAGTATTTTACTTTGCGGACCGACGAGATGGGCGAGGGGACGTTGCGGAGCTTTATGGCTTATTACCGGTACTTTTGGCCCTTGCTTTTTTTGGTAGGCCTGCTAACGCAGCTTGTCATTATTGTGCCGATATGGTACAGAATAAAGGAGAAGGGTGCATCGGCAAAGCTATTCTCATTTTTAGGTCTGTGTTTTGTTTGCCTGTTGTTTGCTGTTGGTATCAGTTATATCATTTGGGAAAAGCAATCGGGCCTGCACCATTTGTATAAATTATGCCTTTTTATGACGGGTGTGCAACTGATCTACTGGATAATGAATATATTAGTGATGTCCCTGTTGAATGTGAGACTGGAACAACCCCCGGTTAATGACGATATTGAATCAGCCGAATGAATTATTACGAATTAGTTTTTGCGACGTTTGCCACCGAAGATCACCAGCAGGATCTGCTGATCAATGAGCTGGCGGAGATCGGCTTTGATACTTTCGAGGAAATCGAGGGTGGTTTTAAAGCCTATATTCCTGAAGGTTTTTTTAACCAGGATATGTTGGATGAACAGCTTGGGCATCACCGGGAACAGTTCAGGTTTAGTTATGAAGTAAACGTCATCCCGCAAAAAAACTGGAACGAGCTTTGGGAAAGTAATTTTGAGCCGATAGAGATCAGGGATAAGGTATGGGTAAGGGCGACATTTCATCAGCCCAAACCGGAGTTTCCATACGAGATCGTGATCGACCCCAAGATGGCCTTTGGTACAGGGCATCATGAAACTACATCGATGATGATGAATATGATGCTGGACGCTGATTTTAAAGAGAAGAAAGTGCTTGATATGGGTTGCGGGACAGGTATTTTAGCCATCCTGGCCGAAAAACTTGGGGCTAATGATATAGTCGCGGTGGATTATGACCTGGCATGTTACGATAGCACGATCGAAAACGCCCAATTAAATAATTGTAATCATATCCGGGTTTTTTGCGGCTCGAAAGAAGCTATTCCGCTTGAACAGTTTGATATCATCCTGGCCAACATCAACCGGAATATTTTGATCGACCAGATGGACAGGTATGCCTGGGTGCTGAAGAATGGCGGAGACATCTATTTCAGCGGATTTTATGAAGATCCGGACCTGGATATCATCAAACAGGAGGCTGGTAAATATGGCCTGATCTATATCAGTCATCAGAAAACCAAAGATTGGGTGGCGGCAAGGTTCAGTAAATGAGACGCAACGCATCGCGTCTCTCACGTCAAATATACTCTCCCTGATCAACACATTTACGTTTTTAAAATGTTGTAATATATGTTGCAACTGGCAATTATAGTCAGCTAAAATTCGTAACTTCAAGTGCGTTATACTTTTGGCTGAAACAGTCATGAGTAAAGGCAGCCTAAATTATTGTTTTTATGAAAACCTATTTGGTACCTGTTGACTTTTCGGCAACATCTGTACATGCTGCTGAATATGCCGCCCTTTTGAGCAAACGGACCGACGTCACAAAGATCATTTTACTGCATTCCTATTATGTTTCTGTTTATCAAAGCGTTTTGCCAACGCCTGATATGGTCATTTTGACTGAAGAGGAGTTTGAAAATGAAGCAAAAGATAAATTACGGCAGCTGAAGCATTTGCGAACCGAACTGATGAAACAGGTAAGAGAGGGCGTTGAGATAGATGTTAAGGTCAGCAGGTCGCCGCTTACACGTTCAATTATCGAAACACTGGCCAATGAAAATGCCGACCTGGTGCTACTGGGCAGCAACGGTACGGGGCATGAAAATTTGAGCCATGTTGGCACCAATGCCATCAATATATCCAAATTAAGTCCGAAGCCTGTGGTAGTTGTTCCGCCTGCCTGTTGCTATGAGCCGATAAAACGGGTGGTGATGGCATGCGATTTCCGGCAAATGACTGAAACTTTCCCGCTGGAGCCGTTAAGAAAGCTTCTGTTAAGGCATGATGTTGAATTGCTGATAGTGAATATAGATAAGCAGGCCCTGCACAAGCATGCCGACCCGCAGCAATTAGCTGAGGAAACTGTATTGCACAGGATGTTAAAGGAATACCACCCCAAATATTATTTCAATGAGTCGGCCGATGTGATAAACGGGATACTGGAATTTGCGAAGAAGCATAGCGCGCAAATGGTTATCGCACTGCCGCATAAATACAGTTTCTTTCAGTCATTGCTGCACAACAGCGTTTCGAAACAGCTCACGGTAAAATCCGCTATGCCGGTGTTGTTATTAAAATAGCGCAAATTGCCAAAACACGGGGATTTTGCTTTTCTTTGTGGCAACTTAATTCCGGATGAGAATACATTTTATAGCCATTGGAGGCAGCGATATGCATAACCTGGCGATAGCCCTGCACAAAAAAGGAAACGAAGTAAGCGGATCGGACGATGTGTTGTTTGAACCTTCGGTGTCGCGGTTATCCAAATACGGCCTGCTGCCTGCTCAAAATGGCTGGTATCCCGAAAATATCACCCCGGATATTGAGGAAGTGATACTGGGTATGCATGCCCGGGTGGATAACCCCGAGCTGTTAAAAGCGC
>Ga0157378_10005179_pt1 | contig 11451 bp, 6 predicted proteins | sample M65metaG_FD_115309 | JGI IMG/M metagenome (GOLD analysis project Ga0157378, IMG submission 115309) | Miscanthus rhizosphere microbial communities from Kellogg Biological Station, Michigan, USA - M6-5 metaG | ecosystem: Host-associated > Plants > Roots > Rhizosphere > Soil | place: USA: Michigan...
ACTTCGACGGCGCGGTGACGCTGATTGAGGCGGCGCGGGCGGAGTCGGTCTCTCATTACGTGATGGTCAGCTCGATGGGCGCCGACAAGCCGCCGGCAGAGGGCGGTGACGTTTTCGGTGAGTACCTGCGGGCGAAGGCCGAGGCGGATCGGGTCCTCGTCGACAGCGGCCTCGGGTTCACGATCGTCCGGCCCGGAATCCTCACTGACGACCCCGGCACCGGCCGGGTGACGATCGCCGCCTCAGTCGATCGTGGCGAGATCCCGCGTGCCGATGTCGCCGCCGTCCTTGCCGCGGTCCCCCAAGCTCCCGGGGCCGTTGGCAGGGTCTTCGGACTGGTCGCCGGCGAGACGCCGATCGCAGAGGCCGTCGCCACGCTCTGACCGGCGCTACGCAACAGTCGAGTGCGCAGATATTGATAAGTACTCGCCTTCATCTCAATCGCATATGCCGACAGGAGGCAAAGTGAGTCGCATCGGAAAGGCGATCACGTTCTCGAACGTGATCGCGGTGATCGCCCTGTTCCTGGCCCTGGGTGGCAGCGTCTACGCCGCCAGCAACAAGATCAGCGGCGCCCAGATCAAACCCAAGTCCCTGCCGGGCAATCGGATCAAGGCGCAGAGCCTGGTTGGGACCCAGCTGAAGGCCGGCACGATTACGCCAGGCCTGATCAAGGCGGGCTCGCTGACGGGCGCCCAGATCAAATCGAGCTCGCTGACCGGAGCCCAGATCAAACCGGGGTCGCTGACGGGAACGCAGGTCGTCGGCAGCAGCCTCACCGGCGTCACCGCCAGCGCCCTGGGCTCCATTCAGTACGTCGGCGCCACCGTCTCGCTGGGCAACGGAGGTGGCAAAGGCACGACGGCAAGCGCCAGCTGTCCGAGCGGCCAGAAGGTAATCGGCGGCGGCGCTACGCTCAGCAACGAGGAAGAATCCATCGTCAACGACAGCGGTCCGTCGGGCAATCGCAACGAATGGACGGCGACCGGCTTCGGGGCAACCGGCACGACGATGTCGGTGACGGCGATCTGCACGGCTGTCGCCACCGCCACGGGCTGACGGCTCTGAGCCCCGTCTGGCGAGGCCGGGCGGGGCTCAGATCGCGGCGGGTGGCTTGCCGGTGGCGCCGCTCTCGACGGGGTTGCCGGCAGCCCGCCAGACGCCCACGCCCTGGCCGACGTGGACGACGTCGCCGAAGCCCTCGCGCTGGAGGATCGAGGCGCCGAGCCCGCTGCGTTTGCCGCCGCGGCAGATCGTCGCGATCGTCCGCTCGCGGGGCACCTCGTCGATACGGGCAGCGAGGTCGCCGTAGGGGATGTGGAGGGAGCCGGGGATGTGCTCGGAGGCGTACTCCGTCGCGTTGCGGACGTCGAGGACGAGCGGCGGCTCGGAGCCGGCGAGCCGATCGGCCAGGGTTTCCGGGCTGATCAGCTCGATTCGCTCGACCGGTCGCTCGTCGCCGCGCCAGGCAGTCATGCCTCCGGCGAGAAAGCCGCGCACGCGCATTCCCACCGCGGCAAGGAGGGCGGCGGCCTCACGCTCGTCGCCGTCGGAGGCGGCGACGACGATCACGTCGGCGCCCTCCGGTGCCACCCGCGAGACCTTGGTCGCGAAGCCGGTGTCGTAGGCGGAGGTGCTGAGGGCGCCGGCGATGTGGGCCTCGTCGAACTGGTCGTTGGTGCGCCCATCGATCACCACCGCGCCTGCGGCGACCGCGGTCTCGACTTCGTGTGGCGTCATCGGTGCCGGGGCGCCGAACTGGTCGACCAGGGGGCCGCGGTTGAGGGAGACGATGTGATGGATGTTGGGCGGCTTGTCGCCGAGAGAGCCGACCGCGTTGTCGACGAAGGCGGCCTCGTCGGCGAATTCCAGGGCGCGATTGTGGCGGCGCTCAAAGCCGATCGTCGAGGAGGTCTTGAGGTCGAGACCGGAGCCACCGCAGAGCGAGCCGCCGAGGTGACCGGGCCAGACCTCGACCTCGTCGGGCAGCTTCAGTAGCCGCTCGTGCAGGGAGCGGAACACCTCGCTGGCCCCTTCGCGCGGCTTGACGGCGAGGTCGGGCCGGGCGACGTCGCCGATGAACAGCGAGTCGCCGCTCAGCAGCGCCCAGGGGTCGCCGCCGCGGCTGGCGTCCGAGAGCAGGAAGCAGGTGTGCTCGGGCCGGTGGCCGGGCGTGTGGATCGCCTCGACCCGCAGGTCGCCGAGCTCCAGCACCCAACCGTCGCCGAACGCCTCGTGCTCGTACTCGGCCGAGGCCAGCTCGTGGATATGGATGACCGCGCCGGCGCCGTGGGCGAGCCGCCCGTGCCCGGAGACGTGATCTGCGTGATTATGCGTCTCCAGCACGTGCCCGATCCGCACCCCATGCAGCCTCGCCAGCCGCTGATAGGGCGCGACGTCCCACTGCGGATCGACCACCACCGCGATCCCCGATTCGCGATCGGCGACCAAATACGAAGCGCAACCAAGGTCCTCATGAATGATCTGGCGGAAGAGCATCGCCGCAAAGGGTAGAATGCCCGGCCTTGCGGCTGTAGCTCAGCTGGCTAGAGCGTCTGCTTGCCATGCAGAAGGTCGAGGGTTCGAATCCCTTCAGCCGCTTTTTCGCGAATGCCCTGCACGTGGGCGGTTCGTGTTCGGCGCGGGTCGCCGAAGCCAAATGGAACCATCCCCGCATATCGCCTCCAGTTTGGGCACTAGTGCCCAAAACACCGTGGATGCGCGCGGATTAGCGGCGATTTCGGCATCTTGCCTGCCTTCCAAGCTGGCTCTAGGTAGCGTCAATGCCTGGCCTAGACTCGCGGCTGTGAGCAAGCGGTCTTCCGGGAGATAGTGGCGTGCAGGCCGACCTGAAGGAGCTCGAGGACCGACTTTGGGATGCAGCGGATGAGCTGAGGGCGAATAGCGGCCTCAAGGCGTCCGAGTATGCGGCACCCGTGCTTGGGCTGATCTTTCTGCGCTTCGCTGACGTCCGCTTTGAGGCGGCGCGCGAACGGATCGAGTCGAAGGCGACCTCGCGCCGAAAGATCGGGCCCGGCGATTACCAGGCCGAGGGTCTCGTCTATCTGGCGCCGCCGGCGCGCTTCGGCGCGCTTCTCGATCTTCCGGAAGGGTCGGACATCGGCAAGGCCGTCAACGATGCAATGCGGATGGTCGAGGAGAACAACCCGGATCTGAAAGGCATTCTGCCGCGCAGCTTCACGGCGATCCCCAATGGCACGATCGCCTCGCTGCTCCGGCACATCAGCAGTTACACGAAGGACCTCGAAGGCGATGCGTTCGGTCTGATCTATGAGTATTTCCTCGCCAAGTTTGCGTTGGCCGAGGGACAGGGCGCCGGCGAGTTCTTCACGCCCATGTCGATAGTGCGGCTGATCGTCGAGATCCTCGAGCCATTTCACGGTCGAATCTTCGATCCCGCCTGTGGATCAGGAGGCATGTTCGTGCACTCCGCCCACTTCGTCGAGCGCCATCGGCAGTCGCCGGGCGAGGAGCTCTCGATCCTCGGGCAGGAGAAGACTGGGGACACGGTTCGTCTGGCGAAGATGAACCTCGCCGTCCACGGCCTCTCCGGGGAAATCGTCGAGGGCAACAGTTACTACCAAGACCCCTTCGACAGCTTCAAGCACTTCGACTTCGTGATGGCGAACCCCCCGTTCAACGTCGACCGGATCGACAAGGCGAAGCTGGTCGACGATCAGCGCTTCCCCGACCTGCCGAAGGCCGACAACGGCAACTACATCTGGATTCAGCTCTTCGCCAACTCGCTCAGCGAGACCGGCCGTGCGGGGTTCGTGATGGCCAACTCCGCGTCGGATGCCCGGCACAGCGAAGCGGAGATTCGCCGCAGGATGATCGAAGACGGCCTTGTCGACGTGATGGTCGCTGTCAGCTCCAACTTCTTCTACACGGTGACGCTGCCGGTCACGCTCTGGTTCCTCGATCGGGGCAAGGGCAAGACGCCGCGGGAGAACAAAGTGCTCTTCCTCGACGCACGGCAGGTATTCCGCCAGGTGGATCGAGCCCATCGCGACTTCAGCGAGGAGCAGACTGAGTTTCTGGCAAACATCGTGCGCCTCTACCGCGACGAGGAGCCGGAGCTGGTCAGTGGGAAGAACGTCCTCTTCGAAGAGCGCTTCCCAAATGGCGAGTATGCCGACGTCAAGGGTCTCTGCAAGGTCGCGACGATCAAGGAGATCGAGGCGCAGGGATGGAGCCTCAATCCCGGCCGCTACGTCGGCACCGAGGTCGAGGAGATAGAGGACGAGGTGTTCGAGGAGCAGCTCGCGGAATCACACGCGGAGCTACGGGCGCTTGGCGCCAGGGCCCGCGAGCTCGAAGAGGCGGTTGACAGCGTCCTCGAGCAGCTGCTGTCGGAATCGACCTGAACACCCCCGTTAGGGCGGATTAACAACCCTAATGTTTCCCGGTCATTTCGTTAGGGTTGCGCTAGCATTTGCCCCATGGACGCCACCAGCTACCGCTCCACGCAGTTCGGCAATGCCAGTCGGGTCCCCGGGCGCCACGGCTACGTCGCCTACTTCCCTGAGCCGATACCGCGAACGCTGGAACTGCCTACTGCGAGCGTCATGATCCTCGCCGACGCGGAGGCCGCGCTTGGACGGCTGGCTGCAGTCGGCGGCCTGCTGCCCAATCCGGACATCCTCGTGCGCCCCTACCTGCTCAGGGAGGCCGTCTCCTCTACGCGCATCGAGGGGACCCAGGCGACGATCGAAGACGTGCTCGACGCCGATGCGGCCGGTGCCAGTCCCGGGGCCGACGTGGAGGAAGTCGTCAACTACGTGGAGGCCATGCGCTGGGCTGCGGAGCGACTCGACGAGCTGCCGATCAGCTCGAGGATGCTACGAGAGATGCACAAGCGCCTGATGGCCGGCGTCCGTGGTCGCGACCTGACCCCGGGTGAGTTCCGCTCGACCCAGAACTGGATCGGACCGCCGGGCTCGACGATCGAGTCGGCGCCCTTCGTCCCACCGCCTCCGGCTGAGTTGCCTGAATTGCTTTCCGACTGGGAGCGCTTCGCCCATGAGGAACCCGAGATGCCGCTTCTCGTCCAGAACGCGCTTCTCCACGCGCAGTTCGATACCATTCACCCGTTCCTGGACGGAAACGGACGCCTGGGTCGCTTGATGCTCGTCTTCTTCCTCGTTGCCCGTGAGCGGCTGCCGGGGCCGCTGCTCTACCTGAGTGCCCACTTGGAGCGGAACCGCGAGGCCTACTACGCGGCCCTGCAGCTTCTCCGAGAGAAAGGGGATGCGCTGCCCTGGGTCGATCTGTTCCTGACATCGGTGAAGTCCGAGGCGAGCGATGCCGTCGGTCGCGCCGAGCAGATCGTCGCGCTGCGCGACCGATACCTCGGAGTCGCGACTTCCCTCGGGACTGCCAACGCCATCGCCCTTGTCAACCTGATCTGTGAGAACCCGGTCATCACCACCCGAGCGATCGAGAACCGCCTCGGCGTCAGTCGGCCCACCGCACTACGCTTGCTCCGGCGCATGGAGGAACGGGGGGTCTTGACCGAGCAGGAGGCCGGGGCGCGGGGGCAGCGGCGGTACGTGGCGGGAGAGCTGCTGGGTCTAGTGGCAATGGAGGTCGAGGGGCAATGAAATGGCGGAGACGCCCGATTCACGAACTGTGCAGCGAGATCGTGGATTGCGTGAACAAGACTGCGCCCACTGTCGCAGGGCCGACGCCCTGGCGCATGATCCGTACGACCAATGTGCGGAATGGTCGCGTCAATCTCGAACGCGTCAAATACGTCGAGCGGCCTGTTTATGACAACTGGGTTCGTAGGGGCGTTCCGGTTGAGGGCGACATCATTCTCACCAGAGAGGCTCCGCTTGGTGAGGTTGCCAAGTTGCGAGACGCGTCGGGAGTGTTCCTAGGACAGAGGCTGGTGATGTACAGACCGGATCTTCGGGAGGTAGATGGCGACTTTCTTCTGGCTGCGATGCAAGGGCCTGCCGTGCAGGCACAGATGCGAGCCCTCGGCTCTGGTTCTACGGTGGAGCATCTCCGAGTGGGGGACTGCCAAGAGTTGATGGTCGATTGCCCTCCGTTGCCATATCAGCGCCTTGCCGGGGCATTTCTTACTTCTTTCGAAGATCTGATCGAGATCAACGAACGGCGGATCGAGCTGCTTGAGGCGCTCGTGCGGGCAACGGCACTGAACTGGGTCCGTCCTGATCGTTCTGAGACACCGACGGTTCTGACTGCACAAGCTCAACCGCCTCAAACGGTATGGCGGATGGGCCGAGTTGCAGACCTCGGGGAACACTACGTTGATGGAGTTGATCCAAGTGAATTCGATTCGGACGACCGCTACATTGGCCTCGAGCACCTCCCCCGTCGGAGCATGACGTTGAAAGGCTGGGGTTTCACCGAGTCCGTGAAGAGTCGCAAGTTGCGATTCCAACCGGGCGACACGCTTTTCGCGAAGGTCCGACCCAACCTGCACAAGGTCGCGTGGGCTCCCTTCACTGGACTCGCATCCTCTGATGCGATGGTGTTTCGGCCGCGTGAGGGCAAGTCTGCTCCGGCTTTCCTTGCCGCGATATTGGCGAGCGATGCGGTAGTTGCGGAGGCAGCGGCAACGGCCAACGGAACTCAAATGCCGCGTGCGAACCCGGAGGTGCTGTTGAACTTTCCAGTTCGGATTCCGGGTGATGGTGTCCTGGACGGAATCGAGGCTGTGATTCGTAGCTGGCTCGATTGGTGCGCGGCGCTCGCAGTCCAGAATGCCGAGCTGAAGGAAGCTCAAGGCCTTCTGCTCCCGCGCCTCGTAACCGGCCAGCTCGACATCTCCGAGATCGACCTCGGCATCCTCACCCCCACGGGGCTCGAGTGACGCCGGAGGATTACTCGGAGGACGAGCTGGTCGAGCGGCCGACGATGGAGCTGCTCGGGGCGCTCGGTTACGAGCTTGTGGATGGGTACTCGGAGGAGCTCGGTGCCGGTGGGCTGGGTCGGGACGACCAGTCGGAGGTGGTCCTTCGCCATCGGCTGCGGCGCAAGATTTCCGAGCTGAACCCCGACGCTCCCGCTGAGGCGTTCGATGCAGCCATCGAAGAGTTGGTTCGTGACCGCGCGACCCTCGATCCGACTCACGCCAGCCGCGACGTCTACGAGATGCTTCGTAACGGCGTCAAGGTGTCGATCGCCGACGAGTTCGGCGGGCGCTCGATCAAGACGGTTCGGTTCATCGACTGGAACGATCCAGACGCGAACGAGTACCTGGCGGTCAGACAGCTTTGGGTCATCGGACCGCTCCACACCCGGCGCTGCGACGTTGTCTGCTTCGTCAACGGGATACCGCTCGCCTTCCTCGAGCTGAAGGCCTCCCACAAGACCGTACGCCAGGCCTTCGACAAGAACCTGCGGGACTATCGCGACACGATCCCGCAGCTGTTTGTCCCAAACGCGTTCGTCGTCCTCTCTAACGCCTGGGAGACGAAGGTGGGGGCGTCGTTGGCGCCCTGGGAGCGGTTTGGAGAGTGGAAGCGGATCGACGATGAGTCGGAGCCGGGCATCGTCTCGCTTGAAACTGCCATTCGGGGGCTTTTTGAGCCCACGCGCTTGCTCGACGTGGTGGAGAACTTCATCGCCTACCTCGTACGCCCTGGGGGGTTGCTGAAGGTTCTCGCCCAGAACCACCAGGTTCTCGGTGTGAACGCAGCCATGCAGGCGTTCGCCGATCCGACCTCCCGGGACGGGCGACTCGGAGTGTTCTGGCATACCCAGGGCTCGGGGAAGAGTCTCTCGATGCTGTTCTTCACCCAGAAGGTGCTGCGCCGCCAGCCCGGCAATTGGACCTTCGTGATGGTTACGGATCGGCGCGAGCTGGACGATCAGCTGTACGAGGAGTTCAAGGACGCAGGGGTTGTCGAGGGTCATCTCCAGGCCGACAGCTCCACCCACCTGCGCCGGCTTCTCGGGGAGGACCATCGTTACGTCTTCACGTTGATCCACAAGTTCCGCCCGCCCGAGGGTGAGGAGATGCCCGTCTGCTCGGAGCGCGAGGACGTGATCGTGATCACCGACGAGGCGCATCGCAGCCAGTACTCGACGCTCGCCCAGAACATGCGGCGCGCGCTGCCGAAGGCAGGCTTCCTCGGCTTCACCGGCACCCCGCTGATCAAGGGGGAGGTGGAGCGGACGCGCGAGGTGTTCGGCGACTACGTCTCGACCTACAACTTCCGCGACTCGATCGAGGACGGCGCGACCGTGCCGCTCTTCTACGAGAACCGGATTCCCGAGCTCCAGATCATCAACGAGAGCTTCGACGAGGAGATGACCGCGATCCTTGAAGAGGCTGAGCTCGACGATTCCCAGGAGCGGGCATTGTCGCGCCGTTTCGTTACCGAGTACCAGCTGATTACGCGGCCGGAGCGCCTGCGCCGGATCGCTGAAGATCTCGTCCGCCACTTCGTCGGGCGGGGGTTTCTCGGCAAGGGCATGTTCGTCGCCGTGGACAAGGCGACCGCGGTTCGCATGCACGATTTGGTCGCCGAGGCATGGGCAGAGCATCTCGAAGAGCTGAGGGACCGAGCGAAGCGCCTGCCTCAGCTCGAGCGGATTGGCGTGGAGGAGCAGATCGCCTTCATGGAGGAGACCGAGATGGCGGTGGTCGTCTCCCAGTCCCAGAACGAGATCGCCGAGATGGCGGCCGAGGGGCTGGACATCCGCCCGCATCGCGCGCGGATTAACGAGGAAGACCTCGACGAGCGGTTCAAGGACCCCGACGACAGGTTCCGGCTGGTCTTCGTCTGTGCGATGTGGATGACCGGTTTCGACGTGCCCTCCTGCTCGACGATCTATCTCGACCGCCCGATGCGAAACCACTCGCTGATGCAGACGATCGCGCGCGCCAACCGCGTCTTCCCGGAAAAGGAGAACGGGCTGATCGTCGACTACGTTGGGGTCTTCCGTCACCTGGAGGCCGCGCTGGCCGTCTACGCCGCCGCCCGGGATGACGGGGCAGACCTCGACATCATCCGCGACAAGTCGGAGCTGGTCGCCGAACTCGAAAACGAGCTGGACGAGCTGGTCAGGTTCTCCGACCGCTGGGACGTCAACCTGCGGGCACTGTCGGATGCGGACGGCTTCGAGTACGTCGCCCTCCGCAACGCAGCCGTCGAGGCGTTGCTGGTCGACGACGTCACCCGTCGCAGCTACCTGCAGCACGCTGACGCAGTGCGGCGGCTGTTCGCCGCGGTCCTGCCGGATCCGGTGGCGGCGGGGCACGCGCGGATCGTCGCTGTGGCCCGCAACGTCGCCGAGTCGATACGCGCACTTGACCCCAAGCCCGACCTGACGTTCGTAGCTGGCGCAGTCGACGAGCTTCTAGATCGCTCGGTCGGAGCCGAGGAGTACGTGATCCGGGCCGCTGCGGACGGGACCGATCCCGAGCCGCTGATCGATCTCAACGAGATCGACTTCGACGCGCTCGCGGCACGGGTGGCCGGGAGGAAGCGATCTTCGGTGCGGCGGATCATCGGCGATCTCGGTGAAAGGATCGACGGGGCGACCGAGCGGAACCCGACCCGCAAGAACTTGGTCGAGGAGATGCGGAGCCTGATCGACCGCTACAACGCCGGCAGCCTCAACGTCGACGAGATGCTGCGGCGGCTGCAGGCACTCTCGCGCGACCTCTCGGAGGAGGAGCAGCGAACCGCGCGGGAGGGGCTGACCGACCCGGAGCTCGCGGTATTCGATCTCCTCACTCGTCCCGATCCGCACCTCACCGACGAGGAGCGCGAGCAGGTCAAGGCCGTGGCGCGAAAGCTCATGGAGCACATCCAAGATCGACTCGTCCTCGACTGGCGACGGAAGGCGGAGACCCGCGAGGCCGCTCGGGGGCTCGTCAAGGACGTGCTCGACGAGCTCCCGGAGGCCTACGACGAGGAGACCTGGAATCGCAAGGCCGGGATCGTCTTCGACCACATCTTCGCCAGCTTCTACGACGACGGCGGCAGCGTGTACGAGCGAGAAAAACCTAAGGCGGAGATCGTGACCGCACCCCCCGCCTCAATCGCCGAGACCGTCGATGTCCAGGCGGTGACGGCCGCCGTAGTTCACGAAATCAAGTCTGATCCCTCCTTCGCAGAGCAGGTGGCCGAGCACCTGCGCGGTAAGCAGGGGTTCTTCGCCGTTCCAAGCGAGGAGCTGATCGCGGCGGAGGAGAAGTTCGACGTCGAGTTCAAGTCGACCGCGCGCTGGAATCTGCGAGAGGAGCGCAAGGACAAGCGCATTGAGGACGCGGTCGTGAAGGCGATCGCGGGCTTTCTCAATACCGATGGAGGGACGCTCTTAATTGGAGTTGCGGACGACGCCGGCATCCTCGGCCTCGGCCCCGATCTGCCCCTCGTCAAGCCGACCAACGCCGACGGCTTCGTGAACTGGCTGACCACCCACCTGATCAAGGCGATCACCAAGCCGGCCGTAATGCGGACTCGCGCGCGGATCGATCAGCTCGGTGGCCAGAGCGTCTGTCGACTCGATGTCGCGGCATCGTCTTCGCCCGTCTTCGCGCGTATGAGTGGCGGCGACGACGTGTTTTGGGTGCGGATGAACAACAGCACTCGCGAACTAAACGAGCTCGAGAGCGAGGCCTACATCCGAGATCACTGGCGCGATGGGCGAGGTCCGACGCTGCGACCACCGTGAAGTTTGCGGGGGAAAGATCATTCGATTCGGCTGAAACCGTGCCTCGTGATTTCGGGAACTTCTGGCCAGAAGTTCCCGAAACGCCACATATCGGCGCACATCGGCGTATATCGACGGTTGGCAGCGCTAGTTGCGTTGGCCGAAGATCCCCTGCAAATTGATTGGTTCCTGTTCGGACACGCCCGAAGCTGGCCTAATTGCCACGCAGAAGGTCGAGGGTTCGAATCCCTTCAGCCGCTTTCCGCGAAATCCGGCCCGAGACGCGCGTCGGGGTCGAGCGTCTCCAGCCGATGAAATCGTGTCCGCCTCCTCTGGGAGCCTCTTGAGCGACCCGAGTCCGAGGCGAAGGAGAGGCGTGATCAGGTTCCCCAGACTTTTTGGCTTGACGATGGCGACGGCGGCGTCATTGGTCGCCTGCAGTAGCGCCCCGGCGGCGGTGGTCACGGTCGGCAGTCCGCTGACGCAGGACTTCGGCCCCGTCCCATTCTCCGAGGCCATCACCACGACGAACTCGGTACTGCCGTCGGCCGCCTTCAGCCCGGGCACGTAGCTCAACTGCGCGTCTTCGATCCGGAACGGCGCCGCTTTGCGTACCTGCCACCTGATGAGCTCGTCCAGATCGCGCGCGCGCTCGGGCACTTTCTCGAACTTGAGAATCGACACTTTGGCGACCGAGTCGGGCAGGGCCAGCGCGACACGCTTGGGCCGCTGTCCCATGCGCTCGAACACGCGTTGCAGCGCAGAGGCTACCAGCTTCGGCTCGGCGAT
>Ga0157378_10005180_pt1 | contig 11448 bp, 13 predicted proteins | sample M65metaG_FD_115309 | JGI IMG/M metagenome (GOLD analysis project Ga0157378, IMG submission 115309) | Miscanthus rhizosphere microbial communities from Kellogg Biological Station, Michigan, USA - M6-5 metaG | ecosystem: Host-associated > Plants > Roots > Rhizosphere > Soil | place: USA: Michigan...
CGCAGCGGCGCCGGCGAGACGACGCCGAGATACGTGCCGATGAAGTTGGGATGGCGCGTGGGGAAGACGCCGCGGCCAAGCAGCGACGACGCGACAGGGACGTTGAGGCGCTCGGCGAGCGCCATCACCTGCGGCTGCAGGCGAAACCGATGGACCTCGACGCCGACGATGATCACCGGACGCTCGGCACGGGTCAACCGCGCCAGGATTTCCTGGGCGGCTTCGTCCACGGCCCGATCGTCCACGGGCAGCTCGATGTGGTCCACGACATCCGGCACGTCAATCTCGGCCGAGACCATGTCACGCGGAATCTCGAGATAGACCGGCCGCTTCTTCTTGCGCGCGACCTCGATCGCCTTTCGGATGTGCGACGCCGCGGTGCGCGGGTCGTCGAGGATCGCCGCGTACTCGGTCACTTCCTGATACACCTTGAGCTGCGATTCGAACGTCTTCACCTCGTGATGCACGTGGATGTCCGCCGCTTTTTCGGCGCGGCCCGGTCCGCCGGTGAGCACCACGAGCGGTGATTCTTCGGCGTACGCGCAGGCGACGGGATTGATCATGTTGAGGCCGCCGGCGCCGTAGGTCACGCAGCAGACGCCGAGACCGCCCGACATGCGCGCCGCGCCGTCGGCGGCGAATCCGACCGCGGGTTCGTGGCTCAGCCGGATCAGCCGGAAGCGGCCGTCGTCTTCGAGCGCTTCGTAGAGGTTGAGGACGAAGTCGCCGGGAATGCCGAAGATCTGGCGGACGCCTTCGCGCCAGAGTGCGTCGAAGAGGAACGCCGAGAGCTTCATCGTCCTCCTACTGTAAGATGTTGCCGCCACCTGGAGGGCATCCGTTTATGAACTCGAAACGCATTCTGGTTGCGGCGTTTTCCGCGGGCGCATCCGCCCTGCTCTTTGCACAGGCCGAGCCACCGCGGCTGCCGGCCGGCGCTGAGACCACGCCTGCTCTGTCGGTTCAGGCACCGCTCGATCCCGGCTACGGCATCCTGACGGCGACGTGCAAGACGCCGCCGCCCGCGCGTGGACGCGGACCGGCCGGCGGCGGCAATCGCGGCGCAGCCGGCGGCGGCCGCGCGGCGGCACCGCCCGCGGGCGTGCGCGCGTACGACGTGAAAGAGATTCCCGGCGTCATCAAGGCCGGCCAGAAGTGGACGTTCCACTGGCAGCAGGCCGGCAACAACGGCGACGGCATCGTCGGTCTTCCGGATGGGAGCCTCCTGCTCGCGCAGAACGACAGCAGCGCCGTGTTGAAGCTCATGCCGGACGACAAGACAACGGTTGCGTATCCGAACACACGGACGGGCGGCGCGCTGTCGATCAGCGCGAAAGGCGGCAGGACGTTCATCGTCGAGCGCGGTCTGCACCAGCGCATCGAGCAGCTCACGCCGATCCGCAAGGTGCACGCCGACATGTACAACGGCGAGCCGCTCGACTGCCTCGGCGGCGTGATCAACGACCTCGTGGCCGACAGCCAGGGCGGCGTGTACTTCACGATGGGCGGGCTGTTCTACGCCGACAAGGACGGCAAGATCACGCGGTACGGCGAGAACCTGACGACCAACGGCGTCACGCTCAGCCCCGACGAGAAGACGCTCTACGTCACCAACGGCGGCACGGTCGCGGCGTTCGACGTGCAGAAGGACGGCTCGCTGACGAACCAGCGCGAGTTCGTGAAGCTCACGGCGGGCGGCGGCGACGGCGGCACGATCGACGCGATGGGCCGCGTGTACATCACGAGCGGCGCCGGCGTCGAGGTGATCGACAAGACCGGCAAGCATCTCGGCGTGATTCCGACGCCGCGCGGCGTGATCACCACGGCCTTCGGCGGCAAGGATCGGAAGACGCTCTTCATCCTCGCCCGCGGCGGCACCAGCGCATCAGGTGAAGAAGTCGCCAACGTCGCGCAAGTCTGGACGATCCCGATGGTCGCCCAGGGCTATAAAGGCCGTGCGAAGTAGGGCCGGCGCACACGTTGTAGCTCTTCTCCTCACCTCACTCCCGGCGGTCGCGGCCGCGCAAGACGCCAAGACCGTGATCGCCGAGTCAACCGCCGCGATGGGCGTGGCGGGTCTCAACTCCATCACCTACGCGGGCGCGGCGGCTCTGGGCAACTTCGGCCAGAGCCGGACGATCTCGTTCGGCCTGGCGTCGACGTCGCTCAAGGACTACCTGCGGACGATCGACTTCACGGCGCCTGCGTTGCGCGCGCGCGCCGAGTCGCAGCCGCCGGCGCTCGTCCGCGGCGGCCCGCTGCCGCCGGCGGGCAAGTACAACCAGATCGTCAACGCGTCGACGCCCGCCTGGTCGCAGCAGATGGAGATCTGGCTGACGCCGTGGGGATTCCTCAAGGGCGCCGCCGCCAACAACGCGACGCTGAAGAAGACGAAGGTCAACGGCGTCGAGTACAAGGTCCTGACGTGGACGCCGCCGCAGAAGTCGCCGTCGGGGCTTCCGTACAAGGTCAGCGGCTACATCGACGCGGACAACCTCGTCGAACACACGGAGACGTGGGTCGATCATCCGATTCTGGGCGACCTGCATCAGGAGTTCTTCTACAAGAACTACCAGAGCTTCAACGGCGTGATGGTGCCGGCGCGGATTTCACAGCGGCAGATCAGCATGGAGACGTTCGTCGCGACGATCGGCGGCGCGCTCCCCAACCCGCCTGATCTCGCGCAGCGCATGGAGGGCCCGCCGCCCCCCGCGCCTCCTCCCCCGCTCCCGCCCGCGGCGTCCGAGAAACTCGCCGACGGCGTCTACCGCATCACCGGCGGCTACGTCTCGCTCGCCGTCGAATTCAAGGATTACGTCGTCGTCCTCGAGAGCGGCCAGAGCGAAGCGCGCGGGCTGGCCATCCTCGCGGAGACGAAGAAGCTGTTTCCCGCGAAGAAGATCAAGTACGTGGTGCTGTCGCATCCGCACTTCGATCACATGATGGGCCTGCCGCCGTTCATCGCCGAAGGGATCACCATCCTCGTCGACGACAACGCGAAGTTCTTCACCGACGCATCGCTCGGCACGCCGCGGACGCTCGTCGGAGACGTCATGGCGAAGTCGAAGAAGAAGCCCAGGGTCGAGGGCGTCATCGACATGATGGAGATCAAGGACGAGACGCACTCGCTGATGCTCTATCACGTCAACAAGCTCGAGCACAGCGATTCGATGCTCATTGCGTACCTCCCGAAAGAGAAGATTCTCTTCTCCGCGGATTTCGGCGCGCCGCCCGCGGGACAGCCCGTCAGCCCGTCGATTGCGACGCTGATGGCAAACCTCGATCAGTACGGGATCGACTTCGAACGGCACGTGACGGTCCACGCGCCGACTCCCGATCGCGTCCTGACGAAACAGGATCTGTTCGAACTCGCCAAGAGGATCAGTCAATGAAACGGTTCGTCGTTGGAGTGGCCGTCGTCTCCGGCGCCCTGCTCGTCTCACGCGGCACGCCCGCGCTCGCGCATCATTCCTTCGCCGTCGTCTATCTCGAGCAGGACACGATCGAGATCGAGGGCGAGGTCGTCGAGTTTCAGTACAAGAACCCGCACGCGTGGGTGATGGTGCAGGGCACCGAGAAGGGCGGCATCGGCGGCCCCAAGACCTACGCGGCCGAATGGGTCAGCGTCTCGCAGCTGGACCGCATGGAGATCGACAAGAAGTGGTTCAAGGTCGGCGATCCGGTCCGCGTCTGGGCGTCTCCGAACAAGAACCCCACAGACAACCGCGTCCGCCTCAAGCGCATCGAGCGCACATCAGACGGCTGGAAGTGGCAAGGCAACCGCGGCGCTGTTCGGTGAAGTAACCAACGTACGCAGAATCTGCGTACTCGAACGCCGCGAGTTTTCCACAGATCTCTTGCCTATACTGGGTTAAGTGTTCTTCGAATGGGACGCGCGCAAGGCGATGATCAATCTCGCCAAGCACAACGTCTCATTCCAGGAGGCGCGCGCGATTTTCGATGATCGAGACGCCCTCGATGACCGAGACCTCCTGCATTCGACTCATGAACCCAGGCGGCTGCGCGTGGGCCGATCGGCAGCAGGCAGAGTGATAACCGTTTCGTACACGAGCAGGAGATCAGGCGATGGCGAAGCGATCCGCATCATCAGCGCGCGCCCGGCGAATCGCGAAGAAGAGCTTGGCTACACCGGAGTCCAGGATTGATTACAGCGATATCCCGCCGATCTCCCGGGAACAGTTGGGCCGAATGAAGCGCGTCGGCAATCGTGCGCTCTCGCCGAGGCAGTTGAAGAACGCAGTGATTCGAATCTTCTAGCGCTTGACCGGCCTGCCGTACACCTCGAAGCTCGCGACGTTGACGTAGCCGCCGGCACCGTGGCCGCTGCCGGGGATCAGATCCGCGAAGCCGACTTCGTCCACCCTGCTCAGGTCGATCGGATCGCGCATCCACGCGGAGGCGTCCTGCGCGGGGCCATACGTGCCCTTCGTGATCACGCGCTCGACGTCGAGCTTCATCCAGCGCTGCGTGGCGAACATGAACTCGCTCTCGAGGAACCCCGACGTGTTCGCGTCGCCATGCTCGCCGACGTAGTAGTTGCCGTCGGCAAGCTTCACGACCGGATGAACGACGTGAAAGCCGGACGCGCGCGTGATCCAGCGCACCTTCGCCATCCCCGTCAGGTCGACGAAGTTCTCCTTGTCCCGCAGCGTCGCTGCAGACGGCGTCGTCGTCATACCGGTCCAGATGTTCGTCGGCGGCGTCGAGATCCAGATCCGCTTGTCGGGATCGGATGCCGTCGCCGACGGACCGTAGAGCTTGAGTTCGAGGTTCGGATTCGTGGGGTTCGCGGCCGTGAGGACGTTCTCGCCGGGCGCAATCGCGTGCGCGGGACCGGTGATCGTCCACGCCTCCTTGAAGAACAGCGGCGGCGGCTGATTGCCTCTCCCCTGCGCGAAGAGCGTGGACCCTGAGAGAAGCAGGAGGGCAACGGCAAGGCGTCGTGTCATACCGGGATTATACGGGGCGGCCAAGCGGCACCTGGCCGACCAACCACGCGAGGCCCCCGAGCCTGACGCCCTGCGCGGGTCAGCGCTCGATCAGCTCGAGCGAGGCGCCGGCCTTGAGGCAGAACCGCCCCCGTCCGGCGGACACGAGCTGCAGATCGGGGCATTTCTGCTGGAGCCGGTGGCGCAACAGGATCAGCCGGCTTTCGAGGTTGTCCTTCACGGGCGGCAGGCCCAGCGAGGCGTCCACGCGCATTTCCCGGTTGGTGAACTCGGTCCGTCCTGTGCGCTTCGATTCGCCCAGCACCTTCCAGAGAATCCTCGCGGGAATATTTCGGATCAGGTACTCGTCATCGACGAAGATTGCGTCGTCGTGGCGATAGTACGTGAGGCGCCGCTTCGTACGGCACTGAGCGGCCGCGGGGGGTGTCGGCGCCGCCTCCGCCACGTGCGGCTCGGCCGGATCGTCAGCGCGGTCGATCATGCGATCGAGGCCAAGCGCGATCTGATTCGCGATGATTTCGAGATAGGCCTCATGCCACTCGTTGAACCGCATGGGATCGCGGTCCTCGGCCGCGATGACGCCGACCAGCCGGTCGCCGACCGTCAGCGGAATCGCCAGCACGCTCTGGGCGTCGGGCAGACCCGGCAGCGGAATCTCCGCGTCCACGACCCCCGCCCCCGCGGCCGCTTCGCGGCGAATGGCACGGCCGTACCGCAGATCCGCGTCCAGACTCGACAGACGCAGCAGCCGACGCTCCCTCGCCACCGTGCCGATCAGGCCTTCGCCCAACGCCACCTCCGCGCCGACGCCGCTGTCGCCGTATCCCCGGCTCGCCATCGTCGTCAGCCGGTGGTTGGCCTCGTCCCAGAGCAGAATCGAGGTATGCGCGAATTGAAAATATTCCTCGAGCGACTCGAGCACGGATGCGAGCAGCGATTCAAGGTCCGCGGCGCGGTTGATGCCCTCCGACACGAGCTGCAGCCCGCGCATCTCAGTCCGCGCTCCCTCGATCGACATCGCCTCGACGGGCGCGCCTGACGGCTCCGTCAGGAATCCGTCGACGCATTCGACCGACGCCACCTCGAAGACGTCGGCGGCGATCAGCCGGAAGACGCCGGTCATCCCGGTGTGCGAGGCGATCGCATCGATGCGCAGCGACATCGTGTCGAAGAGCGGACCGCTCTTCTCCGAGCGCAGGAACTTCAGCCGGAGCCGGTACGCCTGGAGCGTGATCGGATCGATCACCTCCGCGCAGGCCCTTGGGTTCTCATCGAGATTGCGGCGGGTCTTGTTGAAGAACTGGCACGACAGGGCGACATGCCCCTCGTCGATGTAATACAGCTGGCTGACGTACGTCACGTTCGGCACGCCGGCGCCGTCCACCGTGGCGAAGATGCTCGGAACGATGCCCTGAAACGCCGGGCGCAGGTCGGACAGGCGCATTTTCATCTCATGCGCCGTCCGGCGTTGGGGCCCGGCGTCTGCTCGAACATCTGCTCCACCTTCAAAGTGACGGCAAACGCCGGCCAATGCCGCACGCTGCGCGCCAACCGCGGCGAAACGCCGTACGCCATCAGGCCCTGGACGAACGCCTCGAAGCGGCTGCGTACGTACGCACTCTCGTCCTCGGTGGCCAGGCGCGCGTCGATCGTGGTGCCTTTCATCTGCGTCGACGAGTGATCCGCCATGTTCGTGGACGAGACCGCCATCCGCTTGGTCAGCGCGATGTTCTGAATCGCCTCATGGCTCGTCGCGACCGGGAGGAACACCGTCACGGTCGCCAGATCATCATGCGACGCGATGGCAATGCCACGGCACGACGCAGGTGCGCCCTTCGCGTCGGTCGTGCCGACAATGATGGACAGGCCGGGTTCGAGGCATCGAAGCACACGAAATTATCTCCGTTTAGGAAGATTTTAGGAAGCGTCCGGCCGCGCCTGTCTTTGGTAGGAAATTCTTCCGATCAAGCTAGCGAAGTCTTAGCAACCGCCATTCTCCGGATTTTCTACAGTCGTCGTGTCACCAACGACGACCTTCAAAGGAGATCGCAGATGCTGAAGACCATCACCCCCATCCTCGCCTTGCTGACCCTGTCCGGCGCGATAGCGGCCACCAGTTCGAGCGGGCCGGCCCGGGATGCGCGCGGGAAGTACCTCGTCAACGCGCTTGGCTGCACCGACTGCCACACGCCGCTGAAGCTGACCCCGACCGGCCCGCAGCCCGACATGACCCGCTTCCTCTCCGGCCACCCTGAGCAGATGGGCGCGCTCAAGCCCGTCGCCCCGCGCGGTCCGTGGCTCTGGGCCGGCGCCGCCACCAACACGGCCTTTTCGGGCCCGTGGGGCATCAGCTACGCCGCCAACCTGACGCCGGATCAGAACACCGGCCTGGGCATCTGGACTGAGGACATGTTCGTCAAAGCGCTGCGGACCGGACGGCACATGGGCGTATCGCGCGAAATCATGCCGCCGATGCCGTGGACGGCGTTCAGGAACCTGAACGACGAAGACCTGAAGTCGATTTACGCGTATCTGCGGACGCTGAAGCCGGTTGCCAATCACGTGCCCGACGCCCAGCCCGCCATTGCCGAGTGAGGTGAGCCATGACTGCCGTTCTGCTGTTTCTCTCGATTCGCGCTGCGCACGTTCTCGTCGCGGCGCTGTGGATAGGGTCGACCGTCTTCTCCGCCGCGCTGCTGATGCCTGCGCTCGAAGGGAGCGGCCCGGCCGCCGGCGTGCTGATGGGACGCCTGAATCGCCGCGGCTTTCCAGTCTATATGTCCATCGTCGGCGCGACGACCATGCTGTCCGGCGTATACCTGCTGTGGCACTTCACCGGCGGATTTGATTCGTCGGTCATGACGAGCCGCGAAGGGCTCGTCTTCGGCGCCGGTGGACTCGCCGGCATCCTGGCGGGCATCATCGGCGGCGCCGTCGTCGGGCGCAGCGCCAGGGCATTGAGCCATCTGCTCGACGGCCAGATCACCGAAGCCGACGATCACGTGCACCGCGCGCTGCTCAGCCGGGCGGCGACGCTGAGAAATCGGATGAAGATCGGCACGCGCGCCGTCATCGTGCTGCAGATGATCGCGCTCGTCTTCATGTCGGTCGGACATTATGTGTAAGGCGGCGGGTCATCATGCGGAACTTGCGCTCTTCGAAGCCCATCGACTCGTAGAGTGCGCGGGCGGCGGCGTTCTTCGGCGAGACCTCCAGCGCGAGCGCCACGGCCTCAAACGGACGGTGCTCGTCGAGAAATCTCAGGAACGCGCGTCCGATGCCCTTCCCGCGAAACTGCTGCTCGACCAGCAGCTCGTCGAGCAGGACGACGATGCCGCCGAACTCGTTGCTCCAGTACGGAATCAGCAACGCATACCCGGCCACCGCGCCGTCGAACATCGCGAGCACGATGCGGCCGCGAGACGGCTCGCCGAGCAGCCGATCGATCGTCGCGGGAAACTTGGCAAAGTCTACGCCGAGATCCGGCGCATCCGTCTCGTAGAGCTCGCGCATCATGCGCACCACGTCTGCCGAGTGATCGTGGTCGGTCATCGTCGTAAAGGACAACGGCATGCTGCCGACTGTACAATGCCGCGCATGCGATTCTCACAAGTTCTCACCGCCGCGATACTGATGACGTGCACGGCCATTGACGCGCGCGCGCAGCAGCCGTCCTGCATTCCTGCCGGACAGCCGGCCGCGCCCGCCGCCGGCCGCGCGGGACGGGGACCGGCGGCGCCGCCGGCGCCGAGAAACACGACCGTCACGGCGATCGCCGGCGTCGTCTCGGCCGACGCGAAGTGGACGAAGATCTGGCAGGCGCCGGGCAACAGCGCCGACGGGATCCTCCCTGACATTGCTGCCAAGGACGGCAGCGCCTTGGTCGCGCAGGAAGACTACGACACGGTCCTCAGAATCGACGTCAACGGCAAGACGTCGGTCGCCATCGCGAACGCGAAAGGCATCGGCTCGCTGTCGATGGATCGTCAGGGCCGTCTCTACGGCGCGCATCGCACCGAGCGCCCGGGCTCGACCAAACCCGATCGCGACGTCATCGTCAACGCGATCACGCTGCTCGCGCCGGACAGGAAACCGGTCGCCGCGAAATGGGCCGACGGCATGCCGCTCAGCGTGCGGCCGAACGATCTCGCCGCGGACGGCAAGGGCGGCGCGTTCTTCACGTCCGGCTGTCTGTTCTATGCCGACGCGAACGGCACGGTGTCGGTCGCCGGCGAAGATCTCCGCACCAACGGCATCGGCTTCAGTCCGGACGACAAGATTCTGTACGTCACGAACGGCGCGAGCGTCGTCGCCTTCGACGTGGTCGGCACGGGCAAGCTCGCGAACCGCCGCGATTTCGCGAAGCTCGAGTCGGGTGGCGACGGCATGGCCGTGGACACTGTTGGCCGTCTCTACGTCACGATCAACGCCGGCGTGCAGGTATTGGATAAATCGGGCGCGAGCCTCGGCGTGATTCCAACGCCGCGCGGGGTCATCAGCGTCGCGTTCGCGGGGCCGAACAAGAAGACGCTGTTCGTGGTGGGCTCTGGAGCCGACGACGCGAACGGGCAGCCGATTCGCGAGGGCCCGCAGCAGACGGCCGCGACCGTGTACACCCTGCCGATGCTGTCGCAGGGCGTACAGGGCCGCGCGAAATAGACCGACGTGCGCAGACCTGAAGGTCTGCGCCTACTTCTTCGCGTTGCGGGGATCGTCAGACGGATTCACGTACTTGAACTCGACCGGTCCCTGGCCGTAGAGGAGAATCGTCGTCTCTGCTGCCGTGTACGCGAAGTGATTCATGCCGGCCGGCATCAGCGCGAAGCCGCCGGACGACAGCGTCTTGTTTCCGGCCGCGCCTTTCGCCAGCTTCTCACCCATCCCGAACGTCAGCGCGCCGGAGACGATGACGACGTGTTCATCGGTGGGATGCGAGTGCGCGGGAATCGCGTAGTTCGCGGGGAACTTCAGCCGGACCGTGTACGCGCTGTTGCCCATCGGGTTACCGGCGAGCACCGCGATCTCGGCGCCCGCGGGCAGCATCGGCGGCGCGGGGCCCCACTGCGCTTCCTTCACCGCGGAGATGACGTGGCTCTTGGTCTGCGCGTGCACGGCCGCCAGCCCGCCCGCCAGGATTGCCGCTGCTGTCGTGATCGAAACGATCGTCTTCATTCTCGCCTCCTTGAAAAACGAAGTGAGGCGGACTGTAACGAAGCGGACGCCGGGGACGCGTCCCACGAGCGGGTCATTTTGCCGGAATGGCGTCAAATGGCCCGGACGGGCCAGACGTTAAACGAGGATCCCGCGCCGGGCGGCTTGAGCGACCGCCGCCGCGCGGGTCGACACGTTGAGTTTGCCGAGGATATTCGCCAAATGCCGATGGACGGTGTGATCGCTCAGGAACAGGCGCTCGGCGATGTCCTGGTTGCTGAGGCCTTCGGCGACGAGCTTGAGCACTTCCATCTCGCGCTTGGTCAGCCCGGCGGACTGGTCGCCTTTTCGCGGCTGCGCATCGCTGCCCCCGATGGACGCCAGCACGCCGCGCGCGCGTCCGACTTCGAGCTACGCGCGGAGCTCGGAGAACACGGCAATCGCGCGATTCACTACGTCGGCGGCGTCGGCGGCGCGTCCGAGTGCAGACAGCGCGCGCGCCAGCTCCGTCCGCGCGCGGCCGGCTTCGTACGGCGCGCCGGCCTGCAGATAGCGGTCGACCGCGTCTTCGAGATGCTGGCGCGCCCGGTCGGCCTCGCCGCGTCCCAGCGCGACGCAGCCGGACGCAAAACTGACGGCGGCGTTGAGCGGCGTGGTGTTGACGATCGCGGCAATGTTTACGAGCTCGGCGAGGGCGGTCTTGGCCGCGTCCCAGTCGCCGAGCGCCGCTGACGCCCGCACGACCGTGTCGAGGCCGGCCACGCGATCGGTCCGGTTGTGCGTCGGCACGTGACGCAGATAACGCGACGCGTGCTCCACCGCCGCGCGCAGATCGCCGCGGTCGAACGCCAGCTCCGCGCGCCCGAGCCACGCGAGGCCGTGCGAGCCCGCCTGATCGAAGAGCTGCGCGGCCTCGACGAGCCGGCCCTGGCGGCGCCGCAGCTCGCCAAGCCGCACCAACGCGTCGCCCGTCATCGCGGGACGGCTGGCCGCGAGCTCGTCGCTGGCCGCCTGCAGCTCCTGCTCCGCCTCGGTCCACGTGCCGCGCCACATGCAGATCGACGCGTACTGCGTGCGGCAGACGGCGAACAGCGGACGCAGTCCCCATTTCGCGCAGAAGGCCTTGAGCCGCGTGCACCACTGCGTGGCGCGGTCGTAGTCGCGCACGCGTTCGCACGCGGCGATGAGATAGCAGCACGACAGGCCGATGGCGACGAGGTCCGTCAGCTCGCCGGCGACAATCGCGGCGTTGACTTCGTCGAGACCACGCATGCCCTCGGCGACGGCGCCCGAGGCCACGAGCGCGAGCCCCTGCACCGCGCGCCCG
>Ga0157378_10005183_pt1 | contig 11446 bp, 12 predicted proteins | sample M65metaG_FD_115309 | JGI IMG/M metagenome (GOLD analysis project Ga0157378, IMG submission 115309) | Miscanthus rhizosphere microbial communities from Kellogg Biological Station, Michigan, USA - M6-5 metaG | ecosystem: Host-associated > Plants > Roots > Rhizosphere > Soil | place: USA: Michigan...
AAAAATTTTTAAGTGCGGCAAAGGTAATTAAGATGATGGATACTGAGGCAGGATGCCAGATGCAGGATGCCGGATGCAAAAGAACCAAGATCCAAGAACCAAGATCCAAATAAAGAGGAGAAATAAGAAACCAAAACAAGAAGAAGAGTGAGGTAACGTTAGTTATACGTTCAGCGGCTCGACACACCAGTGTTCTCCATTCGCGTCTATTCGCGTTCTTCATTCGCGTTTCGATTCGCGTCCATTCGCGTACAAAAAATTACCCCGACTTAAAAGCCGGGGCCATTTTTCCAACTAAAACCAACTTGTCCGTAGAGGACTTTATGAATGAGAAAACTGAAGTCTAATTAATCTTCTGCTTTTCTTTCTTTCTTGTAGGTTGACCAGCTACCGAAGTCTTCTGATTTCAACACGATCTTTTGATCAGCGTTTTCCAAAGTCACATAGTAATTGGTTTGTCCACCAGAAACCATTTCAAACAGGTCAGATACCCAAAACTCTGCATAGTTCTTTCTCAACGAACTAACCAACGTAATTGGTAGTTGATCGGGAGTGATATTTCTTGTTACTGCTACCAGGTCACCTGACTCGCTGTAATAAGCAAATAATACTCTTTCGTTAAGTGTGAATGTGGCTTTCACCATTTCACCAGCTTTCTGCCAGCTAACATCTTTTGCCTGTGTGAATTCTTTTTTGAAAGATTGTTCAGCTTTTTGATTGATCGTTACATCGTTGTTTGCGAAACTGGCTGTACCTAGAATAAGAGATAGCGCCAGTGTGAAAATTGTGCGTTTCATTTTGAATGTTTTTTATCTGGGTTGATAATTTGTTTTTGTTAACTGTTTGACGTTATATCCTATCCTAATGTTACAGCCAATTCTATTTATATTATGCCTTACCGTTTTTTATCTTCTTTACAATCTGGAATCCACCACTTGTAAACACGCGTGCAATCACGATACCATTGTCATTCTTTGCGGTTACGAGGTAGCTAGTTTCATTTTCTGTAACCAGTTCCCTGATTTGTGTGATCTCAGATCCGCTAAACTTTTGGTTCAAAGTCTTTGTTACAAGGAGAGGAAGTTGATCTTGATTAACATAACGTGCGATTGAAATCAATTCAGCATCATCATTATAATATGCATCCATTACTTCACTGTTCTGGGTAAATGTTACGTGATAAACACCATCACCAACTGATTCCCATCTTGGGTTAAATGCGGAAGCAAATTCTTTTTGGAATGCTGATTGGATCTTCTTGTCAACTTTTACCATGTCGCCGGCGAAACTTGAAGTAACCACCGCTAGTGCCAAAGCTGCTGATACAAATAATTTTTTCATGACTAAATTTTAAAAGGTTTAATGATTAATGATTCTAATTTTTTTTGTTTGACGATTCAAATATATGTCGGGTTACAGGGTGGGTCAAGCGAATTGGTATGTATGGCTGCTTATGTTAACTCAAGTGAAAGAAACCGTGTATGAATTGTATGAAAGGTTGGCCAAAATCCTCGGAAATGCAGGTTGCATCAGCATTGTAAAATGTTTCTTAATAAAATATTAAAACAGGTTAAGTCATGGTTAAAATACAAATCCGGTTGCAACCTTTACGCTCAGTGCATAATATCCTGGATGCGAGATGCCTGATACCTGATACCAGATGCGGGATGCAGGATTTTGAAGGAGAGGCGGATGGCAACTTGTATCTTGTATCTTGCACTCCGCCTCCGCATACAGCTTCGGGCGCATCCTGAAACATGAACTATCTCGCACATGCATATTTGTCCTTTGGTGATGAAGATATCCTTGCGGGAAACATCATGAGCGACTTTATAAAGGGCAAAAAAAAATTTGATTTTCCGCATCGTATTCAGTTCGGCATCGATTTGCACCGTTTAATTGATCATTTTACCGATGATCACGCAGCCACTGCCAGGGCAAAACAATTTTTCAAGCCCGCATATGGTTTGTACGCCGCCGCTTTTGTTGACGTAGCCTATGATCACTTCCTTGCCACAGATGAAAAAATATTTTCCGGAAACGAATTGGAGCTGTTTGCAAGCACCACGTACAAGCAATTGAAGAAGTCGGAAAGTCTTTTTCCTGAACGCTTCAGAACATTATTCCATTATATGGAATTGCAGAACTGGTTATTTAATTATCGACTTACGGAGGGTATCTTTCGAAGCTTTGGAGGACTGGTTCATCGTGCAAAGTATATGTACGATCCTCAACCAGCTTGCGACGCCTTTCTTGAACATTATGAAGAACTGAAGGATTGCTATGAGCAATTCTTCCCCGAATTGAAAAATTTTGCGTTTAAAAAAATGAAAGCATTTGCAGACTGATGCAACTGTAACTATCGGTGTGATGATTCGAGATCGAGCAAAAATTTTTTCCTCAGCAATCCGCCACCATATCCCGTCAAACTTCCATCTGATCCAATTACACGATGACATGGAATAATAATCGCAACCCGGTTATCACCATTTGCCCTAGCAACCGCCCGAATTGCATTTACACTGCCAATTGCATTAGCTTGTTCCGCATAGGTTCTTGTTGAACCGTATGGAATTTTTTGCAGCAGGTCCCACACCTTTTGTTGAAAAGGAGAGCCTGGAACTGACAATGGAACTGTGAAAACTTTTCTCTTACCTGTGAAGTATTCATCTAATTCTTTCGAAAGTATTTCAAAAGTTGGACTCGGTCCCGGTAAGGTCTTAGCTTGAAATAATTTTTCAATTCTTTTTAATTGTGTCTCCAGCATTGGACGATCCGCAAATTCAAGGAGGCAAATGGCTTCGCCGTTCACACATGCCACCATTGGGCCCAAAATGGTTGGAATGCGCGTCATAGTAATCACATTCCGCTTTTTACTATCAACCGGATTGAAGCCCGTTTGCTTTTTAAACGATTCTGTAAACGCACTCAATGATTCGTATCCCGAATCATATGCAGCGCCGGTAACATGCTCACCGAGACGAATCAATCCATATGCGTTTCCAATACGAATGCTCTTTTGATAAGCAACAAACGTCATATTCATGTTCTTCTTGAACCATCTGCTCAATTTCTCGGGCTGAATTCCCCTGCGGCGCAAATCCTCGGCCTTAATCCTTAATGATGGATCAAGATTAATTTCTCGGATAATTTCTTTTACCTGATCAGGATAATCGCCATTCAAGCGCAAGGGCTCGCATACTTTGCACGGACGAAAGCCGTACAAAAGCGCCTCCTTCGACGATTTGAAAAAAGTACAGTTTTCTTTTTTAGGCTTGCGCGCAGAACATGTGGGTCTGCAAAAGATGCCCGTTGTTTTAACACCAACAAAAAACAATCCTTCAAAGGAACTGTCTTTATTAAGCAGTGCCTCATATAAGACTTCCGGAGATGGTAATGAAGCGGCAATCATCGCGATTCAAATTTCCGCAAGAGTAAACACAATTCAGAATTGAAGCAACCGAATTTTGAACAACCAATTTTGGTAACGAAAAAACAGGAAGTTTTTATGCTTCAACTATTCGCAACTTCGCATAATTCAGCATGATCTTCTTATCCCCGTTGTGCTCGAATTTGATGGTGGCGATAGGATTGTGGGAACTTCCCTCCAACTTAGTAACCGTACCAAAACCAAACTTCTGGTGCTCCACTTTATTTCCTTCCTGCAATTTGGATATATCACTAGCTACAAAATCTGCGGAGGGCACGTGTTCTACCGCTTTTGGTTTTGACGGTGTCAAGTAAGATGGCTTGCTGTTCGATTCATTGCCGTATGATTCACGATTGCCACCGAATCCAAATCCCCGCTGCATTCGTTCAAACGCGCTTCCAGGCAATGAGCTGCCCTGGTTGCGCACACCACCACCCGCAAAGGAACGGTCAACAAATTGAGCAGGCACTTCATCAATAAATCGGCTCGGATCATTTTGCACCAGGTTTCCAAATCGATAGCGCGTGTTAGCGTAAGTAAGCCAAAGCTTATGTTTAGCCCTGGTGATGGCCACATAAAACAATCTTCTTTCTTCTTCTAACTCCTCCCGCGTATTAACACTAATACCGTTTGGAAAAAGCATTTCTTCAAGACCAGCCACAAACACAACCGGAAATTCTAATCCTTTAGCAGCATGGATGGTCATCAGTTTTACCGTATCTGCATTGGGATCTTTTTCATCCGCATCGGTGAGCAGGGTAATTTGTTGGAGATAGGTGCCGAGTCCTTTATCACCCACTTCACCACTCTCTTCATTCATCGGCGTTTCAGTAAACTCCTTAATGGAGTTTAACAACTCCTGAGTATTCTCATAACGCGCAACGCCCTCCGTGCTCTTATCATTGAATAATTCCTTTACAATATTAGTTTGCTTGCCCACATGCATTGCCACCTCATATGCATTTTTGGATTGAAGCATGCTGCGGAAACTCTTGATCATTGTTACAAATCCATCAATGGCCTCCAACGTTCCCGCCTTGAATCCATTTGCATTGGCGCGCTCCAACACTTCCCACATGGTGATGTTTTGCTCATTTGCAAAGAGGATCGTTTTATCAATTGTTGTCTTACCAATACCTCGCGCAGGGAAATTGATGATACGCTTTAAAGCCTCTTCGTCACGTGGATTGACGATCACGCGCAGATAAGCGATAAAATCTTTTATCTCTTTCCGCTGATAGAAGCTGATGCCTCCATAAATGGTATAGGCAATACCCATTCGGCGAAGGTTCTCTTCAAACGCACGACTTTGCGCATTAGTCCGGTATAGAATCGCAATGTCTTTATTACGAAAATGGTTTCGAAGTTTTAATTCCTGTATACTATCTGCAACAAACCGACCTTCATCATTGTCGGTCATCGTTCGCACCAAACGTATCTTTTCTCCTTCCTGGTTATCGGTCCACAGCACCTTAGGAATTTGGCCCTTATTGTTCTTGATCACTTCGTTGGCCACATTCAGAATACTTTGCGTGCTTCTATAATTCTGTTCCAGCTTTACCACTTTCACGTCTTCATAATCCTTTTGGAATTGCAAAATATTTTGAATCGTTGCTCCGCGAAATGAATAAATACTCTGTGCATCATCGCCAACCACACACACGTTTTCATGTACAGCCCCCAGCAGCTTCACAATTTCATATTGAACAGGATTAGTGTCCTGGTACTCATCAATCAGAATGTATTTGAACTTGTGCTGATACTTATATAAAGTTTCCGGGTAAAGCTTCAGCAGTTTGTACATATTGAACAACAGATCATCAAAGTCCATCGCACCGTTCTTGAAACACCGCTTTACATACGCTGCAAAAATTTGCGCGATAGCTGGTCGGTTCGAGCGCATGTCTTCCTGTTGTATATAATAGTCGGTCGCATATTCTTCGGGACCCACCAGTGCGTTTTTTGCACCACTGATGCGATTGAGGACCGTGTTTGGCTTGTAGTGTTTGTCATCAAGATTGAGCTCATTGATGACAGCCTTCACCACACTCTTTGCATCATCAGTATCGTAAATCGTAAAATTGTTGGGGTAGCCGAGCTTAGGAGCTTCCGCGCGCAACACGCGCGCGAATACAGAATGGAATGTTCCGATATAAAGATTGCGGGCTTCGTGGTTGCCTAAGATCAACTCTACACGTTCCTTCATTTCAGCAGCCGCCTTATTCGTAAAGGTGAGCGCCAGGATATTAAATGCATCCACTCCTTTCGACATGAGGTGTGCGATGCGCGTAGTTAAAACCTTTGTTTTCCCGCTACCAGCCCCGGCAACAATCATGAGTGGTCCGTCCAGATGTAGTACGGCTTCGCGCTGCTGGTCGTTCAATCCCTTCAGATAATCTTGCATGCCCGCAAATTAATACAAAGTCCAAAGACAACAGTAGCAAAGACTAGCCAAATACCCGAATGTTTTCAACATGGAATTGCTGCTCTTTCTACTGAATTCAGCCTCCTAACTTCTGACTCCTTTTCTCGCTTGTTCTTTCCGGTCTGCGATTTGCATCAACTTCCGGAAAAAACATATGAAACGGTTATTTTTCTCATTGCTACTTGCCGGGTTTTTCTTATCGTGCAACAATTCTTCGAGCACAAGCACAACGGCTGACAGTCTCAACAGAGCCTCTTCTGCCGACAGCATTAATAGTCACCAGGATACCACGAGTTATGAAAGGAGCAGTGCAACTGGCGTGGACACGACCAAGCATTAGGGCTGATGCGTGTGTCCTCACACGCATGCGATGCGGTGTCGATTGTGAAGACACAATCGAAGGCAGCGCTACCTCACTATCTTCTTAAACAACCCAAGCTTTCCTTTGAATGGGGGATACTTAACTGCAGGGTCAAACCAGGTGGGAGTTTTCATGATCGCTTTATGATGGCTGAATACTTCAAAAGAATGTTTCCCGTGATAATACCCCACTCCACTATTGCCGATTCCACCAAAAGGAAGATTTGGATTGGTAAGATGCCATGAAGCATTATTGACGCATCCGCCGCCAAAAGAAACACTTGCCAGCCATCGTTCTTCTTTCTTTTTATTACTCGTGAAAACATAAAAAGCAAGCGGATGAGCGTTACGGTCAATTAGGGATTTCGCTTCTTCAAATGTTTCGAATGAAATGATGGGTAGGACGGGGCCGAATATTTCTTCTTTTAATAATGGATTTTCCTCGATACCATTCTTAATGTTTATATCGATCAAGGTAGGTTCGATGAATAATTTACTTCGATCATGTTTGCCGCCATGAATGATGGTTGCACCCGTTAGGTAACTTATCAACCGATCAAATTGCCTTTCGTTAATGATCTTTCCAAAATTGTAGTTAAGTGAAGCGTCGGCAGAATAAAATTGAAGGATGGTTTGCTTCAGCGTTTCTATGAAATCTGATTTCACGCTTTCCTGCACCAAAAGGTAATCCGGTGCAACGCACATTTGCCCCGCGTTTGAAAATTTGGTGACGGCTATTCTTCTTGCAGCTACTTTTAAATTAGCATCGCTTTCTACAACACAGGGACTCTTGCCTCCCAATTCCAGCGTAACGGGCACAAGTTGATTTGCTGCCAGCTCATATACTTTTCTACCCACATTAGTACTGCCAGTATAAAACACATGATCAAAACGAAACGCTTTCATCATAGAAGGAACCACCGTTGCTCCATCTCCGGTAACAAGCATTATATATTCTGGTGGAAAAGATTCGGCAATTATCTTTTCCATGACCCTGGTTGTATTAACGGAAAATTCGCTTGGCTTTAATACCACGCAATTACCAGCGGCTATAGCTCCAATAAGTGGTGTAAATAATAATTGCAAAGGGTAATTCCAGGGACCGATAATCAAAACAACTCCTTTGGGTTCATGAAGGACAAAACTGCTCGAAGGAAAATTCAACAGGTTGGTTGAAACGCGTTGCTTCTTCATCCATTTCGAAAGGTGCGAAAGCGTGTGCGAAATCTCGCTCGTCACAAAACCTAATTCTGTAATCCAGCTCTCTTCCGCGTTTTTTTTGAGATCAGCTTCTAATGCACTGTAGAGTTCTTCTTCGTAATCCAATACCGCCTTTTTTAATTTTCCCAATTGCGCCTTGCGAAATGCATATGTACGCGTTTGACCGGAAGCGTAAAATACACGCATGTCCTCCAACTTCTTGCTGATATCAGTTGCCATGTAGTGGATTTATCGATTCAAATTAGTCGAAAAACAAATGTAGCGTTGATTCATCAGTCCGCAGCCATTTGATCGCCGCCTAAAACGTTTTGTCTTCCAATTTCCTCTTTGGCACTTCATGCCTTGTTTCTATCGCCCTAAGGTTCTTGTTCGCCTATTTTGAATTTTTCCGTCTAAAGCACTGTATAGTTTTATGCTCGATAACGAACAAACTAAAAAAGTATATCATGAAAAAATTAATCGCATCATGTCTGCTCCTTTCGTCATTATTGATCACGGGCTTAACGCTTAAGGCACAGGACGAAGACCAATCAACAGCGCCCCGCGCGCCAAAATGGGTATCAGAGAAGGGATACTGGGTAGTTGAAAGCAACATCAAGACGCCCTACCATTCAATCATTCATTTTTACAACAACGACAATGTTCTAGTGTACCGCGAAAAAGTGGATGGTGTAAAAATCAACCTGAATCAGAAGCGTACCAAAATGAAGCTGAAAAAAATACTGGAGCAGTCGGTTGTTGCCTGGGAAAATAAACAGGCGATGCAGGACAATGCGCAATTGGTGGCGAAGGCTTTACGGTAATCCGCCTTCGGGAAGGTCACTAAGGCCCGCTGGTGCGGGCACACAAAGGTTTTCACAAAGCACACAATGAATTGTCTTCGCAAGTGAGGGCATTTGCGGTTACGGCGAAGGACTGTCGCAGACAGTCCAACGCATTGTGCGCTGTTCTCTCTCGAATTTTAATCTCTAACTCTTCAATAGGGTTCTCCCTTTATTTTATGAAACTTCGTGCCCTTGGTGGTCCATTGTGCTCTTTGTGACCCAATGAAAACATTTTGTCGACGAAAATCCGATTTCCAGCTACTATTCCACTGACGGTGTATGGTTCGCGCAAAAACAGTTTTAAATTTAAGCACGATACCATGCAACAATACCCGTTCATATTTTCTGATCAATTTAAATATCGCTTCTGGCGCCATTTTACATTTTGGTTTGCCTGGTGGGTATTCCAAATTTTCCTTTACGGAATGATTCCCTTGCTCACTAACGTTACTGTTGCCGACCGGTTTCTTTCTTCAGCCATTAATGGAACGTTTTTCTTAATCCCTCATATGTTCATGGCCTATACGCTTATGTATATTGTCATTCCAAAATTTATTGTCAGGGGCAAATACGTGTACAGCGCCTTCATGCTTGTTATCATTTCCTTGGTTGCTGGCCTACTTTCTGGAGCTATCGAGCGATATATTCTGAATACAATTCGGGAAGAACTTTTCGCACGTTGGGGCTCCGATATATTAACACGTTTACGAAGCAATTCCCTTTGGCTTTCATTACTGGCAGGTCTTAGAGGAGGATTAACGATTGGAGGTATGGCCGCGGCTATTAAGTTGATGAAGCATTGGTATATGAAAGAGCAGCGCAATCTGCAATTGCAAAAAGAAAATTCCGAATCACAACTTCAGCTCTTAAAAGCGCAGGTTCATCCACATTTTTTATTTAATACCCTAAATAATATCTATTCCCATACGCAGGATACTTCACCTGTTGCTTCAAAATTGGTAATGGGTCTGGGCGACATGCTGAGGTATATGCTGTATGAATGCAATCAACCTCTCGTGCCGCTACAAAAGGAACTGCAAATGATCAAGGATTATGTGACACTTGAAAAAATCCGATATGGAAATCGACTTGATGTGCAGATTGATCTTCCACCGTACACGGAAAATTTATTGATTGCTCCACTTCTGCTGCTTCCTTTGGTGGAAAATTGTTTTAAGCATGGCGCCAGCCATATTCTGGATCAGCCATGGATAAGTTTACAAGTGACAATCGACGGAAAAATGATGAAGATGAAATTAGTAAACGGAAAAGCCATAGGATATATTCCTGTTAAATCAGCCAATGGGATCGGAATTCTGAATGTGCGGAAGCGGCTCGACCTGATTTACCCTGAAAAATATTCTTTGAACATACAGGAGGAAGAGGATGTGTTCATTGTTAACCTTAGATTGGAACTTGAAAAAGGAAAAATAGTCAAAGAAAGCAAACTAACAAGTGTAGCCACCGCCAATGCATGACAACACACAAATAAGATGTTTGGTTGTAGACGATGAACCGCCCGCCAGGGAAGTATTGCGCAGGTATATTGAACAATTACCAATGCTGCAACTGGCGGGTGAATGTGCTAATGCAATTGAAGCCATTCGATATTTACAAGAAGAAAAGATCGACCTCTTATTTCTGGACGTGCGCATGCCGCAGTTAAATGGAAACGAGTTGCTGAAAGTGGTAAAGAATCCTCCGCCTGTAATTTTTACAACCGCACATCCTGAATATGCAGTGGAAGGATATGAATTGGATGTGATGGATTTTTTATTAAAACCGATTCGCTTCGATAGATTCGTTAAAGCAGTCAATAAGATCATTCAATTAAACGGCCACCGGTCAATCGAAAATCATTTGCCGACGGAAGAAGAGAAAAAAGAATCCTTTGTTTATTTCCGCTGCGACAGAAAAATGGTGAAGGTGATGCTCAGCGATATCTTATATGTTGAAAGCATGAAGGATTATGTAAAAGTATTTACGAAGCAAGGCATGCTGATGACTAAGCAATCGATCACGTCTGTAGAAGCAATGCTTCCCGAATCCGCTTTCATTCGCGCCCATCGATCTTATATTGTGTCCCTCTCTAAAATTAATTCGTTCACCAACGAATTAATTGACATTGAAAAAGCAGAAATTCCTATCGGCAAGTTGTATCGTAATCAAGTGATGAAGCAGTTACAGAGAGATTGACCCCATCCATGATTTCGCTTCAAAGACTAAAGACGCCCCTTTAACTTACAGTGCCTATTTTGTTTTTCGAAGATCATATTTATCGAGACTAAAGACGCAAGCCTTACAAAATCAAAAAGTTTAAGTTTCGGAAGATCTTAATAGCGTTTTCTTTTTTTTTAAGCTTTCGATATTGAGGCTTCTATCTTTGTACTCGAGTTGAGTATGTATCAAATGTTGAATGAAACTTCAAACCTTTGGGTGCGTCTCAAGTCTCGAAGCGAAATCTTATACCGTCTCTCTCTATAGCTGGAACGTGTAACTTTATCGAATGACCGATGAATACTTCATGATGCTGGCACTCAAGGAAGCGAGAAGGGCTTTTGATGAAGGAGAAGTTCCCATTGGTGCCGTTGTAGTATTGGATGAGCGCGTAATTGCACGAGGGTATAACCAAGTCGAAAAACTAAGGGATCCAACCGCTCACGCCGAAATCATCGCACTCACTTCGGCTTTTAATTTTCTTGGAGCGAAATATCTTCCTTCTGCCAGTATCTACATTACGGTTGAACCTTGTTTGATGTGCGCAGGTGCAATTTATTGGAGCAAAGTGAAACGAGTTGTGTTTGGCGCCGACGATGAGAAAAATGGATATAAACGAATCACCGCGGCCAATTGGCCATTTCATCCGAAAGCCGAATTAATTCATGGGGTATTAAAAGAGGAGTGCGGAGAATTGATGACGAGATTCTTTAGAGATAAAAGGTAAACGTTTCTTGTTTGTGGTTTGTTGTTTGTTGTTAGTTGTTGCTTTTTTGTTGTTTGTTCACCTCGAAATAAAAAACTAAAAACGACAAACAACGAACGACTAACGACTAACCAAAAACGTCAAAACATTCTTAACTGAACGTTTGATGCTTTTTTCTTAGGCGGTTGTGCGTCACCAAAAACTGTTTTGCCTCCATACTTCCACGATTCATTTCTTTCTTTTTCAATTAACGCATCAAAATT
>Ga0157378_10005186_pt1 | contig 11443 bp, 6 predicted proteins | sample M65metaG_FD_115309 | JGI IMG/M metagenome (GOLD analysis project Ga0157378, IMG submission 115309) | Miscanthus rhizosphere microbial communities from Kellogg Biological Station, Michigan, USA - M6-5 metaG | ecosystem: Host-associated > Plants > Roots > Rhizosphere > Soil | place: USA: Michigan...
GAAACACCACAACTATCAATACTTTTCCGGATAGGAACTTCATGAGGCACCAATCGATTTAAAGTGACTAAAGTTAATAAGATTTAGACAGACGACGGACCACGGGCCAACAGGCAACAGGCAATAGGCACCAATAGGAACTCCTAAAAAACAATCTGTCGTGCCTTACCTTTGTCATCCCTCAAATAACAACGAAAGAATATGGAATATAGGATTGAAAAGGACACGATGGGTGAAGTTCAGGTGCCCGTTGACGCTTATTATGGAGCCCAAACGCAGCGCAGCATTGAGAATTTTAAGATCTGCCAGGACACGGATAAGATGCCGAAGGAAATTATCAGGGCGTTCGCGTATCTCAAAAAAGCTGCGGCTATAGTAAACGAGGAAGCAGGATTGTTGCCAAAAGAAAAAGCTGACCTTATCGGCCAGGTGTGTGATGAAATCCTTGAAGGAAAGTTAGATCAATATTTTCCACTGGTCATCTGGCAAACGGGAAGTGGAACACAGTCGAACATGAATGTGAACGAAGTGATCGCATACCGTGGGCACGTGTTGAAGGGAGGGAAACTGACAGATAAAGAAAAATTCCTTCATCCAAATGATGACGTGAATAAATCTCAGTCGTCCAACGACACATTTCCAACCGCCATGCATATCGCAGCATACAAAACGCTGCTGGAGATTACGATTCCCGGCTTAGAAAAATTAATGGGTACGCTTGAGAAAAAAAGCAAGGAGTTTATGCCCGTGGTAAAGATTGGGCGCACGCATTTTATGGACGCGACACCACTTACCCTTGGACAAGAATTTAGTGGTTATGCATCACAGCTCAAGCATGGCTTGCGTGCTTTGAAAAACACATTGCCTCATTTATCGGAGTTAGCGCTTGGTGGTACAGCAGTTGGTACAGGGATCAACACGCCAAAGAATTTTTCAGAGAACGTAGCAAAAGTTATTGCTAGGCTTACGGGCCTTCCCTTTGTTACTGCGGAAAATAAATTTGAAGCTTTGGCAGCCCATGATGCAATTGTTGAAGGCCATGGGGCATTGAAAACGCTTGCAGTGAGTTTGATGAAAATAGCGAATGACATTCGCATGTTGTCGTCCGGACCAAGAAGCGGCATTGGAGAAATATTCATTCCGGACAATGAGCCTGGCTCTTCAATAATGCCTGGCAAAGTGAATCCAACTCAGTGTGAATCGCTCACCATGATATGCGCACAAGTAATGGGTGCCGACGTGGCGATTAATATCGGTGGTTCCAATGGCCACTTCGAATTGAATGTATTCAAACCAGTAATGATCTACAACTTCCTTCATAGTGCGAAACTAATTGGAGAGGGTTGTGTTAGCTTCAATGATAAATGCGCAGTTGGTATCAAGCCTATTGAGGAGAATATTAAGAAGCATGTCGACAATTCTCTTATGTTGGTGACCGCTTTAAACACTAAAATTGGATATTATAAAGCCGCGGAGATCGCACAAAAAGCGCATAAGGAAGGAACTACGTTGAAAGAAATGGCGCTTAAGCTAGGATACCTCACATCTGAACAGTTTGATGAATGGGTGGATCCTGCGAAGATGGTAGGAGAGTTACGGAATTGATGGTATTTGGTAATGGGTATAGGGTATTAGGTTATTTAATCTGATGTATAATCATCCAAATACCTATTACCTTGTCACATCATTTCTTGACTATTTTTTCAGTAGTAATTACTGTGCCATCGCCGTTATATAGTTTCAGAACATACACACCATTCATGAACTGACCGATATCGATACTGAAATTATCTTTTGATGTTGTTTCTTCCACGATTTTTCTTCCTAATTCATCATACAGTTCAACGCGAAGAGGCTTATGCGTCCCGCGAATGCTTTCCACGAAAATCATTTTGCTGGTTGGGTTAGGATAAACACTAACAAATGCTCTGTTCACGGGATTTTTAGGCACATAATCCTTCAAGTCAAGTTGTGTGGCAAATATGGCACGAAGGATTTTTCCACCTGCATCAGTGAGATTACTGTTGCCGCTTCCATTGAATCCTCCTGTAGGACCTGACGTATTTCCGGTACTATCAATAATGAAAAACAAAGTATCACCAGTTGGAGCAATTGCAAGATCACGAATACGGAATCCGTGGAAGTATGGAATGGTATCAATTGCGTTGGGAGTACTATTAGGATCAATGGCGGTTCCTGCAGTATTCAACTTCAATCTGAACAATCCATATTTGAGCGAAGTAACGAGTAATGAGTTGTGCCATCCGGGAATGTAATTACCATCATAGAATTCAATACTCGAAGGAGCCACTGTGTACCAGGTATAAATGTTTCCGGAATTCTCTCCATTGATTTGTGAAGGTGTTGCACCCATCAATTGGAAAATAGGTTCTTTTACATTGTGATTCGTACAGAACGTGTCTTCTCTTCCTATATTCTGGCCCGCTAACTGGTCGTTAGTTGTGAAGCCATCAAACGTATTATAGTTGTTATCACATTTCCCCGCTACGTTAGGCCAACCATAGTTTTCTCCTGCTTCAATAATATTCACTTCGTCATCTGATTTATCGCCGTGCTCCGAACTGTAAAGTCTGTCCACACCGCCAACATTCCCCCATGCCAAACCTTGCGCATTTCGGTGTCCGTAGGAATAAGTAGCGAGTGTATATCCAGTGGTTGAATTCGTAAAAGGGTTATCATTTGGAATCCATTCGTTGTAAGGATCAGCAGGATCATTTGGATCAGTATCAGGTTCTGTATTTAACCGCAACACTTTTCCTTCATATACATCTGGATCCTGCGCGTTATTGGGTCGATTTAAATTGTTGAATTGTCCCGCTCCCATATCACCAACTGTGTAATAAAGTTTCAAGTCGGGACCTATTTTCATTCTTCCACTATTATGGTCATTACTTCCGGGGATATCATCCAACACGGTAACAGGCGAACCCAGTGATTTATTCACGAGGTTATATGTGTAGCGAACAATTTTTGTTTTGTAATAGCAGGCATGAGATCCTGTTGTACCACTACACTGACTATTGTTGGGTGTACCGGAATTAGAGTATTTAAAATAAACGAATGCTACGTACACATATGGTTTGCCAGTTAGCAAGTCGGGATGCAATGCCATTCCCATCAAACCACCTTGTGGCCACTGTGAGGCTCCGTTCGGAAAATTTCTTTGGCTGCTTAAATTGAGAACCGTTCTTTTTCCGTAATTACCGGGGTGCATTTTGGTGATGAGGTAATTTCTTGCTTCGGTGATCCAAAGTGAGTCGTCGGGTCCATAAATAATTTCCCAGGGATAACTCATTCGGGGTGATGAAGTGTCAAGAAGAAAAACCTGGCCATTCCACGTTTGGGTGAATTGGGCTCGGGCCGGGGGTTGACTCAAAAGCAATGCAATCAAAATAAGATACAAGAGAGTTGCTTTCATAAGAACTCAGATATTGGACTAGTTTAAAAGTACCCTTTAACCACCTCATTTGCAACCCATTTTTCGCTCCCTAAGGGTTTCCCTAATCGATTGAGTTATAAACGGATGCCAGCGCTAAAAACTTGCGCAAAAACCCTTTAAAATCAGGAATTTCCGATAAAAATAATAGGGGTTGTCCTATTGCATTTTCGGCTTATAATAGATAGTTTTGAGACAGGTATAATCCAATCTGTGAAAGCTAAAGGTCCGACTATGAAAAGATGTCTACGCGATTATTGCTTTATCCCACTTCTTGCTTTCTTCTTTTCACTTTCACAAGTGTACGGTCAAACATTTGATTACGGTAAAACATATATAAACGTAACGAAGGGTGTGAATGGTGGTACTGTAGAACCGGGAGACACTTTGGAAATTCGTACAACTTTCGTGGTTCGTTCTTCCTTTTATGATAGCTGTGCATTTTATGATACCATCCGTGCGGGAACTTCCTATATACGCGGAAGTTTAAAAATACTTACTAACGAAGGAAAACAATATAAAGCCTTCAATGATACATTTCCCGCAATTCTAGCTCCTCCCCCAGTAATACCTGCCGATTGCGGCTGGATTACCGTGGCAGGTCCGAACACATTTATTCGAATGAATTTAGGATATACTCCTGGAGATGCGCCGGCAACACCATTTGTGAGAGGACGAATAAGGAACACGCATAAGCCATCGTTTTTCTTGAATACTTGTATCATGATTGCGGCATATCGCGTTCGTGTTACCGCAGCGCTGGGATCTACTATTAATACCGGTGGTGGTGCAATCTCATATAAGGCCGGAGGTTTGCCAGCAGCAACTCCTCCCAGCATAATTAATTTCGACAACAACCTTGTTGCTGTTTATACAAACTATGGTACTTGCCCAAACAGTGTTGGTGCAAATTCATTAGGAACCGAATTCAACGGAACCTTTGGATCTGGTCCAACGCGTAACAGAGGTACATCTGCGAATGTGCCTCCGGGTTATACTTATAATATTTTTACTCCAAATCAGCCAAACGACTATTTCTATGGTGTCGCAAATAACACCAGTACAAATGGAGCATATACAACATCAAACGCCTGGGCTAAGCCTGATCCTGATCCGGACGGAGCTGGTCCTTTGATGACACATCGCGTGTTCCAGGTGTGGGATATTATCGGCGATCATACAGGTGCAGCAAGCCCTACACTCGGTAACCCTGCTGCTGATACAGTCGCAAATAAAAACGCGGGTTACATGCTGGTGATTAACTCGAGTTATAAAACTGACTCTGCATTCAAACATACGGTGTCAGGACTATGTCCTAATACTTATTATGAACTTTCGTTTTGGGTAAGAAACATCTGTTCAAAATGCGGATGTGACTCAAATGGAAAGGGCGCAAGTAATGCCGCAGGTCCGCCATTCTATATTCCAACGGCACCTGGTGATTCATCAGGCGTGTATCCGAACATGACATTTGGTATTGATGGTAAAGACTACTATTCTACTGGAAACATATTGTATACAGGTCGTTGGGTGAAAAAAGGATTTACGTATTTAACGGGTCCTGCCCAAACTTCTCTTACGATGAGTATTCGTAACAACGCTCCGGGAGGAGGAGGAAATGATTGGGCGCTCGACGATATTGCCGTTGCTACCTGTACTCCAAACCTCGCCATGTTGCCTTCCCCAACGGCTAACGTTTGTATCGGCAACCAGGTTGACGTATGGTGTAGAGTGCGATGCTTCTTTCCAAATTATATTTATTGGACATGGGAAAAAAGTGTTGATAACGGTGTAACCTGGACACCAACGGGAGCAAGTGGAGTTGGTTCGCCTGTGATGGTATCGGGCAATTGGGAGTACACAGCCAATTATCCATCATTTATTGCAGATAGTAGTTCACATTTGAATCGATATCGCATCAGGATTGCATCTACTCCGGGAAACCTGAGTGATCCGAATTGTTCATTCCTCGCCGCAACTCAAATTGTAGTGTGGGTAAACAATTGTTCGGTTGTATTGCCAACAATTTTCAAGGCATTTACAGGCCAACCGCAAAGCGGATATGCAAGATTGCAATGGGATGTAGAGAACGAAACATCAAATGTTGTTTATGAAGTTGAAAGAAGCGACGACATGACTACATTCTATAAAGTAGGGACTGTATCTGCGTCTTCAAGTGGTAACGGATCTGCTTCATATGTACTCAATGATCCTTCAACCCTCGGAGAGCAGACATATTACAGGATAAAGATGACCAATGGCACTGCAAACAAATACAGTAAGATTGTTTTGTTGAGCAGTGGAAAACTAGAATATGCGATCAAGTCGCTGATCAATCCTTTCAAAGACGTACTGTCTTTTGAAATGATAGCGCCTGAAAATGGAACTGCGAGGATTACGTTGATTGACGCTTATGGAAGAGTTGTTCGTCAATCTATAGAAACCTATTCTCAAGGATTGAACCAAATGAAACTGTTGAATGTTTCAGCTCTTGCCAATGGAGCCTATTTACTTCGAATTGATGCCGGTGAAAAAACATTCACGCGGAGCGTAATAAGAACGAATTAAAGTTTGTAACAGGTTGCCCTAAGAATAGAATAGCCCTCTTTAGTGAGGGCTTTCTATTTGTATCTATTGAAGAACTTTTATTCGCTAAAAGCATTTATATGAAAACACAAATTTTTCTGGAGTGTCGCCTGATACCGTCTGTTTAAATGATCTAACATATTGGTTCGGGGCTGGATCGATGGCATAATTATCATAATTGACTGAACCGAGCGTTTGTGACGCTCCGGTTGTGGATTCTACAAGTTTTACTGTTGCAGACTTGACGGCATTTTGAGGTCTCTTTCCGGCGTCGATAGCGGTCTGGAAATATAATATTTCCGGTAATTGCGGCAGTGAGTAAACAAAGTTCTTTACCGCATACGGATAATAGTCATACGTTGTCTCCTGCCGAATCGTAGAAGGATGATGGGGGTCTGTTTCCGTAAGCTTGGTGAGGTTGCCATTGGTATATTCGAGTACGCCCTTATATGTAACAACTCCTGGAGTGTCTACATATTCCATCGTGAATTGGCTCATGTATCCTGTTGCGTTATAGCTATACTTCATAATTATTTTGTCCGAGGTGTTGTCATCGGGAAAATAGAAACCATGGTATTCTATTACTCTAGAACTAGCATCCAAAACAAAATATTGATTATTGTCTATCTGAACGCGGCCAGCCGGATAGGAAATCACCCAGTTATTCTCTATGGTCCTGTTCACACTGTCTATATACTGGATATTCGTGACTTTATTACTAGCATTATAAATAGTGCGGATAGTGTATTCTGGTTGATTTGAGGCGAAATCATAGGCAGCCATATCGAATATGTGACAATTCGTAGGTGGCGCAAAGAATACTTCCTGCTTCACGCATTGATTGGCCACAACTGTAATGGTTCCCGAGGTAGAGTCCTGAGTGCCGCATTTGGCTGACCAGGTATAAGTACCTGCAGGTAGGGTAAAATTAGCTGCTCCATTTGCATCGCAATTCGGCTCAGTTGCAGAAAAGGAAGTAATAGTGCCAGTTTGACTATTATTCAACTTCACAGAGATGTTGCCGCCTGCAGTACATGATTGTTTAGCCCAGAAAGTGAGTTTACCGTTTTGGGCAGGTGGTGGAGGAGTACTTGAACTTTTCAGTTTCGCTGAAAACTTACCGTCCACAATTGTTTTTGCCGCACCAGCAGAATCTTTCACTTTCCCGGTAAACGTTCCGCTGACATTCGCGGAATCAACCTTTGTAATGACGACTGTGAAATCTCCGATAGACGTAATGTCGCTGGTGTAAATCGGTGCTGTGTTGCTGAGATATTGAAATAATACCTGGGGTGTTTTATAAGTTGCGGGGTTACTGGTACTGATATTAATAACTTCAATCGAAAGCAATGCCTTTCCATCAAGCGAAGGTCCTTCGAGAAATAAGGTTTTTATCGGTGTACCAAAATCTTCAATGTAAGCAGTATCAACCGTTCCTTTATATTCTTTTCCTTCTTTGAATTCCCATTCGGCGTTTACTGAACCACCGCCGCCGGTTTCAAAACTTTTTTCTTTAGTGCAAGAGAAAATGAATGCAAAGCCAAATAGGGTGACTAGTGCTAAGCGTAGGGTTTTCATGTTAGCAGTTGTTTTTTAAATATAGCCAAAGTTTTTACAAGACTTGAGCCGTATCATTTACGGGCGTATTGGTCTCCACGGTTGGGTGGTGGGCATTTTCCGGCCGTCTATGAAAGAATCTTTTTTGAAACAATAGGATGGCAATCACACCTACTGATATTGAGGCATCTGCGAGGTTGAAAATGGGAGAAAAGAAAGTAAATCTCTCCCCTCCCCATATCGGTACCCAATCTGGAAGTAACTTGTCCTCAATGATTGGGAAATATAACATGTCAACCACCCTGCCATGAAGAAATCCCGCATAACCATGGGGTGGAAACATTTTTGAAACAGCAACCCGCTCACTATCCTCGAATATTAATCCATAAAACATGCTATCTAACAGGTTTCCAAGTGCACCTGCAAATATTAGTGCCACGCAAATCAGGAAACCTCTTGAATAATTTTTGGTCAGGATCGATTTTATATAGAACACTCCAAACACCACCGCGATCAGCCTGAATAAGGTCAGTATCATCTTACCCCAATCCCCTCCGAACTTCCATCCCCAGGCCATTCCCTCATTTTCAATGAAGTAAATTCGAAACCAGCCGTCAAAAATTGGAATCTGCTGGCCAAGATGCATATGCGTTTTCACCCAGATCTTCAAGGCCTGGTCAGCTATTAAGATGAGAATAATGGTAATAATAATGGTACGTGCCTTCACTCTTCAATTTTTAAGTGGACAAATATAGTCCGTTTGTTGTTTGTTGTCCGTCGTCTGTAGTCTTTCTTCGTTGTCCGTGGTCTGTGGTCCGTCGTCCGTCGTCATTCCTCTGTGGTCTGTGGTCCGTGGTCCGTGGTCCATCGTCACTCTTTATAATACACCCGCTTCACCCTTTGCGATACCCCCGTCAAAATCTCATAGGCAATAGTACCCGCCCAATGCGCCACGTGCTGTACATGCAGTTCGTTTCCAAAAATGATGACTTCGTCTCCTTCACACACACCGGCAATGTCCGTTACATCAATCATCGTCATATCCATACAAACTGTTCCAATGATAGGCGCCAGTTGCCCTTTGATGTACATCTTTCCTTTTCCGTTGCTTAATGAGCGCGGATAACCATCGGCATAACCAATGCGCACGGTCGCAATAATGCTATCCCTATCCACCACTCCCTGCCGGCCGTAGCTTACACTTTCGCCGGATGCAACTTTTCTTAATTGAGCAATGGTAGATTTAAGCGTTGACACCTGCTGCAAATCCAATGCATTTGTGGCCGCGGTGTCAATTCCATAAAGTCCAATACCCAACCGCACCATATCTAACTGCCATTCGGGATATCTTTCCGCCGCGGCAGTGTTTGCCATGTGTTTAAGAAAAGAATATGGAAGAGCGTTTTGTATTTTTTTACAAGCGTCGACAAAGATTTCAAATTGTGAAGAGCTGAACGCGTCGTGTTGCGGGTCCTCACTTGCTGCAAAGTGACTGAATACTGAAACGACTTTGAATAATTCTAAATTCATTTTTTGCAGCACGGCATCCAGCTGCTGTGGCTCGAAACCCAACCGGTTCATGCCTGAATTAATTTCAAGATGAACCGGCAATTGCCTGCTTCCTTCTTTGAGTAGAAATTGTTGTAATTGTTCCAGCAATAATGGGGAATAGATCACTGGCTGCAACACATAGTCAACCAGCAGTGGAAACGAGCTCTCATCAGCATTCATGACCATTATAGGAATTGTAATTCCTGCCTTTCTCAATTCCACACCTTCATCCGCATAAGCAACCGATAAAAAATCCACCTTATTAAATTGGAGTGTACTGGCAATTTCATAACTACCGCTTCCATAGGAGAAGGCCTTAACCATAGCCATTATTTTAGTGGAAGGGCGAAGCAGTTTTTGATATTCCTTGAGGTTACGTATGAGCGCATCAAGGTCTATCTCCAAAACGGTTTGGTGCAGTTTTTCAGTGAGCAGCCTGTCGATTTCTTCAAATGCAAAAACTCTTGCACCTTTTAATAAAATGGCTTCGCTATTAAAATCTGATTGCCTGAAATGCGATATGAATTCTTGCGTGGAATGAAAAAAAACTTGTTGAGGAACGGTATTGAACTTGCTTTTGTGCTTTGTAATCTGCTCTCCCAAACCAATCAATCTGGTCACGCGGTGTTGCGATAATGCACCTGCAATTTGTGAATATAATTGTTCATCGTCCAATCCGCTTTGTAAAAAGTCAGATATAATAACCGTATGTTTCTGATGTTGCCGTTGTTCCGATAAAAGATCGAGTGCAATATTCAATGAACTCAAGTCTGCACTGTAGCTATCGTTGATAACCGTGCAATGATTAATACCTCTTTTTAGTTCTAATCGCATGGAAATATGTTCCAGCAAACCCATTCTTTTTTGAATCACATCGTTGTGGATGCCCAGGTGAAGAAGCGTACACCAGCAGGTAATCGCATTATGGATCGAAGCTTCATCCGTAAAAGGAATTTCTATTGATAAAGACTTCCCATTCACAGTTGCTACAGCAGAAGTGAATCCGCCTGATTTTGTTAATTGTTGAATCCGTAAAAAATTATTTTCGCCCCTGCCCCACGAACGAATGACTATCTTCTTTTGTCCTTGGGCTTGTAGTTTTCTAAGTTCAACTTGAATAGCATGATCAATCTGCTGCTCATCTGCGCAATAAATAATTGCCTGCGTGTTTGCAAACAATTTTATTTTCTCCGAAATTTTTTGTTCGCGGCTGGTGAATCCTTCGCTGTGTGCTTCGCCTATATTCGTAAAGATGCCAATGGTTGGTTGAATAATCGACTCAAGCTTTTCCATTTCACCCGGCAATGAAATGCCCGCTTCAAAGATGCCAAGCTCATGCTGTGGACCAATTTGCCAAACGCTGAGTGGAACACCAATCTGGGAATTGAAACTCCTTGGGCTCCTTACAATATTGAAGTCTTCCTGCAACAATTGATTCAACCATTCCTTTACAATGGTTTTACCGTTACTCCCCGTTATGCCAATTACTGGAATCGAGTATTGGTTCCGATGATGCGCGGCCACCAACTGTAGTGCCTGAAGACAATTGCTTACCAACACAATGTTGGCCTGCTGAAATTGGGAATAATCAAGTTCTTTGCTGACTATAAAACTCCTGACTCCCTTATGGTAAAGCTCTTCAATGAACTGGTGCCCGTTTCTTCTGGCACTGCCTAAAGCAAAAAAAACTGAGGTTGATGGAAAAATGACCCGGCGACTGTCAATAATCAGATGCTCGATCCTGCCGTCACCTGTTGATTGCAAAATTTTGCCATTGGTGACCTCGGCGATATGTTGAATCGAATAACTATTCATTCGGAATCTTCAGGAAGATTGATCTCATCGTTCGAGTCACGCTCTGCTGTGCTGATTGAATATACAATGGAGCCCGCAATACACACTAAAATTACGATAAGCGAAATATAAACCGGGACCTTAATGAAATGTTCCAGTAACATTTTTAGTCCAATAAATATGAGTACTATCGCGATTCCTTGTTGCAGATGGGAGAATTTGTTTACTGCACCTTGTAAAAGGAAGAACAGTGATCGCAAACCGAGCACCGCAAATATATTACTGGTATAAATGATCATATCGCGGTGAGGAGTATCCGATACAATTGCAAACACAGCAGGTATGGAATCAAGGGCAAAAACTACGTCCGTTGTGGCCAGCAAAATGATCACCACAAAAATGGTAGTGTAAAACTTCTTACCATTGATCCGAAGTGTGAGTTTTCCATTATTATCCTCTGAGGTTAGCGGTAAGAACTTTTTCAATAGGGCGTACACC
>Ga0157378_10005187_pt1 | contig 11439 bp, 11 predicted proteins | sample M65metaG_FD_115309 | JGI IMG/M metagenome (GOLD analysis project Ga0157378, IMG submission 115309) | Miscanthus rhizosphere microbial communities from Kellogg Biological Station, Michigan, USA - M6-5 metaG | ecosystem: Host-associated > Plants > Roots > Rhizosphere > Soil | place: USA: Michigan...
ATAATCTGAGCAAAAACAGCGTAAAGAAGACTAACTAATAGCAGGAAAATGCGTAGCAGAAAAAATCGTTCAATTACAAATGCTGACTAACTCAAATCTTACTTTGCAAATATACTCCTTTTACTGAGTATTCCTGTATTTATTTATCAAACGTTTTGTTAACCGCACTGCTGAGTTCAACAGCTGCTTTTTCATGCTTTAGCACAATGTAGGCGAGAACAGCGCTGGACATCATCAATAGCCCGCCCAGCAGAAAGGAAACACCCGGGAAATGAACAGGGGCATTGTTTTTTGTAAAAAAATAAAAGAGATTGGTCATTATAAAAGGTCCGATAATGGAAGTAAGGCTCATCAAACCGGTTAATCCGCCCTGCAATTCTCCCTGTTCGTTAGCAGGTACATGGCCGGCGATGATAGATTGCAGCGCAGGGCCTGCAATACCTCCAAGACAATACGGCAATAAAAACGCAAACATCATCCAGCCCTGTGTGGCAAAGGCAAACAAAAACATGCCAATTGCATAGAACATCAGGCCCATATAAACGCTCTTTTCATTACCCAGCTTTGGATTCAACACCCGTATTAAACCACCCTGTACTGCCGCTACCAGCAAGCCAACCAGGCTTAATGAAAGACCGACCGTTTTTTCAGTCCATTTAAACCGGTACATCGTAAAAAAGCTCCAGTTACTTTGCACCGCATGCGCGCCCAGATATACCAATACCAGCGCAACAACCAATCCGCCGATCGCAGGATATTTTTGTAAATGGATCAGCGATCCGGCCGGATTTGCTCTTTTCCACGAAAAAGACCTGCGGTGGTCTTTGCTTAGCGATTCCGGCAAAACAAAATAGCCATATAGCCAATTTAGCAATGTAAGCAAGGCGGCTGCATAAAATGGCGCCCTGATGCCAAAACCCGTTAATAAGCCTCCAATGGCCGGTCCAATGATGAAGCCGAGGCCAAACGCGGCACCAAGCATACCAAAATTCTTTGCGCGGTTATCTGCATTACTGATATCAGCAATGTAGGCAGACGCGGTAGTAAAACTTGCGCCGGTAATACCGGAAATAACCCGGCCAACAAACAGCCATCCATAGGTGGGTGCCAGGGCAAGGAACAAATAGTCGATGCCAAAGCCAAACAATGAAAACAACAATACAGGCCGTCTTCCATATTTATCGCTCAGGTTGCCCAGTACCGGTGCGCAAATAAATTGCATAAATGCATACACCACCAGCAGCCATCCTCCATCCTTACTGGCCTCATTGAGGGGTATATGTTTGAGGGAAGATATCAGCCGCGGCATCACCGGTATGATTAATCCCCAACCGATAACATCTACCAGCACGGTTATAAAAATAAATCCCATGGCAGCCGAACGTCTTTCTTTCATAACAATAGAGTTGCTGCAAAGTAAATGTATAAAAGCAAATACCGGTAACGGTGCAGGCAAAAACAGTACCGCCGCCAACAAAATTGTTAACTGCTGCAGGTGCCTTGAACAATAATATATAAAAACGCGTTACATTGGCTTAGTCCAACCGGAACGAGATTTTGCATACCAGGCCAAACGTCGTTAATTGCCCGTCCTTCACATGTGCTTTAATATCCTTCACATACACAGAATCAATATTCCGGATGGTTTTGGACGCCTCAGTTACTGCGTTACGGAGTGCATCGTCGATACTTTTGTCTGAGCTGGCGATAACTTCAATGACTTTTACAATTGGCATAAACAAAGTTTTTAAATATGAATAAATAACTGGCCTCTTGCCTGGAAAGCTAATGAGACTATACTGGCAATAATATTCAGGGGGTGCAGAAAAAAAGGAAACGGATTAACCGTGTGCGGGAATTTTTGCAGTGGGTATTAAATATACAAAAGATAAACGCCTGCAGGTGCATCCGCAAAAAGAAAAGTTAAGCGCCGGAATGCTTTTAATAATTACCTAATTTTACGCCTCTTAATATCTATTTATGAACAATAGTTACCAGTTTGGAATGATCGGTTTAGGTGTTATGGGACGTAATTTTTTACTGAACATGGCCGACCATGGTTACAAAGTAATTGGATTTGACAAAGACAGCACAAAGACGACTGCCCTGGAGGCGGCCGCCACGGCAGGAACCACAGTAAAAGGCGTAGGCACCCTGCAGGAAATGATACAGCTTCTGGAAACACCGCGAAAAATTATGATGCTGGTGCCCGCAGGCAAACCCGTTGATGATGTAATAGAAAGCTTATTGCCGCTGGTGCAGCCAGGTGATATTATTATTGATGGCGGCAACTCTCACTTTACAGATACTTTGCGCCGCGTTGAATACCTGAAAAGCAAGAACCTGCATTTTACCGGCATGGGTGTTTCGGGCGGTGAAGAAGGCGCCCGGAAAGGCCCCAGTATTATGCCGGGAGGAGACGCAGAAGCCTACCCGCATATCAAACCCATGCTGGAAGCAGTATCAGCCAAGGTTAACAACGAGCCCTGTGTGGCCTATATGGGAAAAGGTGCAGCTGGCCACTATGTGAAAATGGTGCATAACGGTATTGAATATGCTATTATGCAACTGATCAGTGAAGCGTATGATTTGCTGCACCGCGGGCTGGCATTAAACAACGATGAACTGCACGAAGTATTCAAACAATGGAACGAAGGTGAAATGCAGTCGTTCCTGATTGAAATAACCGCTGATATTTTTAAACAGCAGGATGATAAGAGCGGCAGCCGCCTGGTAGATATGATCCTCGACAAGGCCGGATCAAAAGGCACCGGCAAATGGACCTCGCAGGACGCTATGAATCTGCCCTCGCCCATTCCCGTTATAGACATGGCCGTTTCCATGAGAAATATTTCTTCGTTTAAAGAAGAGAGACTGGCGGCAGCAGCACTGTATCAACCGGTCATCAAACCCATTTCTGCAAAAAGAGAAATAGTGATTAAACAAGTACACGATGCATTGTATTTTGCTACCATTGTCTGTTATGCGCAGGGTCTTGCCATGCTGCGCAGTGCTTCTTCAGAGTTGGATATGCAGATACCCCTGGGCGATGTGGTAAAAATCTGGCGCGGTGGCTGTATTATAAGGTCTGGTTTACTGGAAACCTTTTATAAAGCTCATAAAAAGAATAAACAATTACCGAACATTTTATTGGATAAGGCTGTTGCTAAGCTGGTAAAGAAAAAAGAAAAAAACCTGCGGGCCGTTTTAAAACTTTCACTTCAAAGTAAGATTCCAACGGGGGCCTTAATGAGTGCACTAAGCTATTTTGAAGCCTACAGCACTGCAGTTATGCCGGTAAATTTAATACAGGCCCAGCGCGATTATTTTGGAGCCCATACCTACCAGCGGATAGACATGGAGGGAACGTTTCATACGGAATGGGGTCGTGAATCGTGAGTAGTGAATCGTGAGTGCTTCCGCGTTGCCCTCCGGCGCCAATGACTCACGCTTCACGTCTGACGTCTCATGGTTAAAACTATTAATTATTATTATCATGCAAAACCATAAAAGACCGCCTTCTTCGCTCCTGTTTATTTTTGGCGGAAGCGGCGATTTAAATTACCGCAAACTATCACCTGCCTTATTCAATTTATTCATTGATGAATGGATGCCCGAAAAATTTGGTATTGTAGGCATTGGCCGCACTGAATATGCCGGCGAAACATACCATGAGCATTTACTCGATGGCATCCGGCAATTCAGCCGCAGGAAAAATGAGCAGAATGGAAAATGGGCTGAATTCTCGCAGCATGTCTCTTACCTGCAAATGGATGCTGAAAAAGAGGAGGAGTACCAGAAAATAGCAGAAGTAGTCAAAGCAAAAGAAAAAGAATTTGGTGAGCATCCGAACGTAATTTTCTATATGGCGGTGGCGCCCTGGCTGGTGCCCGATATATTAAAAAAATTAGGACCGCTGAATATTTGTGCTGATACAAAATGTACCCGAGTGGTAGTAGAAAAACCATTTGGTCATGATCTTAAAAGTGCCCATGAACTGAATGCGCTGCTGGCCGGTATGTTTGATGAACAGCAGGTTTATCGTATTGATCACTACCTTGGCAAGGAGACCGTACAGAATATCCTGGCGCTTCGTTTTGCCAATGCATTGTTTGAACCCATCTGGAACAGGAATTATATTGAGCATGTGCAAATCACTGCTTCCGAAACAGTGGGAATGGAAGGACGGGGCGCTTATTATGAAACATCGGGTGCATTAAGAGATATGGTGCAAAATCATATCCTTCAACTGATGTGTATGATAGCCATGGAAGCACCTGTTTCATTTGACGCGAATGAAATAAGAAACAAAAAAGTAGATGTACTGCACGCCATCCGGAAAATCAGCAACGAGCAGGTGCCGCACTATGCGGTGCGCGGCCAGTATTCGGAAGGATGGATGAAGGGAGAAAAAGTAGCTGAATACCGTAAAGAAAAAAATGTAGCCCCTTCGTCTCCCAACGAAACTTTTGCTGCTGTTAAATTCTATATTGATAACTGGCGCTGGCAGGATGTTCCGTTTTATGTGCGCACGGGTAAGCGGATGCATGAGAAAGCCACCACCATTACTGTCCAGTTCAGACCGGCACCCAACTTTGCATTCCCACCCGAAGCAGCAGAAACCTGGCGTTCTAACCGGCTTACAATTAGCATACAACCGGAGATGGATATACGCCTGCGTTTCCAGGCCAAACAACCCGGACAATCATTATCATTAGACCCTGTTGATATGGCTTTTAGCTATAAAGATTCTTACGACGGGCAGGAGCCAGAAGCATACGAAACCCTGCTGCTGGATGTGATGGAGGGAAACGCCACTTTATTCATGCGTGCAGACCAGGTAGAAGCTGCCTGGAAAATAGTTATGCCCATCCTGGAAACCTGGCAAAACAGGCAATCGATCGACTTTCCTAACTATGCGCCTGATAGCTGGGGCCCGGAAGATGCGGAAGCATTAATAGCAAGAGACGGGCACAACTGGATTACGCTGAATACCAAGTAAAGAGTCAACAACGGCTGATGAACAAACACAATAAAAATCTTAATGGAACTGCATATTTATAAAAGCAATGACGAATTAAGTAAAGCCTTCGCCGGGTGGCTGGCTGATTATATTAATTCCACTTTAGAGAAGCAGGATCGTTTTACAATCGCATTGTCTGGTGGCAGCACGCCACAAAAACTTCATACACTGCTGGCCGCGTCTCCATATAAAGAAAAGATAAACTGGAGCAGCCTTCATATTTTCTGGGGCGATGAAAGATTTGTACCATTTGAAGACGATCGCAACAATGCAAAAATGGCGTTTGATACTTTATTGGATCATGTGCCGGTGCCGAAAGAGCAAATTCATGTAATGAGAACCGATATTCAGCCTGAAGCATCGGCAGAAGAATATGAAAAAATATTAAACCGTTATTTCCCTATTACCATACCACCGGCTACTACATTTGATCTTGTTTTGCTGGGCATGGGCGATGATGGTCATACGCTGTCGCTTTTTCCCGGAACCCATGTCATGCATATAGAAAACAAACTTGTTACTTCCCTGTTCCTGAAACAACAGGATATGTATCGCATAACACTAACGGCGCCTGTTGTAAACAAGGCAGCCTGTGTTGTATTCCTTGTATCCGGCAGCGGGAAGGCAGCTGCGCTGAAAGAAGTGATAGAAGGCGATTACCAACCCGATCTGTACCCTTCACAGGTAATTAAACCCGTGAATGGTGAACTACATTGGTTTTTAGATAAGGCCGCAGCTGCGAATCTTGAATGACGCCAATTCAAGTCTATCGAAACAGTTCAGTTACCATTGCGTCGGTAAGTGTTCTATCTCCTTTTGTCCAGATCTCATTGGGCGGCGGAAATCCATTGCGGCAATAGCCTCCGTGGTTGGCAAAATCAAATACGGCATGGCAATAATTATTTATCAGCAGCGCACAGCGCAACCAATCTGTTGACCAGACAATATTTATCTGTCCGGGCCTTTTAACGGGTTCAATATCGGCTACCTCGTAAATATGAACTGCATCCAGGATCTGCTGGGCACCGCTTTCCTTACTCAATTCAATAGCATAGAAATAACCCGTTTCAGTATCGTCTTCAAAAACAACTGCATAATTATTCTCCGAAGAAACGCTTTCTATAAAGGTATCCTCTCCGGCGATAAATGATTGTTCTTTCAACAAATAGCCTTTCATGTTATTTCAGACAACAGATCTTTATAAAATTGTTTGGCTTCTTCTTCCAGCAGAGGTCCTACCACTTCTATATCACGGCCTCCATGGGCCAGCAGATCTTTTGGCGCCATCTGGAACATGTATGCGGGGTTGGCAGTTCCTGCTACTTCATGATATCCCTGTTTACTGAGCGCATAGACCAGCCTGCCGATGCCGCTCCAGAAAATAGCTCCCATGCACATAGGACATGGTTCAGTTCCCGCATAAATGGTGCAACTGCTTAAAAAGCCGGCGCCGTATTTGCCGGCGAGCTGGTGAATCAGGTTGATTTCACAGTGCGCGATGGCGTCGTTATCTGTTATAACGGTATTCTCCCCACGCTCCAGAATATTGCCTGAGATATCTGCCAGTACACAACCAAAAGGCAGGTTGCCATTGTGTTGCGATTGCCGGCCTGTTTCGAGTGCAACGCGCAGCAGAGCGATATCATTCAGAGGAAACATACATTGTTTATTCGTCTACAGAATCATACACAATAACCTTGCTCCACAGGTGCGAACATTCTTCTACAAATTTTTTATGAAGGGAATGATGCTGGTAAATTTCTTCATCTTCCAGGTTGTCGAACATTAGCATCCACGACACGGCATAGGACCTGTCAATCACATCGCGATTGGTAGCAGCGGGTTCGCCAATCTGGTACATTCCTATTGTTTCAATAACAGTTAGTTTCTGCAAACCTTTTTTCAATTGAGCCAGATCTTCGGCCGACCCAGTGTTTTTTAGCCAAAAATAAACATGATGAATAAACATTTCCTGCTTTTTAAAATTACTTAATAGCTTTTAGCCAATCCTGGATGCCAAGATAGATTTTTCCGGCCACAGCCTTGTGAAATTTCGGATTCAATATTTTTTTTTCATCTTCGGGGTTGCTTAAAAATGCCACTTCCACCAGGCAGTTGGGGTAAGCAGTAGGTCCGTTCAGCGAAAAATTAAAGTTGCCCACATTGCCGTACTCATGTAATCCAAGGGTCAGCATCCTGTTCAGTACGGCTACTGTTAGGGGTCGATAGCCAATATAACGGTAATAGGTACTTACTCCCCTGACCGTGTCTATTCCTGCAGAATTAAGGTGTATGCTAATGAGTAAATCCGGGCCAAAATCTTTCAGCATCTGTATGCGCTGCGGCATGTCCAGTGTAGTATCTTTTGTGCGGGTCATAAATGTATTTTTTATTCCCGCCTTGTTCAGCACCGCTTGCAATTGCCTGGCAATTTTCAAAGTATATTCTTTCTCCAGAACACCCGACACAACACCCGAGGCCCCGCTGTTATCGCCGCCATGCCCGGCATCTATTGCAATTCTTAATTTTTTTATATCCAATACCGCCGGCTGCCGTTTAATCTGCAGAACTAATTTTTTACCGATCGTATCGTAATAAAGGCTGTGCCCCCAATGCTGGGCATGTTTCAGTTCTACTGTTATCCTGAAGACATCATCTTCGGTTTGTTCATAAAACACGTTTTTAATTTCCCTGGTCGTTTTTAATTGGGTAATCCAGTTGGTATTGCTGGTGGCACCAAATATGTCCAGTATTATTTTTGAGGGATTGATTTGCTGCAGGCTGCGATAAGGCAATTTTTCATCCAGGTTAATGCTTACATAATCATAATTATCGTCGCCAAAAACTTTCCAGCTGCCAGTTAAATGATAAGCTGCCTGCCTTGCACCGGGTAAACGCTGCACGCTTTGTTTATCGATATAGGCAGTATGGTATTTTGAAAGCTGCACTTTATAATCGATACCGGAGGAATCGATTATTTTCAGCACAATATTAGAATCAAGAAATCCCATTTTTGCCCCGCCCAGCCTGTCGTCGCCAAGGCCATATTCAAGAAAAGGGAGTTTGCCGGTTGTTTTGGCAAGAAAGTATTTACTGCTGTCCTGCGCGGCCAATGATAAAGAAACCAGTAACAGGAATACATTAAAAACAGCCTTCATGCAATGAAGATAAAATAAAATACCCGGCTGCATAATAGCAGCCGGGTATTAAAATCATTTTTATTATTTGTCGGTTTCGGCATATGCCCACCGGAATAGAGCGATTGGTTCCAAAGCAGGTTTTAACCTACCGGCGGTCAGACGTGGACGTCAGACCGGGTGGCTGAATCATTTACAGCGGGTATTTATTTTCGCTGATAAGCCTGGCGGCAATCCTTCGGCGCGCGTCCTTGCCATTAAACGCATCCACTTTTGTAAATCTTTTCAGGCCCAGCAGCATCATACGCTGCTCATCGCCGTCTGCAAATGAATTGATGGCGTCTTTTCCATACTTGTTTATCTTATCGGCCGCATCGTAGATATATGTCCGGGTAATATCCAGCTCAAACTGGCAGGCAGCTTCTCCGCGCTGATCAGTAAGTTTTATTGCACGCAGCAAGGCGCTTTCTGCATTGAAGGTCTCAATGGCCATATCAGCAATGTGCATCAGTATTTCCTGTTCGCCTTCAATTTTCGCCATTAATTTCTGTACCGCCGCTCCGGCTGTCATCAGTATAGCTTTTTTAAAACCGGCGATGGCTTTCTTTTCTTTTGTAAATGGTGCATCGTCGCCGGTCCCAAAATCGGGGATGGCCATCAATTCTTTCTGTACGTTCATGGCGGCGCCCATCAGGTCAAGCCTGCCTTTCATAGCACGCTTTAATACCATATCTACAGTAAGCAGGCGGTTAATTTCATTGGTGCCTTCATAGATACGGTTGATGCGGCTGTCGCGGTAAGCTTTTGAAATAATGTATTCATCGCTGAACCCGTTGCCACCATGTATCTGTACACCTTCATCAACCACAAAGTCGAGCATTTCGCTGCCAAAGACTTTTAGCATGGCGCATTCAATGGCGTATTCTTCCGCTGCGCCCAGTAAGGCTTCATAAAAAGGTTTACCTGCATTCAGCAGTTCATGTTCTTTTTCATCTATCCACTTAGCGGTGCGGTAAAGTGCGCTTTCGCAAACCCATATCTTAATGCCGATATCAGCAATCTTGTTTTTTATAGCGCCGAAATTGGCAATGGGTGTTTTGAACTGTTCACGGGTATTGGCATATTCAATGGTAATGCCCGCAGCCCTTTTTGCGGCGCCGAGTGCGGCGGCGCATAATTTCAGGCGACCGATATTCAGAATATTGAAAGCAATGATATGGCCCTTGCCTGCTTCACCGAGCAGGTTTTCTACCGGTACTTTGCAATCCTGGAAATACAATTGAACGGTGGATGAGCCTTTGATGCCCATTTTATGCTCCTCCTGCCCCTGGGTGAACCCTTCAAACCCACGTTCAACAATAAACGCAGAAAATTTGTCGCCATCAATTTTTGCAAAAACAGTGTATACATCTGCAAAACCACCATTGGTAATCCAGCATTTTTGTCCGTTGAGCAGGTAGTACTTGCCGTCAGCACTTAGTTTAGCGGTTGTTTTTGCGCCCAGGGCATCGCTGCCGCTATTAGGTTCAGTTAAACCATAAGCTCCTTTCCATTCACCGGAAGCCAGCCTGGTTACATACTTTTCCTTTTGCGCTTCGGTACCGAAATATAAAATCGGCAGGGTACCGATACCGGTATGGGCAGACACGGCTACAGAAAAAGAAAATCCACCGCCCAGTCCTTCATTTACCAAGGTAGAAGTAATGAAATCCTTTCCGAGTCCACCCAGGCTTTCAGGAATGGAAACACCCAGTAAGCCCTGTTCGCCCGCTTTTTGTACCAGGCCGGGCATTAAGCCGGGTTCCAGTTTATCGATGCGGTCGATGACGGGCAGCACTTCTGTATCAAGAAAAGAAGCGCACATATCCTTTACCATCTGCTGCTCTTCGTTATAATCTTCTGCAATGAAGGTATCGAATGCGGTACTTTCTTTTACCAGCCATTCACCGCCTTTTAATGTATTTGCTTTTTCTGTTGTGGAGCTCATAAAAAAGGTTTTAGCGTGAGTACTTTTTTTAATTAACGGATACCGGTGATTATATTTTATTTAAGGTTGTCGTATACTATCTGCAATACGGCTTTGCAAACTTCTACCTGCTCGGGCGGCACAAACTGCAATGCTTCGTTTAATGTTTCTTCGGCCAGGCACATAGCCTGTTCCTGCAGACTGTATGCCTGCTCGGTCAGGTAAATCATATTAATACGCCGATCTTCCCTTGAAGAAACTCTTTTTACCAGGTTTAGTTTTTCCAGGTTATCTACCAGCCGGGTGATGCTGGGTTTATCGCGGAATGTGCGGTTGCAAAGCTCCTGCTGGCTTTTTCCGTCTTCTTTCCATAAATGATACAATACGCTCCATTGTTCAATCGTGATGTTGAGACCGGAAGCGTTGAATTTTTTCTGCAAACGGCGGGCAATAGCAGTAGAGGCCTTACCGGTAATAAAGCTGTACAGTTCCCCTTTCTTAAAATGGTTGTTTGGCATATAGTTAGATAAACAACTATATAAAAGTATCATTTACTTTTTACATTCGGAAATAATGGGCCATCAAATTTTGAAAAAAATATGGGCGCTGTTCAGCCTCAGTCCATTATCAAGTATCTTTGAAATCCTGTTTAGCCAATCCCCTTGAACCGCCCCGGTTGATTGTCGTTTTAATTATCAAATGCTTTTTATGAGATATCGTCTTTTGTCGTTCATCATCCTTTTTCTATCGGGTGTGGGTGTTGCGAGGGCGCAGAAAAAACTTGTTATCATTGGTTCCTCCACTTCAGCCTGCTTCAATGTAGATCCCACCACCCAATGTTATGTTGGCCGATTAGATTCTTATTATAATATGCTGGTGCCCTATGACACAGCAATAGATAATCACCTGGCATTGGGGGGTACTAACTGCTACAACGGTATGCCTTCTTCCTATACTACTTCTCCTTACCCTTCTTACCAACCCATCACGGATAGAAACATAACCGCTGCACTCTCCCTTAACCCCGATGTTATTATCGTGAATTATCCTACCAATGCTTATGATGTTATTCGTACGGACAGCATTTTGTATTGCCTGCGTACAATAAGAGATTCAGCCAACAAGAAAGGAGTGCCCTGTTTTGTAACCACTACGCAACCAAGAACAAGTCCTTTTCCTTTTAATACTTCACCAATGAAGGCAAAGCTGGCAGAATTAAAAGACAGCATTTTGCTGGAGTTTGGAAATTTTGCCATTGATTTCTGGACGGGTCTCATTAATCCGGCCGATACTTCGATATTATATGATTCGGG
>Ga0157378_10005188_pt1 | contig 11436 bp, 9 predicted proteins | sample M65metaG_FD_115309 | JGI IMG/M metagenome (GOLD analysis project Ga0157378, IMG submission 115309) | Miscanthus rhizosphere microbial communities from Kellogg Biological Station, Michigan, USA - M6-5 metaG | ecosystem: Host-associated > Plants > Roots > Rhizosphere > Soil | place: USA: Michigan...
CTCCCAGGCGGCGTCCATCAGCTGGGCGCGGGAAAAGACGCGGCCGGGCCGGGCGATGAGGGCCGCGAGCAGGCGGTATTCGTAGCGGGAGAGCTCCAGGGCGGTGGCGTGGTAGCGAATGACAAGGCGCTCGGTGTCGATCTCGAAGGCAGAACCGTTCGCGACCGGCGCGCCGCGGGTGCGGCGCAGGATGGCGCGAACGCGGGCGGCGAGTTCGCGGGGGCTGAAGGGTTTTGTCACGTAGTCATCGCCGCCGATCTCGAGGCCGACGACGCGGTCGATTTCCCCGGAGCGGGCGGTCAGGAAGAGAACGGGGACCGTGTGACGCTCGCGCAGGCGGCGGCAGACGTCGAAGCCATTGACGTCGGGCAGGCCGACATCGAGCACGACGAGATCGAACGCGGCGGAGTCGACCCGGGCGAGCGCGTCGCCGCCCGTGCCGGTGCAGGTGACCTCGCCGCCATCGGACTCGAGGGCGTATTGGATCGCGTCGCGAATGGAGGGTTCATCCTCGACGACGAGGATGCGCGGGCGATTCCCGGGGATCATGGGCGGCATGGTGGCAGGCGGATGGTGGGAAATCAAACCGGCGTCGCGGGGGCGGTCCGCCGGGTGAATTTCGTGGACCAGTCCACGCGGGCCGACGCGATCATGAGAATGGCGAGCGTGACGATGGCACCGACGGCGATGGTGAGGCCGCTAATGCCGTCGAAGAAAAAGCTGTAACTGAACAGGACCATGTAGGCGAACTGCGCGGGCAGGGCGACAAGGGAGAGGGAGCGGCCGCCGACGATGTGAAGATACCCGCCTACGAGCAGCAGCGAGACGATCGCGGCGAGAGCGAAGCTGGCATGCACGGGCATCACATCGACGAGGTAGGCGAAGAGGAGCTGAAAGGCGAAGCAACCGGCGGCGAGGAAAAAGTAGTTCATGGGGTGGAGGTTGACGCCGCGGACGGCCCCGAGGATGAGAAGCACGGCAAAGAAGAAGACCAACGACACGGGTGCGAAGAAGCTGATGCGCGCGGCGACGGGGCCGGCATTCAGGACATTTGGCATGGCGAGGCCGACAGCGTGCGGGCTGATGACGTCGGTGTATTGCCACGCGAGGTTCCAGCCATGGCTGGCAGTGATTTCCCGGGTCGAAGGCGAGCTGGTGCCGGCGGGGAAGTCGATCTCGGCGAAGTTCGTGGCGATGTGGAGCTGGAAATCGCGGATGCGTTCGGCCCCATCGAACGCGTAGGTCCAATTGTCCCGGCCGCGGGTGCGGTAGGCGACTTTCAATGGGGCGAAGCCGCCGGCGGGGATGACGACGGCTTGCGTGAGCGTGCCTTCCCGCGGGGCGGCCGTGGTGGCGTCGCCGCCGAGTTCGAAGCGCACGCCTTCAAGTTCGGTGCCACCCTCGGGCAGTCGGAATTGCACGTAGATCGTCTGCGCGATGGGCGTGGGATTCGCAATCCGGTAGGTGGCGGAAAACTCCACGGAATAGGTGCGATACCAGAGCAGGCCTTTCGACTTCGGCTCGTAGTCGATGCGCACGGCGACGTCGGAGGCGGCGGGCAGGACGCGCTTGCGACCGCGTTCGCCGGTGGGCGAGAGATACCACGCCTCGGGCTGCGGCTGCTTGAGCGGGCTGCCCCAGACCTGGTTGACGGCGGCGCCGAGCTCGGTGTCGCGCTGACCCGTGCGAATGAGTAGCGCGGAGCCGAGGATGAACCACGCGACGGCGGTGCAGAGCAGAATGAAACCGATGGCGAGGACCCGGAGAAACGTGAGCGGTTGGTTTTTCATGGCGGTGGAGATCAGAGGTTCGAATTGCGCTTGCGGTAGTAAATTTCGACGGACGCGGCTTCGTTGCGGACAAGGTGTTTGTGGAAGGTGATGCCGCCCCCGCCGCCGTCAGGCTCGGCATTGCCCTCGAAGGCGGTGGCCTCGTAGGTCTCGGGAAGATCCAAGGTCCAGACGACATCCTCGATGAAGAGCGGCGTGCCGGGCAGAGTGAGTTCCAGTTTGCCCTCTACGGGCGCGAGGGCCGGACCGCGCGCGGTGAAGGAAAAGGTGATCTCGGACCGCGCGGGCGAATCGGCGCTCGTTTCGGGTGCGACGACGAGTTCGAGCTGGCCGTTCGCGACGACAATGGGATTGCTGGCGCGGCCGTTCACCTCGCACGTCAGCAGTTCGCTGTCCTTCGGGAGTGAGAAGCGCCACCGCAGCGGGCCGCGGTGTTGCAATCCAATCCGGGCCTCGCAGAGACGGGCGCCATCGGAGACGACCCGCGTGTGGAAGCGAGCCTCGGGGATGCGCGCGGTGTCGGCGGCGAGCCGCGGCAACGGATGCGCCTCGACGGTGAAGGGAGCCGCGGAGTCCACTTGCAGCACGGGATCGGCGCCGATCCGGGCCGCCATCCAGCGCGGCAGAGTGGTTGGATCATCGAGTAAACGTCCATCGGCCCCGGAGAGGGCAATTCCCGGTGGAGGGATGAGGGCCGTGCGGGCGATGGAGGGCTTCGCGTCGAGAATGCGCGGCGGTTGAATGGTCCACGCCTCGCCGCCCGATGGCAAGGGCAATTCGTAACGGACAATGATGTCGCGATCGAGCAGGCCGGCGGTTTCCCAGACGAGCGGGATGATTTTTGCGCCGGACACTTGTGATGAAGGCAGGGAGGAATGAATGTCGGGACCGTCGATTTCCAGGCCGGTCGCGTCCGCGGGCAGGGCGAGTTTGGCGGAGAGGCCGCTGCCGGCACCGCTGGTGAGCCGAAGGTGCGATTCACATTGCAGGCGATCCTCGCCGACGCGGATGAGGGTTTGCACCTGGCTGGTCCATTGTGTCGGCGTGACCGGGACGTTCTCGATGAGGCGCGCGGCGATTTGCCCACCTGCGGCGGGCAGCGGAAGCGAGCCGGAGGTGCCTTGAAAATCGCCGACCTGCAGCGCGGCAAGACAATGCGCGGGGATGTCGAGGGCCTCGATCCGACCGGAGGTGACGGCGGGAAGTCGCAGGGTGATGCCGGGGGCGCCCACCTCCACCACCGAGGGAGGAATCTGGAACGTGAGTTCGACCGCGAAGTGGCCCGGTTCCTTCGCCAGCAGGCAGAGCATGCCATTGCTCGGCAGCACGACCACGCCGGCGGGGGCGACCGAGGTGAGAGCGAAGGGTGCGCCGATAAGGGGAACGAGCGTCCATCCCTTTGCGATGACGTCGACTTCCATCCTGGCGATTACGGTGGGCTTGCCGTTGGCGAGCGAGAGCGAAATGTTCGCCCGCGTCACAGCGGCCGACAGGGGCGGCGCCGGTTCGAGGGGCGGCTTTGCCGCGTTGAGCAAGGTTTTGACTTCCTCGAAGGGCAGCGTGACCGAGGCGCGGCGCTCGAGTTCGTCGGCGGGAGTGATCGCGTGGGCGAGCGAAATGGCGCCGATCAGCGCGAGGAGAATGGGCGTCTTCATTGGCGCTCATGCTGCCGGAGCCGCATGAGCGCTTGATGAAGCTCGCGTGAAGTCGCGGTGAATTCGCGCGAAACGGTCAGTAGGGCCGGGTCACCACCACATAGCCGCTATGGTGACGGCGGTAGTAAACGCCGCGATCCACGTAATAGACGGAGGGGCCGTAGCGGACCGTGCGATAGCCGGGAGACAGGGTGGTGACGACGTAACCCGGACGATAATCGGATTCGGTGGTCACCGTGCGAACGGCGACGGTGCGCGGTTCTGAGGGGACAATGATGCAGCCGGTGAGAAGCAGCACACCGAGGCCGCCGAGAAGGAGCGAAGTTTTCATGGTTTTAATGTCCATGAAAGAATCGCAACCCGGCCCGGCGGCGGCGGTGCTGACGCGGAATTATTTCACCTCGCGCAGGTGGATCGAGTCGAAGCGCTCCTCGCCGGCGAGGATGTCGCTGACGACGACGAGGCGGTCGCCGGGTTTGGCGAGACCGGATTTTTTGAGAAGGTTTTCGGCATCCGCGACGGTGTGCTCGGGGCGGACGTCGAACGGCATGCGGATCGCATGGGTCGCCCAGTTGAGGGCGAGCCGGCGCACGACGTCCTCGGTGGGGGCGAAGGCGTAGATCGGCGCGTGGACGGGACGCAACTGGCTCGCGTAGTCCGCCATGATGCCGCGGCGGGTGAAGATGACGAGGATGCTGTTCTCGAAGGAGTTCGCGAGCACGATCGCGGATTTCACGGCCTTGTGGCGGGGGTCCGTGATGATGGCGTCCTCGGCGTAACCAGCGCCGCCGCTGCGTTCGATGCGCTTGGCGACGCGGTCGAAAATTTTCACGCAGTCGATCGGGTATTTGCCGACGGTCGTTTCGCCGCTGAGCATGATGGCGTCGGCCTGCTCGAAGACGGCGTTGGCGATGTCGGTGATTTCCGCGCGGGTGGGCAGCGGGTTCTCGATCATGGACTCGAGCATGTGGGTCGCGACGATGACGGGGCGGCCGAGCGCGAGACATTCCTTGATGATCTTGCGCTGGATGATGGGCAGCTCCTCCATCGGGCATTCGACGCCGAGATCGCCGCGGGCGATCATGATGATGTCGGTGGCCGCGATGATGTCGTCGATCACCTTGACGGCGTGCTGGTCCTCGATCTTGGCGATGATTTTGGCGTCGCTGCCATGCTCCTTGAGCACCTTGCGCAACTCGGCGACGTCGGAGGCTTCGCGGCAGAAACTGAGGGCGAAGAAATCGACGCCAGCCTCGACACCAACCGCGATGTCGGCGAGGTCCTTGGCGGTGAGGGGCGGGAGGTTCACCTTCACGCCGGGGAGATTGATGTGGCGGCGGGAGCCGAGCTTGCCGGGCGTGAGGACTTCGCAGCGGATGCGATGCTCGATTTTCTCGAGGACCTTCATGTGCATGACGCCGTTATCGACGAGGACGGTGTCGCCGACGTGGATGTCGTTGATGAGACCGTCGTAGTTCACGTCGACGGAGTAGTCCTCGGGACTGCGCGCGCCATGGACGGTGAATTCCATGATGTCGCCGATCTTGAGGTCGAGCTTCGTGGGCAGGTCGCCCGTGCGAATGGCCGGGCCTTGCGTATCCATCAAGATGCCGGTGGGGGTGCCGAGTTCCGCAGCGACCTTGCGGATCGAGCGAACGATGGTGCGCACCCAGTCGTGGTTTGCGTGGCTCATATTGAGCCGGAAGACGTTGACTCCAGCCTCAATGAGGGCTTTGAGCATTTCCGGCGATTCCGAGGCCGGTCCGAGAGTGGCGATGATTTTAGTTTTCCGCAGCATGCAACCGTCCAGAAACCTGATTGTTTCCGCAAAAGCAAGCAGTCGGCGCGCAAGAACTCGCGCCGGGGACCCGGTTACGACCGCTTCCGCGAGCGGGTGAACCAGAGCGAAACAAAGAAAAGCAGCAGGAGGAGCGTGCCGAGGGCGGCACCGAAGGGCTGGTTGCGGGCGGAGGTGAATTGCTTCTGGATGACCTCGCCGACGGTGGGATTCGCGCCGCCGCCCATGAGCGTGGTGATGGCAAACATGGCGATGGCGGGCACGAAGACGAGGAGCGCGCCGGCGGCGATGCCGGGGCGGGTGAGGGGAATGATGACTTTCGAGAAGGCTCGCACGGGACCGGCTCCGAGATCGTAGGCGGCCTCGACGAGCGAGTTGTCGAGTTTTTCCACGCTCGTGTAGATCGGCAGGATCATGAACGGGAGGTAGTTGTAAACGAGGCCCAGCACGACGGCGAAGGGCGTATACATCATGGCGAGCGGCTGGTTGATGAGGCCGCTGGAGAGCAGGGCGGCATTCAGAAAACCGTCGCGGCTCAGGATGGTGATCCAGGCGTAGGTGCGGATGAGGAAGCTCGTCCAAAAGGGGATCATGACGAGCGTCATGAGCAGGTTGCGATAGCGCTCCGGCGCGCGGCCGATGAACCAGGCGGCGGGAAAGCCGACGACCATGCAAATGACGGTCGTGAGGAAGGCATACCAGATCGAGTAGAGGAGAATTTTCAGCCACTGCCAGTCGAAGGAGCGAAGGTAATTCTCCCAGGTGAAGTGGAAGACGACGCGGCCCAGCGCATCCCGCTCGGCGAAGCTGTAGATGACGAGTAGGATCGTCGGAGCAACGACGAACAGCACCAGCCACAGGAGCAGCGGCGCCATGAAGAGCCACGCGCCCCAGCCCGGCCGCCGCTCGAAGGCGGAAGAATCCGCGGGAGCGTCGGTCGGGACTGCGGCGGCCATTGCGTTAGTTTATAGTTGAGAGTTGATGGTTGAGAGTTTGTGAGACCGCTTGCGCGGCGAACGACGGTGTCGGCAGTGGTATTCTCTCAACTACGAACTCTCAACTCTCAGCTTGCTTCACTGGACCTTCAGCGTGGTGACGAGGTCGTCGATTTTCGAGGCCTGGGTCCCGATGTCTTTGAACGTCTCCATCTTCGAGATTTGCTCGGTCGTCGGGAAGCTGGCGGGGTTCGCGAGCTGCTCGGGTGTGAGGAGCTTGCGCGCGGCCAGGTTCGGGTTCAGATACGGGAAGTCGTCCGAGATGAGGGTGGAAATGCGCGGACGAAGGATGAAGTTCATGAAGAGCTGCGCGTTCTTCGGATGAGTGGCGGCCTTGGGGACGGCGAGGCTGTCCACGAAGAGGTGCGCCCCTTCGGCGGGGATGATCCATTTGAACTTCTTGTCCGCGTTCAGGAGAATTGCGCCTTCGCCGCTCCAGACGATGCCGATGGCGACGTCGCCGTTGAGCAGGGCGGTCTTCGGACTGTCGGAGTCATAGACCTTTACCAGGGGGAGCCACTTCGAGACGACGGGCTTCACCTTTTCGAGGTTTTCGTCGCTGACTTCGTTGACCGGGATGCCGAGGGTGTCGAGGCCCCAACTCACGATCTCTCGCGCGTCGTCGAGGACAACGATCTTGCCCTTGTATTTGTCCTGGAAGACGTCGTTGTAGCCCTTGATTTCGTCGGGAACGAGCTGGGTATTCACCACGATGCCGACGGTGCCGGCCATCCAGGGAACGGAGTATTCATGGCCGGGATCGAAGGGCAGATCCTGGAACTCGGGGGCGAGGTTCTTGAGGTTCGGAAGGAGGGCGTGATCGAGCTTGAGGAGCTGGCCGTCCTTGATGAGGGCCTCGATGACGTATTCGCTCGGCTGGATGAGGTCGTATTTGCCGCCGCCGGAGAGGAGCTTCGCGAGCATCTCCTCGTTGGAGGCGTAGTTTTCGACGTTGACCTTGATGCCGGTGGCCTTCGTGAAGCGGTCGATGACCGATTGCGGCACGTATTCGGACCAGCAGAAGAGGTTGAGTTCCTTCGGCTCGCCGGTGTCGAATTTCTCCTCGGTGTCAGCCGCGGGAGCGGCGGTCGTCGGAGACGCGGCGGCGGCGGCGGCCGTGGGCTTGGCGGGTTCGGCGGGTGGTTTCGGGGCTTCGGGAGCGGGAGTCTTTCCGCAACCGGTGAGGACGAGAGCTGCGAAGGCGGCCGCGAAGAGGGCGCGGCAGCCGGAGACGGCGGGATGGCGGGTGGTTTTCATTGGGCGTGTTTTCGGTTTTGAAGCATTTGGCTGGCCAGAACGAGGAGAAGGGTACCGAGGACAAAGAGGGCGCTGAGGGCGTTCAGCTCGGGGCTGAGGCCTTTCTTCGCCATGCCGAAGACCTTGAGCGGCAACGTCTGCGAACCGGCGCTCGTAAGGAAGGTGCTGACGATGTATTCGTCGAAGGAAAGAGTGAACGACATCAGCGCGCCGGAAATGATCGCAGGCATGAGGTAGGGCACGATGACTTTCCAGAAAGCCTGCACCGGCGTCGCGCCGAGGTCCATTGCGGCCTCTTCGAGGAAGGGATCGATCCCCTCCAACCGCGCCTGCACGCCGACGAGCACGAAGGGAAAGCAGAAGGTGGTGTGGGAAATGATGAGCGCGACGTAGCCGAAGCCGTCAATGCCGGAGCCTCCCAGAAACGCCGCCGAGGTCACTTTCAACTGCACGAAGAGCGCCATCAGGCTCACGCCCATGAGCACCTCGGGCATGACCATCGGAATGAAGATCAGCAGGCCAAGGGCGCGCCGGGCCGGGAAGCGGTAACGGAACATGAGCCATGCTCCGATGGTGCCCAACACGGTGGCGAAGACCGTGGTGAAAGTCGCCACGATCATGCTGCTCTGAAAGGCATTCCCGAGGACGTGGTCGCTGAAGAGCACGCCATACCATTTGGTCGTGAAACCGGTCCACCGGATGCCGAGCTTCGACTCGTTGAACGAGAAAATGATCAGCAGGAGAATCGGAATGTAGAGAAACGCGAAAACGAGAGCCGTCCAGCTGCCAAAAAGCCACTGCTGCAGGGCCGGACCGGTGGGAAATCGCCACCGGTTGCGCGCCATCGGGAACCCGGCCGCTGCTTCCGCCATGGGGGCAGCTTAGGACCGCCAGCCGCGACCGTCCAGCGGGGAATGGGCCTGGCGCTGGCTGGCGGCATTTTTGGACAGACTCCGCGCCTGGCAAACGCTAGAGACGCGCCATGAACGCTCCATCCGATCCCTTGCTGAGCGCCGCCGACACCGAACGGGAAAGTGTCGCTTATCCCCATCTTACCGAGGACGAAATGGCCGCCGCGCGCGCGTGCGGAACGACCGAAAATTATCCCGCGGGCTGGAGCCTCTACGAGCCGAGGCAGCGACCGGTCGATTGTTTCATCGTCGTTCGAGGGAGTCTGGAGATCATCGACACGTCGAGCGAGCCCGAGCGCCGGATCGTGACGCATGGCGCCGGCAGTATCATTGGCAGCATCGGCATCTTTGCGGGCCGCCCGGCCATGGCCGCGGCCCGCACGACCGAACCGACCGAGGTGATCCGCCTGACGGCCGCGAATGTCCGGCAATTGCTCGTGCGGTCCGGAACGCTGGGCGAAAAGTGGGTCGCCGCCTTTTTGCGTCGACGCGAATTGATCGAGAGAGCCGGCTTCGAGGGGTTGCGGATTTTCGGACCCGCCTCCGATGTCGCAACGTTGCGGCTCCGCCAGTTTTTGCATCGCAATGGCGTGCCACACCGCTGGATCGATACGAAGGACGCCGCCGGGCTGGCCCTGTTGCCGGCCAGCCGGGACCGGAAGTTTCCCGTCGTGGCGTGGGCGGGCGATGTGTTGCTGGAAAATCCGTCGCTGACGGAGGTCGCGCGCCGCGTGGGCGTGCAGCGGGAAATTCCCGATGGACTGTTCGACACGGTGATCGTGGGTAGTGGCCCGGCGGGCCTGGCGGCGGCTGTTTATGCAGCTTCGGAAGGATTGCGCACGCTGGTGCTGGATCCGATCGGCCCGGGCGGGCAGGCGGGCACGAGCTCTCGCATCGAGAACTACGCGGGCTTTCCGGCGGGGATTTCCGGGCGGGATCTCGCGCTCCGCGCTTACGTGCAGGCGCTGAAGTTTGGTGCGACGTTTTCGGTGCCGGTCGCAGTGCGCACGCTGCGCACCCTGGGCGACGGGCGGCACGAGATCATCACCGACGACGGAACGACGGTGCAAACCCGCACGGTGATCGTCGCCACGGGCGTGACCTATCGGAATCTCAACGTCGAGGGGTTGGCCGATTTTCGGGGAGCGGGCGTGCATTATGCTGCGACGCAGGTCGAGGCCCTGCTGTGCGAAGGCCGGCCCGTGCATGTGATCGGCGCGGGCAACTCAGCGGGCCAGGCCGCGATGTTCCTCAGCAAGTTCAGTCCCGAGGTGAACCTTGTGGTGCGTGGAGGCGACCTCAAGAAAAGCATGTCCGCCTACCTCTCGGAACGCGTCGCGGTGAATCCGCGCATTCGCGTGCGCCTTCACACCGAACTCCGCGCGGTGGAGGGCACGGAGCGGTTGGAAACGGTGCGACTCGAAAATACGGCCACCGGCGAAATGACGCCGGAGGAAACCGGCGGAATCTTCATTCTGATCGGGGCCGTGCCGAGCACCGACTTTTTGGGAACCGAAATCAAGCTCGACGAAAAGGGCTTTGTGCTCACGGGCGCGCAGGTGAGCGCAACTGGGGATTGGCCGCTCGAACGGGCGCCTCTGCCGCTCGAGACCTCGAGTCCGAGCATTTTTGTGGCGGGAGATTGCCGCTCGCACACCATGAAACGGGTGGCCTTCGCTGTGGGCGACGGTGCGCGGGCCGCGACCTCCGTGACCGAGCTTCTGGGCACCCACGCCTGAGGTCGCGGTGCCCTCAGAGCTATTCGTCCGCGACGGTGATCTCGGTCCTCACCGAGTTCGCGATGAAGCACTGTTCGTGCGCCTGGTGGTGGAGTTTCGCGAGTTCTTCGACCGTCGGCTGACGTTCGCCCCACGCGATGCGTGGCCGCAACGTGACGGCGCTGATCCAAGGCACGCCGCGCTCGTTTTTCGTGAGCATTCCCACGGCGGCATCCTCGTAACTCTCGACGACGAATCCCGCCCGCGAGGCGAGCCAGACAAAGGTCAGCAGGTGGCAGCTCGCGATGGATGCGACAAAAGCCTCCTCGGGATCGATGGCGGCCGGACTGGACCAGGGCGCCGGCACGACGGAGGGCGAGGCCGACGCCGCGACGGTCACACCGCCGTCAAAGGTCCATGTGTGTTCGCGGGAAAACTGGCCGCGAAGAAAGTCGGCGCCGGAACGGGTCCAGCGAAGGGAGGCGACGTGCTTGGACATGGAATCAGGCGGCGGCTCGCTCGGCGGCGGTCACGGTGTTGGCCATGAGCATGGCAATCGTCATCGGGCCGACGCCGCCGGGGACGGGCGTGATGGCGGCGCATTTCGGCGCGACGTTTTGGAAATCGACGTCGCCGACGAGGCGGTAGCCCTTCGGCGCGATGAGGTCGTCCACGCGGTTGATGCCCACGTCGATGACGACGGCACCTTCCTTCACCATGTCGGCCGTGACGAACTCCGGCCGGCCGATGGCGGCGATCACGATGTCGGCCTCGCGGGTGACGGCAGCGATGTCCTTCGTGCGGGAATGCGCGACGGTGACGGTCGCGTCGCCGCCGGGGCCCTTCGCCATGAGGAGGAGCGCCATGGGCTTTCCGACGATCATGCTGCGGCCGAGAACGACGGCGCGGGCGCCGGAGGTTTGCACGCCGGCCTCGATGAGAAGGCGCTGGCAACCGAGCGGCGTGCAGGGAACGAAGCCCGTGGGATCGTCGAGCGCGAGCTTCGCGACGTTTATGGGGTGAAAGCCGTCCACGTCCTTGGCGGGATCGATGGCGCGGACGATGGCGGCTTCGTCAATGTGCTTCGGCGGCGGGGATTGGACGAGAATGCCGTGGATGGCGGGATCGGCATTGAGCTGCGCGACGAGGGCGAGCAAATCGACCTGCGTGGTGGCGGCGGGCAGCTCGTGCTTGAGCGAGTAAATGCCAAGCTCGGCGGCGCGTTTGTCCTTCGCGCGGACGTAGGCCTGCGAGGCGGGATCCTCGCCGACGAGGACGGCGGCGAGGCCGGGAGTGATGCCGCGCGCCTTCA
>Ga0157378_10005189_pt1 | contig 11435 bp, 9 predicted proteins | sample M65metaG_FD_115309 | JGI IMG/M metagenome (GOLD analysis project Ga0157378, IMG submission 115309) | Miscanthus rhizosphere microbial communities from Kellogg Biological Station, Michigan, USA - M6-5 metaG | ecosystem: Host-associated > Plants > Roots > Rhizosphere > Soil | place: USA: Michigan...
AAATATATCGGCGATGACCAGATCCGGATCGGCGTCTTTTAGCCGCGCTAGCGCTGCAGCCTCGTCCGCGACGCTGACCACTTCGAAGCCTTCCTCGCGCAGGATACGCTCACCCATTCGCTGGGCGTGCGGGCTGTCGTCCGCCAGCAGGATGGTGCTCATGCGTTAGGGCTTGGGTTTTGCGGGCGCCGGAGGCTGCGGGCGCGCGTCCGGATTATTCTCCAGCGCCGACGGGTCGGTTACCGGAGCCACCGTGACGTCGCCCTGGAAGCCCGCCTGAGAGCCCGGCACCGGGACCGTTACGGGAATATTCTGTTTCGGCGGATTCATCTGTGGTGCGCCGGATTTCGCGGCCGCGTTGGTATCGGGACTCTGGCGCATAAAACCCGTGAGGCGGTGGAACATGCCCGCGCTGGTGCGATTTTCTTTTTCGAAGCGCATGCGGGCCTCGGCTGCCTGGTCGGGTGCTGGAATCGGCATCTCCAGCGTCTTCAGGCGGGTCTTGGCCTGATCCACAAACTCGCTCAGCGGATAATCGCGGACCAGCTTGGTATAAGCGTCGCCGGCTTGCTGGCGGAAACGCGGTCCCAGGCGGGTGTAGGAATCGCCTTCCAGCCACAGTGCTTCATCCGCACGGCTAAACAGCGGATACTGATCCACCACGCCGCCCAGGCGGTTCGCCGCGGAAGAGAAACTGCCCCGGCGATGATAGAAATCGCCTACGCCCATCTCGCTGCTGGCCAGAACTTCTTGCGTGTTGCGCAGCAGCTGCTCCACTTCCGGAGCGAACTTCGAATTGGGGAACTGAATCAGAACCTGGCGGCATTCCTGCTCGGCCCGCAGCCCTTCGTTGGGATCGCGATCGGGCTTATCCATCTGCTTGTAATGAATCATGCAGAGTTTTTCCTGCGATTCGGCGGCTTCCGGCATGGTGGGATAGAACAGGATGAAATTCTTGTACTCGGCTTCCGCCTGAGCCCGGCCGCGCGCACCGCCCTCGCGATACCACGCGTCGGCAATCGCCAATTGGGCCTTAGCCAGATACTCGCTCGATTCGTAGGTGTTGATCAGCGTATTCAGCGTAATGCGGGCGATCTCGTAGCGGCTCTTCTCGATGTCCTTGATGGCTTTGTCGAACAGGACTTTGTCCGGCTGCTGGGTCTGCGCGGTAATCGGGTTTTCGTACTTCTTGTGCTTGAACCCGCAGGAGCTGACGGCCAGAGCCGCGGCAATTGTGAAGGACAGTTTCGGAAAATGCATTTAGGACCTCTTGACTATACCCGAACGGCCGTGGCGTTGTGCGCGATGCGCCGCATCTCCTCAAAAGCGGACGGCGGATTCACACTGTGAAATATAGACGACCCGGCCACCACCCACTCCACCCCGGCTTCTACAATCTTCCCAAGGTTTTGGGTGTTTACGCCACCATCGATCTCGATGGAGAAGTGCAATCCCCGTGCCTTACGCCGGGCTGCCAGCTCCCGAACCTTTAAGAGAGCATTCGGGATGAACTGCTGGCCGCCGAATCCCGGGTTTACACTCATCACCAGAACGTAGTCTACGACGTCCAGGACGTCGTCCAGCGTGTCCACCGGCGTCGCGGGATTGATCACCACGCCCGCCTTGGCGCCCTCGCCCTGGATCATCCGCAGCGTGCTATCCAGGTGGCGGCAGGCCTCCTGGTGGACCGAGACTTGATCCGCGCCCGCTTCGATGAAAATAGGCGCGTACTTGTCCGGATCCTCAATCATTAAATGGACATCCAGAATGGCCTGTGTGGCTTTTCGCAAGGACGCGACGACCGGCGGCCCAAGGGTGATGTTGGGGACGAAATGGCCGTCCATGACATCCACGTGGAACATGCGGCAGCCCGCCGTCTCCAGCGCAGCAATCTGGTCGCCTAGACGGGCGAAATCCGCCGCAAGAATCGATGGCAGGATCTCAACCATGAGCCGTTGAAACTCATGTTATCACGGCAGCGAAAAAGCCATCCCCGGGATCGCGGCCGGGCAGGCGAAGATGGGTGGCGGTTACAGGAAGTCCCTTTACGATGTCTTCGTTCTCTTCCCGTTCCAGCGAACAGGTGGCGTAGACCAGCCGCCCTCCGGGCTTCAGATTCCCGAGCGCCCGCTGGAGGATCTCACGCTGCAACTGGGCGAAACGCGGCAGATCGGCCAGACGCAGCCGCCACTTGATCTCGGGATTCCGCGCCAGCGTTCCTGTGCCGGAGCACGGGGCGTCCACCAGGATCCGATCGAACTTCGTATTAAATGGGAGTGCCGTGGCGGCATCCAGAACCACGCGTTGGGCTTGCGGCGGGACGTCCGCCAGACGTTTCAGATATCGATCGCAGGCGACTACGCGCGCGCCTAGCGCCAGTGCCTGGGCGGTCTTGTTACCGGGTGCGGCGCACAAGTCGAGTACGCTCATGCCAGGCTCGATGGCCAGCAGCGGAACGATGGACTGCGCGCCCGGATCCTGCTGGCGGCCGGTATCGGGATTGATCGCGGCCTCGGGTTCTTCCAGCGCTGCCCCGGCGATTTTACCCGCGGCTTCCTCGCCGTATTGCTGCTGCCAGCGGTCTAATATCCAGGCCGGGATGCTCAACTCCGTGGCCAGGTCCGGCCACGTGACGGGGTTGCGATTCACTTTGCGCAGCACAGCATTGACGAATCCGGCAGCCGAGCGCTTATGCGCGAGCTTCACCAGCTCGACGCTCTCTGTGACGGCCGCGTGCGCCGGGATGCGATCCAGATAGCGCAGCTGGAAGATACCCATGCGAAGCGCGATGCGCACTTCTTCGTCGAGTTTGGGTTGCTTGCGGCCGGAGAAGACGTCGATCAGGTAATCCAGCTGCGCCTGATAGCGCAGGCAGCCGAGGACGATGCTTTCCGCCAAGGCGAGATCGCGCTGGTCGGCCGATTCGCGGCGCAGAAGATCGGTGGCATAGCCGCCTTCATGCACGCGCTTGAGCACACGGAAGGCGATATCGCGGGCAGGGGACACACTTCTAGTATGGCCGCTTGCGGCTATCGAAAGTCGTGTGACGGGACTTCCGCCACTTTGAAGTCCAGCGCTTCGGCGCGATTCAGCTTCACGGAAACTGCTCCCTGCTGGTTTTGCAGGATCCCTTCCACCAATAAGTAAGGCGCAGTGACCAGCGTTTCACGATAGGCATCGAACAGGTCCGGCTCGACGATGCCGTTGGCGATGCCGGTCTCGTCTTCCAGGCTCAGGAACATGAATCCCTTGGCGGTGCCCGGACGCTGGCGGCAGATCACGCATCCGGCCACGCGCACCAAACGTCCCTGCGGGACATGCTGCAGGTCTTCTGCTGCGATTACGCCGCGTGTTCGCAGATGGTCGCGATAGAGACGCATGGGATGCGGTCCGATGGTCACGCCGGTGCCGAAGAAATCGGCTCGAATTCGCTCGGGAGTAGTCATAGGAGCCAAAGGAGAGGGGCCAGGGGCCAGGGGCCGAGGGCCAGTTTCCTCCAGTATTTCAAACAGCGGACCGGCAGGACGCAGCGCACGCTCGGCTTCCCACAACGCATCGCGACGATGGCCACCTAAGGTATTGAGTGCGCCAACCTCGGCCAGCATCCGCAGCTCGGGTTTGCGAATGCCGTGTACGCGCCGCACCAGGTCGTCTATAGAAATAAAAGGCCGCGCCGCGACAATCGCCTCGGCGGTTTCTTTGCGCAGGCCGCGGACGTAGTTCAATCCCAATCGGACAACACCATCTTCAATGGTGCATTTCCACTGGGATTGCTGCACGTCCACGGGCCGGAAGTGCAGGCCGTGCCGCTGGGCGTCTTTCACCAGCGTCGCAGGATGGTAAAAACCCATGGGCTGGTTGTTCAGCATAGCCGCGGTGAATGCAGCCAGATAGTGGCACTTCAGATAGGCGCTGGCGTAAGCAATCAGCGCGAAGCTGGCGGCGTGCGATTCCGGAAATCCGTACAGCGCGAAAGACGTGATGGATTGCACGATGCGATCCTGCGTCTCGCCCAGAATGCCGTTGGTTGTCATGCCGCTACGCAGCTTGATCTCGATTTCGCGCATGCGCGCCTCGCTGCGCTTGAATCCCATGGCGCGGCGGAGCTGCTCGGCCTCGCCGCCGGTGAAATTCGCCGCGATCATGGCGATCTTAAGCAACTGTTCTTGGAACAGCGGAACGCCCAGAGTCCTCTTCAACACCTGTTCGAGCGACGGATGCAGGCAGGCGGCTTCTTCATATCCCTGCCGGCGGTTCAAGTAAGGATGCAGCATCTTACCGACGATCGGCCCCGGGCGGATGATGGCCACCTGCACCACGATGTCGTAAAACTTCTTGGGTTTGAGGCGCGGCAGACACGACATCTGCGCCCGGCTTTCCACCTGAAACATGCCGATGGTGTCGGCCTTCTGCAAGGTCGCATACACTTCCGGATCGTTGGGCGGCAGATGCGCAAGATCGACAGGCTCAGGGTAATGTTCACGAATGAGTTCGATGGATTCCTCCAGCACAGCCATCATCCCCAGACCCAGCAGGTCGATCTTGATCAGACCGAGATCGGCGCAATCGTCTTTATCCCACTCGATCACGACGCGTCCCGGCATGGTCGCGGGTTCCAACGGGACGATGGCGTCGAGCTGGTCCTGGCACACCACCATGCCTCCGGAATGCTGTCCCAGATGGCGAGGCAAATTCTGCGCGGCGACGTACAGCGAAAGATATTTCTGAATGCGCGGGTCTTTTAGGTCGAAGCCGGCCTGCTGGAATTGCCGCTGCGCGGTGTCGTCGGGATCGCGCCAGCCCCACGTCGCGACCAGCGATGAGAGCTTCTCCAGCGCCTCGGCCGGAAAGCCCAGAGCTTTGCCCACATCGCGCGCGGCGGATCGCCCACGGTAGGTGATGACATTGGCGGTCATGGCCGCGCCGCGGGCTCCGTAGCGCTGGTACACGTACTGGATCACGCGCTCACGCTGGTCGCCCGAAGGCAGGTCGAGATCAATATCGGGCATCTCGCCGCGTTCTTCCGAAAGAAATCGCTCGAACAGCAGCTCCATCGCCACCGGATCGACCGCCGTGATCCCCAGCGAATAACACACCGCGCTGTTGGCCGCCGAGCCGCGCCCCTGGACCAGAATCTTCTCGCGGCGGCAGAAATCCACCAGGTCCCAGACGATGAGGAAATAACCCGCCAGGTCGAGTTTCTCGATGAGAGCCAGCTCGCGCTCAATTTGGCGGCGGGCCTTTTCTGTATAAGGGCGGAAACGCTCACGCGCTCCGCCCTCCGTCCGTTCCCGAAGAAACGAATTCATGGTTTCCCCGGGCCCCACGGGATATTTGGGGAATTCGTAACCCAGATTGGCCAGCGTGAAATCGAGGCGCGCCGATAGCTCGGCAGTTTCGGCGATGGCTTCGGGAACGTCCAAGAAAAGTTTTTCCATCACCCGCGGCGATTTGAGATAGCGCTCGGAATTCCGTGCCAGCAACTGCCCGGCCGCCATGACCGTGGTCTTGTGGTGGACCGCGGTCAGCACATCGGCCAATTCACGTTCCTGAAGGGTTGCCTGGCGCACCCCGTTGGTCGCCAGCAGCCGCAGCTGCATGGATCGCGCCAGCTCGATCGCGGCTTGATTGCGCGCTTCCTGATCGCGATGAAAGTGGCGCTGAAGCTCGGCGTACACGTTGTCACGTCCGAACAGGCTGATGAGTTTGTCGAAACGCTGGCGAGTGGGTATGCCTTCGCCAGTCAGGCACACCAGCCCTTTGGAGAATCGATACAGCTCTTCCTGCGATGCTGCGGCTTCGCCTTTGGGCGAACGTAACTTCATGGAGGTGATCAGCCGGCACAGATTCTGATAGCCGGTGCGATTTTCGACCAGCAGGGGATAGAGTTCTCCGTCCTCGCCGGTGATTTCCGCGCCGATGTGCGCCTTGGCCCCGATCTTTTTCGCAGCCATGTAGAAGCGCGGCGCACCGCACAGATTGTCGCGATCCATCAGCGCCATAGCGCCATGGCCCAGGTCGGCCGCGCGCTGCACTAAATCCTCGGGCAGGGAAGCGGCCTCCAGGAAACTGAAGGCCGAGCGTGTATGGAAATCGACAAAGTCAGTCATAGACTCCCTCTACGAACCATTTGCCTGGCGCGCGGTCCAGATAGATGCGGTACAGCGCGCCGTCACTCAAGGCAAGGTCGTATTCATCGCGATTCCAAGAGCGCACAGCGTGGGGCGCGCTCGCCTCTGCGCTCAAAAGATCGCGCCCCGCTGCGTTGTGCGCGATAAGAGGATTGGGATTCCACCAATCGCCGCTCGATCGCCACGGCCCGCCGATCTGCAGGATCTGGCCCTGGAACATCCGCGTCCACAGTCGGGTTGCAGAAACGCGTGCTTCGAGTGGCGGCCGAAAGTAGCGAAAAGGCAGCAGCTCGCCAATGGGTCGTCCTGACCCTGGCCGATGCGTATCGAACAGCTCGGGATAGCCGACGTTCTTTTCGCCCACCAGTCCGCGAATCTTGCCCAGAGTCAGTTCGAGTTTTTCGGGCTCGGGGCCGGCTGGTGTGAATAATCCATGCTGGATGCGCCGGGGCTGGGTGGGGATCAATTCCAGGCGCACCTTCACGACCGGCGCTTCCGGAGGCTGGCGCTCCAGCGAATGCTCCACCAGTTTGAGCAGCAGCTTCACATCGCGTGTCGGAAACGGAAGGCTATGCCTTCTTTGGTTGCCGTTAAGTGTGAGGTGTAGGGCGGCCGCCGCCAATGACTGTGATTTCAGCCGCGCGGTCAGATCGTGAAGAAATCTGGCGATCAGGAACAGCAGGGGCTCGCGCAGTTTGATGGGATGCTCCAGATCGGCGAATTCTTCGTAGACGCTTGCGGGAAGCAGCGGACGCAGAGGCCGCTCAAATGCGCCGCGAGCTAATTTTTGGAGAAATAAACCACGCTCGCCCAATCGCGCCGCAAGATCGTTTTCCGGAAGGCGGGCCAGATCTTCCAGAGAGCGGATGCCCCACACATCGAAGGTCTCAAAGAGTTCGGGATCGGGCGGCAGCGCATCAATGAGCAGTGCGCCCAGCACATGCGCTTCTTCACCAGGAGGGATGAAGGTATAACCGGGCAGATTGCGCGCCGCCAGAATCGCAGCCTCGACCGTGGCCGCCACGGCCGCTCGCATACTCTTTAATCTGCCTAGCTGCCGCGTCGTGATGGAGAACACGGCGGTGCGTTCGTCTACCAACTCCACAAAAGGAGAAAAGGAATCCGCCAGGGTGGCCGCATCCGGCCCATGAATGCACGCAAACATGGCTAAACCGCATCACGTAATAGGAGGAACGGAGCTTGTCCAGTGAACACCGCGCGCCGGGGCGGCAGCTTCACCGTCATCGCCGAGCACGATTTCGCCAGAGGGCAATCTGCGATCACGATCAGGATCGTAGGCGTCGATTCCAAAGCTCGACGAAAGCGAAACCAGGCGGTGGGAGGAATGCGATGCAGAGCGGCCGGGGCAACTTCCGCCAGATCCAGTGCGACCACTCCGAAGCCGCCTGCTTGAATCAGCAGATCCGCGGCGCGCAAAGCGTGCTCCGCGTTGCCGCTACAACGGATCCAGACCAGCTTGGACAATTCCACGCCCGCGGCCGCGGCCGAGCAGGCATCGAAGGCATCTTTGGTATCCACCAGCGCCGCGAACTCGCCCTGGCCGGTGCTGGCTGCCAGCAGCGCATGCAACGCTCTGGTGCGCCCGCTGGAGCGCACACCGATGACTTCAGAGATCCTGCCGCGCGGAAAGTCGCGCCCCGCAGCGGAGAGAGTCTCCAGAGGTTCAAAATGACGCCAGCCAAGAGGAAGAGCAGCAGCCATACTAATTCGCCTTTTGTTCGCCTATCCAGGGTATGCCCCCCATCGAAAGCTGTCAATACATCACATCTTGACATCAAAACATCAAAGCATCTAAAATAATTCTGTGAGAACCACACTCGATCTGGATGAAGACATTCTCCGAGCCGCAAAAGATTTGGCTGCGGAGCGCTCTCAGAGTCTGGGGAGCGTTCTTTCAGACCTAGCCCGTAAGGGTCTCCAGCCCTCGGTGTCGGCGCTCGATGTTCGTAACGGCATCCCTCTTCTCCCGCGTAAACCGGGAGCTCGTCCGGTCACTTCGCAGATGGTAAAAGACCTTCTGGAATCCGAAGATTGACGTGGCAGCACTGCTGGATGTGAATGCACTGATCGCGCTGGTGGATCGCGATCATGTGGACCATGATCCGATCCACCGCTGGTTCGCGGCTCACGCTACCAAGGGCTGGGCCACATGTTCGATTACGGAAAACGGCATGGTTCGGGTGCTTTCACAGCCTGCCTATCCTAGCGGGCAGCGTTCCCCCGCTGAAGCAATTCAGGTCCTGCGTGCCTTGAAGGCAGCTTATCGCCAGGTTCATGAATTCTGGATGGATGATGTTTCACTCTCTGACCCATCGCTCTTCGATAGTGCCTATATCACCGGCTCCCGGCAAGTGACGGATGCGTATTTGCTCGGCTTAGCCGCGCGACGCAAACAACGCGTCGTTAGTTTCGACCGGTCTCTGCCATGGCAGGCGATTCGAAACGGATCCGCCCAGCTCATCGAGCTGCCGGACGTCCGCAAATGAAGCCGATGGATGTAAATTGCATGCATTTGCGTGAATGCCGTGGCTGCTAAAATAGGAGCTTGACCGAACTCGAACAGCGGCGCCGCAGCGTCCAGACGGCGTTGGCTGGTCTTAAGGCCGATGCGCTGCTGGTCAGCTCTCCGGCCAACCTTCGATACCTCACCGGATACGCAGGCAGCAACGGCCTGGCTCTGGTAACTCCCGGGGAAACGCATTTCTTCACCGATCCCCGCTACGCCCTGGAAGCCACCCAAACCATCACCTGCAAGGTCCACATCGCCAAGAACGCTTTGATGGAGGCCATGGCCGCCATTGTGAAGCGCAAGAAGCTGAAGAAGATCGGATTCGAACCCGCCTGGCTGAACCTGGATCAGCATCAGAAACTGAAGAACCTGCTGCCGCCGGGTGTCTCGCTCCAGCCGGTTCCCGGGGTTGTGGAAAAGTTCCGGATGATAAAGTCGCCGGAAGAAATCGACCAGATTCGCCGGAGCGTTCTGCTGAATTCGGAAGCCTATGCGCGCACGCTGCGGCGCGTTCGCCTGGGTATGCGCGAGCGCGACGTGGCCGCCGAGCTGGATTACCAGATGCGGGTATTTGGCGCCGAAAAGTCGGCTTTCGACACGATTGTCGCCGCGGGCATTCGCACCGCGCTTCCCCATGCTTCGCCCACCAGCCGCCGGCTGGAAGAAAACGATCTGCTCCTGATCGACATGGGAGCCTGCCTGGACGGCTACATGAGCGACATGACCCGGGTAGCGTTTCTGGGCTTTCCCAACAAGCGCATCAAGTCACTCTATGGCGCCGTTCTCGAAGCCCAGTTGGCCGCCATCGCCAGCGTGAAGCCCGGAGTGACTGCGGCACGAGTGGACGCAGCCGCTCGGGAAGTGCTAAAACGTCATGCATTGGACCGGTACTTCGTCCATTCCACCGGTCATGGCCTGGGCCTGGAAATACACGAAGGTCCCAGGATCGGGAAAAAGGATCCGACCAAGCTGGCGGCCGGAATGGCGATTACGATTGAGCCCGGCGTCTATATCGAGGGACTGGGGGGCATTCGAATCGAAGACACCGTGCTGGTTACCGCCAACGGCTGCGAAGTTCTAACCCCCACCACCAAGGAGTTTGTCCACCTGTAATGAACATCGACGAAATCAAAGAGTTGCTGGACCTGTTCAATTCCAGCGGCGTGGGTGAACTGGAGCTGGAACAGGACGGGACCCGGATTCGCATCCGCAAGGCGGGCGAAGCTCCCGAGTATGTCGTTTCGCCGTCGTCAGGCGGCCAGCCTCAGGAAACGGCGGCTTCGTCTTCCTCCGCACCCGCCGAAGCGGCAACCGGACTGGGTACGGCGCATGCAACTCCACAGGCCGCCGCGGATGCCGGCACAGAGCTGGTGAAGTCTCCCATTGTCGGCACGTATTACGACGCATCTTCTCCGGGCGCTCCGCCTTTCGTCAAGGTGGGAGATACGGTCGAGCCCGGCCAGGTGCTCTGCATCATCGAATCCATGAAACTGATGAATGAAATCGAGGCGGAAATCGCCGGCGTGGTGGCCGCCAAGCTGGTGGAAAACGGGCGTCCGGTGGAATATGGAGAAGCTTTATTCTCCATCCGGCCGCGCTGACATCCGGGACTTTTTTCAAATATGTTTCAAAAAATCCTGATCGCCAACCGCGGGGAAATTGCCGTGCGCGTGATCTGCGCCTGCAAGGACCTGGGGATTCGCACCGTGGCGATCTACTCCGAAGCGGATCGCCACAGCCTGCACACGCGCTTTGCCGATGAAGCCATCTGCGTGGGTCCGGCCCGCAGCGCCCGCAGCTATCTGGATATTCCCGCGGTGATGAGCGCGGCCGAAATCACGAATTGCGACGCGGTGCATCCGGGCTACGGATTCCTCTCGGAAAACGCAAGTTTCGCGGAAGTGTGCGAAACCAGCGGCCTGAAGTTCATCGGACCGCCGTCGGCCGTGATCCGCAGCATGGGCCTCAAGCAGGTGGCCCGCGCGGTGATGGAAGAAAACGGCGTGCCGATTCTGCCAGGTTCCGCGGGCCTGCTCAAGAGCCTGGAAGAAGCCGTCGAAACCGCGGAGCGGATCGGATATCCGGTGATGCTCAAGGCCACGGCGGGCGGCGGCGGGCGGGGCATGCGGGTGGTCCGGCAACAGGATGAGTTAGCGCCCATGATGGCGCAGGCGCAAGCCGAGGCTGCTGCGGCCTTCTCCTGCGGCGACCTGTACATGGAGAAGCTGGTCGAAAATCCGCGCCACATCGAATTCCAGATTCTGGCGGATGAGCATGGCGATGTGGAGATTCTGGGTGAGCGCGAATGCTCCATCCAGAGGCGGCACCAGAAGCTGATCGAAGAATCACCTTCGACGGCCATGACTCCGGACCTGCGCCAGTGCACTTCAGATCGCCTGCGCGCCGCGCTCAAGGCCGCCGGATACACCAATGCAGGCACCGTGGAATTCCTGATGGATGCATCCGGCAAGCTGTATTTCATCGAGGTCAACGCCCGCATTCAGGTGGAACATCCGGTGAGCGAAATGGTGACGGGCGTGGACCTGGTGAAAAGCCAGATTCTGATTGCCGCCGGCCAAAGGCTTTCCCAGATCCTGACCCGTCCGATCCAGGTCCGCGGTCACGCCATCGAGTGCCGCATTAACGCCGAGCATCCTCAGACGTTCGTGCCCTCGCCGGGAACCATCACCGGCTTGAATCTTCCCGGAGGCGTGGGCATTCGCGTGGACACGGCTGCGTATCAGGACGGCGTGATCTCGCCCTACTACGACTCG
>Ga0157378_10005192_pt1 | contig 11431 bp, 10 predicted proteins | sample M65metaG_FD_115309 | JGI IMG/M metagenome (GOLD analysis project Ga0157378, IMG submission 115309) | Miscanthus rhizosphere microbial communities from Kellogg Biological Station, Michigan, USA - M6-5 metaG | ecosystem: Host-associated > Plants > Roots > Rhizosphere > Soil | place: USA: Michigan...
AGTGCTTTTATTGAAGTGCAGGTGTATAATCGCAATTTAAAGCTGCTGGCAAAAAGAGCGAATATCGTAAGGCCGCTGAGTAACAAAACCGGTAGGCATACCAATGCGCAAATGTGGATTCCGTTTGGCGCGGACCGCCCAATTCTATCTAAAATGATGGGGCATGAAAAGGAGCAGACGACTCAAAATTATTATAAGGTTGGGTTGAGAGAGGTGATTGAAGGGACGAAGGGGATAGAGTTTGGAGGGTTGGAAATTTGATGGTTCGATTCCGCTACATGCTAAAAAAATATGCTCAGTTAGGCTTAAAAACCGCAATTCACTGTTTGCGGTTTTTGTTTTTCACCATTACCCGTCTAGACTCGTTTCCCGTTGAATTTTGGATGACTCGCTCGTCACCGTATTTCACTTCTTCACCAAAATTTAGAACCGATGAAATGTCTATTATTGTCTTCCTGGATCAGTCAAAGCATAATTCAAAAAGGCAAGATTCTCACATACATGAGAGTGTATTTTAAGGGCTCAAAAGTTGAAACCAGGTTAAATGCTGAAACAAACACTTTGGAGGTGTAAAATGGGATCGCACAACCATGCGCTTGCCGCAATTCGATAGTATCAATTTTAACCCGGGAAAACACCTTTTCAGAAAGGGTGTTTTCGCGGGAGTTAGTATCAATACATAATCGATAATTTTAACGAGATAATTCTTATTGTAAGAAGTGCTTGCATGTCTCTTCCGGACTAGCGTAGTAACATAGTTTCATTTTTTTTCATTAAAGCCATTTGACTAATTTTTAGGAAACAACCCACAAACCTTATACACATGAAAAAGTATCTGATCTTCTCATCAATTGCGATCCTTTTTGTTTCTTCCGCCACCGCACAAACAGCCGTGCAGTACAAAGAAGTTGACTACCTGACCGACAACGGGTTTACAACACCCCTGAAACTCAAAGCAGGGAGCAGGATTGGTATTAAGATAAATAACATTAATAAGAAAATGGTTGATATCGGTAAAGATGTCAAGACAACGAATTTTAATGATACGCCGCCCGCACTCTTTGACGTTTTTTCTAAAACAACCATTACTGAGCCCAAGGCTTCGGCTTCGAATCCGTTGGCTCCCGGAAATACCGATCTGGTTGATTTGGCAAAACTTGCTACGTCCAACCTGCCTGATTCATTAAAGGGGAAAATCCGGGATCTAAATACAAAATATAATACCACTGCAATAAGCTTCTTAAATAAAAAAGCAGCGCTGGTCAATTACCTGCAAGTCTATTCACGGATAAAATATGTTGTTATCTACCAGTCGGATCTCGGCAATTTGCAAAATATCTGCGACAAACCTTTCAGCGATATTTTGACAGCCGTGGCTGATCTGACACTGGCTACTTTTAACGACCCGAAAATGAATATGTCACAAGCCGAAAGAAACCAGTTGAGCGCCAAAAATTATATAACCAATCGTGGTATATTAAATAGGTATGTGATTACCACATTGGACGTCGAGCAAACCGATTATGACTTAGTTACACAGGAATTTTTGCCAAGCAAGATGGATGAAATGAATACGGCTACTGCTAAATATAAAGAAAGCGCTTTGTCAATATTAGGTGTGATTGCTAGGCTGAGAGCCTTTACGCCCAATGCGGATGCAAAAGCTGTAATGGAAGGATTAAAAGATAATGGATTGGCTAACGAATTTACCGACCTAAAGCAAACCTATGCGACAAATGACAATGTGAAATACCATGCCAACGCGGATAATTTCAGGTTGACGGGGAAGCGCGACCTGTTTAATACCTATAACTATTTTACAGTCAGTAACTGGACGTATTATGTCGATCCACAGACGATTGATTCAGATCTGACAGTTTTTTCCGTAAACATTACGCCAAAGGCGGATGTAACCTGCACGGCCGTTGCGCGTTCTTATGAATTAAGGGTGCGTGCAAATTCTGGTTTGAAAATAGATTTTAGCACAGGACTGTTTGTCAATTTTGGTGGCCATAATTTTTTAGATCAATCCTACCGCTATGATACTGTTACAGGTCATCCCGATCAGACACGTGTTGTTCACAACAATACTAAGAACAGTATTTTTCCATCCGTCGGGGCGTTGATGCACATTTATGCACGTAACGGAAAGGAAGTTGCATGGTCAGGTACCTTCGGTATCAGCACGAAAGATTTGGAAAAAGTAAATTATCATTTGGGTGCATCCATCATATTCGGGCATGACAAACGGTTTATTATCACGTCAGGAGTTACTTTGACCAAGGCTACATTAATCGATGACAATTATGCAGATGGACAGATAATTGACAAAGCCACTGCTCCGACAACAATTCCTACTTCCAGTTTTAGCCGGCTTGGCTTTTTTGCTGCCTTTACCTACAATCTTTCTTCTAAATAAAAATAGTATGAAAAATAGTGTTTGGATTGTTATGCTTTTTGCGGTTAGTTACGAGCAATTGCAGTGCCAGGTACCCACTGCACCCGCTTCGGATGCTACACCAATGGTTTGCTCTTTCAAATGCACGGCAACTTACCAGCAACTGTTACAAAATTGTGTGGCGCCCGGTACTCGCCCGGTTATTGTGGCGCCCAACGTAAATCCATATGACGAATTTGATGAGGTAATCCGTGATATTAAAAAAGACACTTTGAATCCTTACGACCTGTCATATACGTTTGCTTCCTGCAGCACGGTTTGCAATGCGGCCTCGATCATGGACCCACAGGATATGCAGATAATATATTACAATCAGGATTTTTTAAATAAAATAAAAATCAACGATGCGAGCGTTCAATGGGCCATCCGTTGTATCATCGCACATGAAATTGGTCACCAGGTACTCGGCCACACGCTACCAGCCAACGGTACCAATATTAGCCTGCCTGAAAAAAGAAAAAGAGAAAGAAGGGCGGATTATTTTTGTGGATTTGTTATCAGTTATTTTCCCGGTGCAACTATTGATAACGCGCTTGCAGGCCTTGAGACATTAAACGATGGAAATTATTTTCCAAAGACAACCCAACAGGAAGATGCCGCGGAGTATCCGACACTTGACAACCGCATGGAGGCGGTAAGGGATGGATTTAACCAGGCTAGGTCCGGCGATATTAATATTGCATTATTTCGATCTATTGACAGTGTTGCACAAATCCTGTATAACAAATATGGATCGTCCCAGATTTTCAGGGTGGTTGACCGGGAGATTTCAGTGAATAATTTTGAAGGGGCTAAAGAAATCATTGAAGCAAATTTATTAAAGTCAGGTAATAGTATTTACCAGAACAAGTTACTCCAGATAAGAAGCGACTTGCAAAAAAAAGCTGTTTTAACAACAAGTCCGGCAATGCTTGAAAATATTATCAAGCAATCGAAAAAAAGCAATGCCGATCCACAACGCATAAAACAATTGCAACTTGAGTTGAAAAAAAATAACGCAGCAGTAAGGGAATGATCGCGTTAGTTCTTTTTGCAGTATTTGTAATCGTAATCTTCATTAAAATAAATCGTATCAAAAACAGCACCTTCTCACTACTGTCCAACGCATAAACGATATACTTTAAACTATCATCATTCCGTATAATGAAACGATAGTTTGCTGCAGATTCGTCGAGTGTACGAAATGATTTGATTATCGGTCTCATGGGTTTACTGAGACGACGCAGCTTGTCTGTCATTATGTTTTGTCAACAAAATAAAATCCGCCTTAACTATTGGCTGCCATTTCATCAATGCATTCGAACTGGTTTTATTCCACGCTTTTTTTCAATCAGCTCAGCAAAAACAATAACGGTATAATTGAAAATAACAAAGTGACAGCGTATGCTGCGTTTACCAAATTTTCTTGGCTGTCGGATTATCTTCAGACATTCCCAAGGTATCCTCACTCTTGAAATTGTTCCCGGCAAAATATTCGTCTTTGCTTAGTATCCGCTTTTAGATTGGAGCGTTTCATCCGTCGACAATAATGTGTTTAAACAAGTTAATTGCCGTTAAAATACCGTTGCCGGACACTAGGGGCGAGTTTATCTTCAATTTATAATATTAAACAAAAAAACTTACGACAATAAAAACAATTATGTTTTTAGTAGTTAGCACACTAGTTATCGCAGCTCCGGCCTGTTCAAAAAAAACAAGGTAAAGGGCTGCATGAATATGAACTCATTGAACTATAACGCAGCGGCTGAAGAAAGTGACGGCAGTTGTAAGTTCTCACAAGTTACATTTTTTGCCAGATTTGGTTTCTATAACGGCATACCGATAACATCAATTGATGTTTCGGTAAACAATAACGCGATTGGCACGATTACTTCTGTTTATGCTACCGCGCCTGGTAACTGCGGCGCTCAGGGTACTGTTCCATTTGCGCTTACTGCTGACAAAGCTTATCCATGGAACACAGCCGTACACCTGGCAAACGGAGGAACTATATTCGGTTCAGGGACCGTTTCCCCGGCGGCAGGACAGGACTGTGTGAAAGCCAATGTAACACAATAGACTGCGCTCATGAGAAATTACATCGATAAATCCAGGTAACAATGCACTTTAAGGATTTCGACATACGTTATCGTGACGAATACCACCTCGCTCAAATAGGGTGAAAACACCTGAAAACTATCTATGAAGCATTCGTAACTTTAAGTTGAATAGAACCTAAAATGCTTACGCTAAAAGCGACAACATTAACCAGATCATATTTTTATGCAAACTATGCCGAAGCTGTATATAAAAAGCGTTCAGGATACTTTCAAAGTGGCTGTTGTTGACGACCATGTGTTGCTAAGAAAAGGCCTTTGTGAGTTAATTATCGGTTTCGGCAATTATGTTATCCAGTTTGAGGCGGATAACGGACAGGATTTTGTCAGCAAGATCAATCCATCCGATTTGCCAGATGCGGTTTTGATGGATGTCAATATGCCTTTAATGGATGGCTACGAGGCGACCGCCTGGATAAAACAATATTACCCGGCTATCAAGGTATTAATTCTTTCCATGTATGACAATGAGACGTCGATCATTCGAATGTTCCGTGCGGGTGCCAGGGGTTATATTCTGAAGGACTGCGACCCGCGTGACTTAAAGAGTGCGTTGATTTCAGTCATTACAAAAGAATACTACTATTCTGATTTGGTGAGCAGCAAACTCATAAACAATATCCGGAAGCAGGATGACAATCAAAGCCCATTCCAAGTACTCAGCGACCTGAATGAAAGAGAAATTACTTTCTTAAAACATGCGTGTTCAGAATTGACCTACAAAGAGATTGCTGATAAGATGTTCCTTAGCCCCCGAACCATCGACGGATATAGGGACGCATTGTTCGAAAAGCTGGGTGTAAGCACGAGGGTTGGTTTAGTATTATATGCGATCAAGCACGGAATTGTTGTCCTATAACCACCAGTCAAAATGGCCTTTTTTGACGTCATTCCTTTTATCCAACTTGTCATATTGCCTTATGGAAACATCTAAGCCATTTAACCAACTCGAAGTTGAAGTTCTTTTGGCGAAATTAAATATCCGAGATCACGTGATTAGTTCGATAGTCAAAAGCATCTATGAAAGCACCGGCCAACTTTTAAGCCTGGTCAGGATGAAATTAACGATAATAGAAAAAACGATACCACAACACCTAAAACAACACTTAAATGAAACAAATGACCTGACAAGCCAGGCAGCCATCGAACTAAGAGAAATCAGCAGAAATCTATATCCAGAAAATCAGATAGTTGAAGAGAAAAACCTGAAGCTGCTTGTTGAGCGGATATTTGAGCCGAAGGAAGCAGGCAGCACAAACCAATTGGTTGTTAACACCTCCGGAACGGCATTTGAACTTCCAGCAACAACCAAATTAATTTTATTCAGTTTATTATTTGACCTCGCAGATGAAGTTAAACAGTCACAAAAATTTGTCAAACAAATCACAGTAGACTACAATCAAGCTGACCTCACCATCTGGTTTTTTCTACCAACTGGTATTGACACTATCATACAAAAGTTCGAAGCATATGAAAATCGACTATTACCCATTGCTGCAAAACTTTCCATCAGCTTTAGCGACGAGCTTACCCTTTTAAAAATCCAGCGCTTGAGACTTTGAAAAAATAAATTAAAAAAACAAGTCCGTTCATACGGGATTACGGTATATTTAATTAACCTTTTAACTTTAAACCTTATAGCATGTCCCAATTACCAGCAAGCAGCTACGCGCGAATAAACAAACGTCTTAAGATAACTATCGCCTTATTGTCTTTATTGTTAGCAATCAGCGCATATTTGCTTTATAGGAAAGAAGCTTTGGTCTATTCAGTAGCACACAAGCCTTCATTTATTGATCCTGTAGATCCACCTTTGGCAGAAAAAATGGTCGTTAACTACCGAAGCACCCCTTCTTTTCCTGTGACAACAAAACGATCGTACGGGGTATTTTACACTTCAGATGAGATAAGCCACTACCTGGGCCATACATTTAAGGACTTTGTCGATAAAAATCCAGCGCCCGCGAAACAAAGTTGGGTGATCGGGTTTTATTTTATGAAAAAGATTGACGCTGTTACCCATAAGCGTATGGATTTCCTGGTTTTTCCACAACTTTACGATTCTGCAAGTAAGTCGGTTTATGATTGGTATGATGACCGTGACAAGTATCCAGAGCTGCTTCAGAAATTCTTCTCCGATAATCCCACCGGCTACGACGCGGGCCATTTATGGCCATAAAATAGGACTCAGAAAATGTATAAACTGCCCATTTCATTAGCGATTGAAATAGTCTGTTTCGCATATGCGTTGATCAATTTGCGAACAGAAAAATCTTTTTTCTGGAAATCGCTGGTTTGGTTTATGGGAATCACGGTTTTTTTTGAAGGTTTCGGCTGGACCCAAGCAGTTATTTTTCATCAGCGCAATCATATTATCTATAATGTGGAGCAGCCTGTTGAAGTTTTTTTTATCTCGTGGGTACTATGGAAGTTAAGCAGCCCCTCTCTGGAGTCGAACCTGGTCTTTGGAACAGTATTGATCCTCTATTTCAGTATTTTTTTAATTGAGGGCGCTTTAATTAATTTTACAGACTACATAGATTTAAGCAATTGGATTGCAGCTTTTTTCTTTGTGTTAGCCAGCTGCCATTATTTTTACCGCCTATTGAAACAGGAGACTTACATCCAGCTCTATAAAGAGCCAAACTTCTGGCTAGTAGTGGGCATATTCATGTTTTACTTTTGCAGTACCGCAATCAATTTATTCTTTGATGAATTGGTAAAAATAAATATGAGCATTGGTATTAACGTGCGATTTATTATAATCAGCTTATTAAATGCAATATTATACGGAAGTTGGATAAAAGCTTTCAAATGCAGATTTCGACAGACCATATTATCTTTTTAGTTTGTACTATCACAATCGTGTTTCTCTTTGCCGGTTGTTTTCTTCTGCTATATGTTAACTTATATAATAAACGCAAGAAGGCGCACGAGGATGAAAAAACAACCATGTTGGCAAAATTTGAAGAAGCATTGCTTCATTCACAAATAGAAGTGCAGGAGCAAACCATGAAAGTGATAGCAGCAGATATCCATGATAACATAGGCCAGATACTAACACTAACAAAGCTTACGCTGAATACAATTGATATTGACGATAAAGCAAAAGCACAAGATAAAATTAGATCCGCAACAGACCTGGTCGGTACATCCATCCGGGATCTGCGTCATTTGGCAGCAATCCTTCATGCAGAAACTGTGTTGATAAAGGGACTGCAACATGCGATCGAACAAGAACTTACATGGATCAATAAATCCGGGAAATACAAATTGCAATGGGCTGTCAATGGCGAAAAAAAGGAGATGAAAAGCAAACAATGCGAACTCATTGCATTCCGGCTCGTTCAGGAAGTACTAAATAACATCCTAAAACACTCTGAAGCCACTGCCATTGACGGTCAATTACATTACTTTGAACATTCTGTTCTCATTGTTTTCGCTGATAATGGCGTAGGGTTTGATTTGACCACCACACTAAACCAACCAAGGGGCCTGGGATTGCAAAATTTGTATCGAAGATCTGCAGCAATCGGCTCGGAACTCGTTATAAATAGTGTTGTTGACAAAGGTACAACCGCAAGTTTAAGCATTCCCATTTCGGGTGTTTTGTGACAACTTGCAAATTTGCCGCGGCTTTGCTCTATTTATTCATTCTTGATATGCAAATAAGGGTAGAGGATGTACAACCATTCCTATTTAATCCTGTCGACTCAAAAAGAGGTATTGCTGTTTCCCGACTACCTGAAACAGGTGGAATTGAAATAGCCTGCAAAATTATCTGCCGTTTTTTGAGAACAAATGAACATCATATTACCGCATAGATAAATCACTAAAATACCTTTCTACTTCCTCCACCGGTACATATATCTTTCGACACTTTTTGATGACTTTTACCTGACCAAATTTCACCAGGTCATCAAACTTGGTCCTCCGAATGCGCACCGCCGCCATAAACTCTATAGCAGTCATAAATTTGACCGCTGGTTGCCCGGTTCCTTTTAGTTCATCTAACCGCTGTTGAATACCCTGCAAACTAGACTTTAATAATTTCAATTCTGTTTCTGGAATCATCACCAATACTGTTCCCTGCAAATTCATATACACGTGTTTAAAAAATGGCTAATTCAACTTCATGTTTTCATCGCAAATATGGAGCGACCACAGATATTTTTTTTCACAGTTTTTCACAGTTCGAATAATATTATTTCACCCGGCTAAAAGATAGTCAGATTTGGCTTTTAAATAGAGCCTTACCGCAGATAAGTTTTGATAAATCCGGGTAGGTTTTTAAAGATTTTATGCGGCTCAAAAAATGGGTCTAATCAATTTTTCTTTGGCCAGCAATTGTAAACAAAAAAAGAGGTGATATTTCAATAATATCGATTGGAAAAATACACGCCAAAAAGTGATCCCGAAAAGAAATTTTTGTACCATAAAAAAAGGCTCATTGAGCTTATAAGATTAATCGCTTAAAGGGAATTTTTTTTATTCCATAAAATTTGAGGTAAAACGGGCCTATTTTTCGCATTTAAACTTTCAGGGATTGTATTACAAAAAACAGGGAAATTAAATAGGTCTTCCGATCTCATTTAAAGGATCAATTTATTTACTCAAGACCTCTATAATTTTTGCCGGTTTCTCATGCAATTATTCGGCTAATTTAACGCTAATGTAATTCCATTAAAACAGCCTATTTATACTATCGCTTAATCTTTCCTGTGACAAATTTGCAGGCATCCTTTTGATTGTTCATAAATGAAGAAGCGAATCCATTATCACAAATCCACAACTTAAAAATGAGAACCCGCACTAATATGGCCAATGGACTTAATTAGTTTCAATCTTAATCCCAGCAATGCATTTAATACGCTCATCGATTTCGAATGCTATTTAAGGCTGCTATAATGGGGACTCACCAAAATGTAAAAACCAAATGACTGAGAAACTTATCTTTATCCTTTAACGTGGATTAAAGCTTGAGGCAGACTGCTTCGCCGCTACCGGCTAGATGTCCCGTTGTAATACAAACGGAAATTTTATGCCCTTACTCCAGAGTCGTGGGCGGTTTTTTTTATTCTTGATCCTAGCAGAACGACTTCGGAGGAGAGCCCAGCTCGCCGTTGTGGTACAACGGGACATTTTACAGTTAGCAAGAAAGAGCTAACTCAAAATTTGTTTACATCCTCGAAGTGTAACAGTGTTTGAAAATCAAAACTCGGGGGAAAAACAATTGCTATCCAGGAAAAAACAACGAAATAACCTTTTGCATGTTCCATTCAATGACGTCTGGTATCTGGCGGTGGAATGTAGAACTGCAAAGTTGTCACTGATATTTTTGACACGAGAATGTCAGGAGAATATAACATTGCGATGCATTTAAGGAGCCGCTTTTCATTATTAAAAAACAATCGCCATAACCATTGTCTTGGCGTCCGAGTTGAGCATCGTTTTTCCGCTACTTGATTCGAAATTTCGAGGAACGTTTCGGAACAATTGTTAATGCTGTTTTCTGTATGTTTTCTATATGGCACTTAAATACCTTTCATTTAAGCAATTTCAGGGCCGCCGTAAACCAATTAAACTTGGAAATATCCCCAGCTTATCTGGTCAATAAAACAGTTCCGTGATAGGTTTGTCTTGTGCCGTCAGTCATCATTATGTTGACGGTATAAACATAAATTCCCGCTGGAGCCGGCTGACCTTTATAGTTTCCATTCCAGCCACCCCCATTATTATCTGGTGTTTTATTTTTAACACTGAACACAACTTGCCCCCACCGGTTATAAACAGCGAATTCATTAATGATGCTTCCCGCTGTGCCGCCTATGATATTGAATACGTCATTTTTGCCATCGCCATTGGGCGTGAAGGCGTTTGGAATCTTCAATGCTAAATAGACTTTAACCAGGATTTTACCGGAAGCTTCACACCCGTCATTCGAAATTACTTTTAATAAATATTCTGTATTCCTGGGAGGACTGGCAATCGGATTGCTTATGATACTGTCTGATAAATAGGTTCCGGGAGACCATACATACGATTGGATATTGCCACTAATCAAAGGGTTTAGTGTGACACTTTGACCCCCGGCAATCGCGAAGACCTGGTCTTTAGCAATTACCGGGGCACTATAAACTGCCATAATAATTTGGTTAGAAACTGTAATCTGACAACTGTTGCTAAATGAGACTTGGCAACTTACAGTGTCTCCATTTTTAAACGTCACCGAACTGAAATCCGCGCCGCCGGATCCGGTATTTATGCCATTCAGTTTCCACTGATAGACGGGTGTTGTGCCTTCGTTTGTTATTTCGGCTGTAATGCGAACAAGGTCTCCAGGACAAACATTGTTGGAACTTGCCTTTATCGCTACCGTAGCAGGCAGGTTTCCATTTACAGTCAACTTCAATAAATTAGACGTGGCAATACTGTTTGTTGCGCAAGCAGCATTGCTCGTAAGGATACAGCCAACAATATCGCCATCTGCTAAATGGTTGCTGGTAAAGGTCGGCGTGTTGCCTCCGGTGTTGCTTCCGTTAATTTGCCATTGAAAAGACGGATTAGTTCCACCGTCAACTGGTTGGGCTGTAAATGTAACCTGTGTGCATGAACTTATATTGACCTCGGGCGTTGAAATTGAGATTGAAGGGTTGGCTATGGCGTTGACGATTTGTGGGTCAGATCTTATGCTACATCCATCACCGGTTTCTATTACGGCTGTATATTTACCAGGCGTGGTTGGTATATAGTCGCGTTGAATGGTGGGAATCGTCCATTTTTGCACCCTGTTGTTGAAAGCGTCCGAAACGTATAAGTTGCCATTATTGTCAATATAGATGTTTTGTGGTTCATGAAACTGGTTAGACCCATTGCC
>Ga0157378_10005195_pt1 | contig 11428 bp, 11 predicted proteins | sample M65metaG_FD_115309 | JGI IMG/M metagenome (GOLD analysis project Ga0157378, IMG submission 115309) | Miscanthus rhizosphere microbial communities from Kellogg Biological Station, Michigan, USA - M6-5 metaG | ecosystem: Host-associated > Plants > Roots > Rhizosphere > Soil | place: USA: Michigan...
CAAGCCCTCCTCGCCGAACACGACCGTGCCGTCGGGCACCGGGACGATCTGGTCGCGACCCGCGGCACCGTCTCGATCGGAAGAGCGACCGGGCGAACCGGGCGCGGCCCGCTGGTGTGGGTGGTCGGCGAGCCAGGAAAGGTCGTGCACGCCGGCGCGCACCTCCAGGATGACGTCGCCGCCGTTGCCGCCGTTGCCGCCGTCGGGCCCACCGCGCGACTTGTACGGCTCCGAGTGCATCGAGGCGGACCCGTCCCCGCCCCGACCCGAGCTCACGCGCAGCACGCATCCATCGACGAACGCCATGCTCATAGGGTAAGTGGTCGTCGGAGGCGAGCGGGAGGAAGATACGGACCATGCCCGACCCGACCACCGTGTGGATGGTGGAGCTCGACCGATCGCCCGACGACATCGAGGGCACGCTCACGCTCGAGGCCCGATCGATGCGGTTCTCGTCGGGCGATGAGGGCGCGTCGCGGGAGATCGACCTGACGGATATCAGCCGGGTGAAACGGATCTGGGGCTCGCCCGTGTTGATGGTGCACTCGGTCGAAGACGGCGAGCGCCACGTGACCGCGTTCTACTTCAGCAAGCCGCCGCCGCTGCATCCGCCCGAGGGGCCGAGCGACGAGGCGCCGCCGACCTTAATGGGACCGTTCAACCGGAACAAGCCGCCGTCAAAGCGCAAGCAACGCCGGACGAACGCGGGGTACCTCGCGAAGGCGTCGAACGCGGTCGGGGACGACGTGCGGACCTGGGCGAAGGAGGCGCGCGCGGCGGTCGCCGCGGCGCGGGGGGCGCGCGCTTAAGCCGAGCTCGGCTCGACGACGGCGAAGGTACGGCCCCGGGAGGCCTTGAAGCTCACCTCGCCGTCGCGCGTGGCGAACAGGGTGTCGTCGCCACCTTTGCCGACGCCCTCACCGGGATGGATGCGGGTGCCGCGCTGGCGCACGATGATCGAGCCTGCGGTGACCACCTGGCCGCCGTAGACCTTCGTGCCAAGTCGCTTGGCCTTGGAATCGCGCCCGTTGCGGGACGATCCGCCGCCCTTCTTGTGTGCCATACGTGCTCCAGGCTACCAATGGTCAGCCGAGGCTGACGTCGGAGATCTCGATCAACGTGTACTGCTGCCGATGGCCGGTCTTCTTCGAGTAGCCCGTCTTCGGGCGGTACTTCACGACGTGCACCTTGTCGCCCTTCTTCTCCCCGACCGGCTTCGCGGTCACCGTCGCCTTCGACGCGGCGGCGCCTGCGTGGGCCTTGCCCTTGTCGTCGACGACCAGCAGCGGGGTGAAGGTGATCGTCTCGTCGGCGCCGAGGACCTTCTCGACCTCGATCACGTCGCCGGCCTGCACCTTGTGCTGCTTGCCGCCAGCCTTGATGACCGCATACATGGGAAGTCCTTTCAGGAACTCAGTTGACGTCGTAGGTGAGGATGATGCCCCGGCCTTCGCACATGGGGCACGTCTCGGAGAACGACTCGACCAGGCCGGAGGATACCCGCTTGCGGGTCACCTGGAGCAAGCCGAGCGGACCGATCTCGAACACCTGGGAGCGGGTCTTGTCGATGGCGAGGGCCTCGCGCATCGTGTCCTCGACCTGCTTCTTGTTCTTCTCCAGCAGCATGTCGATGAAGTCGATCACGATGATCCCGCCGATGTCGCGCAGACGCAGCTGCCGCGCCGCCTCGCGCGCGGCCTCGAGGTTCGTGTTGACCACCGTCTCCTCGAGGTTGGTCTTCCCGACGGATTTGCCGGTGTTCACGTCGATGATCGTCATCGCCTCGGTGCGCTCGATGAACAGGTAGCCGCCCGACGGCAACCAGACCTTCTTGTCGAGCGCCTTGTGGATCTGCTCGACGATCCGGTGCTCCTCGAAGGCCGGCAGGCCGCCGGTGTGCATCGTCACCTTCTGCGCGAGGTCCGGCGCGACCTCGCTCAGGTAGCCGTCGATCTTGTCGTACACGCGCTGGGAATCCGTGACGAGGCCCTTGAACTCCTCGTCGGTGAAGAGGTCGCGCACGACGCGCACGGTGAGCTCGGGCTCCTCGTAGAGGACCGTCGGCGCCTTGCCCTTCTTCGCCTTCTTCTGGATGTCGTTCCAGATGTCGAGCAGCCTGCGGAGGTCGGCCTCGAGCTCCTCCTCGCTCACGCCCTCGGCGGCGGTGCGCACGATCACGCCGTGCTCGGGCGGCTTGACGCGCTTCAGCATCGACTTCAGCCGTTTACGGGCGTCGTCGCCGAGACGGCGGCTGATGCCCTGCAGGTTCTGATCCGGAGCGAGCACGAGGTAGCGACCGGCGAGAGACAGGTTGGCGGTGAGCCGCGCGCCCTTCCCGCCCATCGGGTCCTTCGTGACCTGCACCATCACGCCCTGCCCCGCCTTCAGCAGCTGCTCGATCCGCGGCGCCGGGCCCTCGATGTCCTCCGGGCTGTAGTTGACCTCGCCCGCGTAGAGCACGCCGTTGCGTCCCCTGCCGACGTCGACGAAGGCGGCCTCCATCCCGGGAAGGACGTTCTGCACGCGACCCAGGTAGACGTTGCCCACCATGCTCGTCGCCCCGGCTCGAGTGACGTAGTGCTGGACGAGAACATCCTCCTCGAGGACGGCGATCTGGTCGCGATCGCCGTTCTCCGTGATCACCATGAGCTTGTCGGTGATGCGGGGCGGCGGCACCATCTGCTCCCGTCGACGGCGTCCGTCGCGAGGGGTGCGGGTGCGGGTCGTGCGGATCCCTCGGGTCGGACCACCGGCCGCGATCTGCTCCTCGAGCGTCTTGGGCTTGGCCTTCTTCGGCGTTTGCTCGGCGGGCTGGTCCGGCCGCTTGCCGCTTCGACGGCGGCGCGGCTTCGCCGCGCCGCCCCCGGGTGTGTCCGGCGTCGCGTCGTCTCGCTGGGTCTCGACGGTCTCGCCCGCGAGACCGTCGGCCTCTGCCTCCGTTCCGGTGTCCGTCGTCGTGGCGGCAGGCTTCCTCCCGCCTCGTCCCCGTCCGCCACGACGCCGCCGGCGCTTCTTCGGCGTGGTGGACGGCTGATCACTATCGGCGCTCGGCTCGACGCTGGGCCGGGCATCGGACTCGGGAGCCTCGTCCGTCACAGGCTTGCGTGCGGGCTGGCGCTGTCGAGGCTGCCTCGGCTGCGTCTCCGGCGTCTCGACCGCAGCGTCCTCGGCGGTGGTGGTGGCGCCTTGCGCGCCGGTTCCGCCACCGCGCCCCCGACCGCCGCGACTCCGGCGGGATCGAGGCGCTCCCGAGCCGTTGCCGGTCGACTCACCGTCGGACGGCCGGTTCTGGGTCCTCTCGGGCGTCTGTGCCGGCGCCTGTTCAACGGACTTGGCCTCGACGACCGGCGCTTCGACGGGCTTGGGCTGTGTGGGTCTCGGCTCGGGGGCCTTGCGCTCGGCGGACTTGCGCTCGGTGGCTTCGGGTGCGGCAGGCTTCGGGCTCACCTGTACCTTGCCCCAGCTGGTGTTGCGTTTCGGCTTGTCGCCGTCAGACGACGGCGGTGTGGAAGGTTCCGCGGCGGTCGCCGCGGGGGTCGTATCCCGATCCATCGACCGGATCACTCCTCTCGCGTTGCGCGAGGGGCGTCCACCGTTGGGGGAACGTTCGACTGGCCGCTTCGCCTTCCGGCTCGGCGTCCGGTAGTTGGTGCGTAGAAGCCCGCGCTGCGGGAGAACCCGCGCGCCGGGCGGCATACATCTGGCACCCGGTACGTTCCTCGTTCCGGCGTTCGCGAGCTGCGGTAGCGCCCGTTCGGCTGCCGTCCGCGATCGCGCGCCACCTCGACGTTCGATCGTTGCACCGCACGGGCGGAAGGCCCGACCCGGCGGTCACATCTGCGCCCAGGATACCAGTGGGAGGTTCCCGGCCTTGGAGGCACCATCGTCGCCGGTGTGGGCCATCCGGCCGACCCATCCATCCCCCTGGGGAACCCCACATCGGCTGGATAGCCGCGGGGGGGTCGAGAACCGATGCTTCCGAGGTGAGCGCGACCGCCCCCCTCGGCGCCGCGGACCGCATCCGCGTGCTCGTCGTCGACGACAACGACGGCTTCCGTGAGTCGCTCGCCTTCCTGCTGTCGGGTGAGAACCTCGAGGTGATCGGCCAGGCGAGCTCGGGGCCCGAGGCGATCGAGATGGTTCGCCGCCTGGCGCCCGACGTCGTCCTGATGGACGTCCGGATGCCCGACATGGACGGGATCGAGACGACCCGGCAGCTGAAGGAGGTCCAGCCCGGGATCGGCGTGATCGCCCTCAGCAGCATGGACGAGCAGCGAGCCGTCCGCGACATGCTCGTTGCCGGCGCGTCCGGCTATGTCCTGAAGGACTCCGACGCCGACGCGATCATCCACGCCGTCCGTGAGGCCGTAAGCGGCGGCGCGATGCTGTCGCCCGAGGTGACACCTGTCGTGATCGAGGAGCTGACCGATGCGCTGGATCGGGAGCGCCGGCGGGCTCGCCAGCTCGAGATGGCCCAGGAAGCGCTGCTGGAACGGTCGGCGCATCGCCAGCAGCTGCTGGGACGCGTTGGTCACGAGCTGCGCACCCCGATCACCGTGATCCTCGGGATCGCGCAGACGATGCAACGCGGCCAGATGCCCCCCGCCGAGCTCGAGGAGGCGCTCCGGACCCTCGTCGAGCGCGCGGAAGGCCTCAGCCAGCTCGTGAAGCGGTTCGAGGCGGTCATCGAGGCAGGGCTCACCGAATGGTTGAACGTCACCGACCTGGCGAGGGAGATCGCCTCGCGCGACCCGCGCATCCGCGTCGAGGCGGACGAGACCCCTGCGATGACGACGCTGAACCGCACCGCGGGCTCGCAGATCCTCGAGGAGCTCATCGACAACGCGCTCGCCTTCAGCCCGCCGGAGGGGACCGTCACTGTTCGGGTCACGCGGACCGACACCGTCGAGGTCCGTGTGATCGATCAGGGGCCCGGGATCGCGCCCGAGGCGCAGACGCGCATCTTCGAGCCGCTCGAGCAGGCCGAACAGCTGCACACGCGCACCCACCAGGGGATCGGGATCGGGCTGTCGCTCGCGCGGCTGTCCGCCCACGCGATGGGCGGCGACGTGGTGGTCGAGCACACCGGTCCGGAGGGGTCGACCTTCCTGTGGACGCTCGCGCCCAGCGCCGGCTGAGCTACGTGAACCGGCGCATGTGGATGTTCTCGAGCAAGCCGATCGCGGCGAAGCTCACGAGGATCGACGTTCCCCCGTAGGACAGGAACGGCAACGGGATGCCGGTGATGGGCATGATCCCGATCACCATCCCGATGTTCACGAACATCTGGATCGCGAACATCGACGCGATCCCGGCCGCCACGTACGTGCCGAACGGATCCTTGGCGAGCCACGCGATGCGGATCGCTCGCCACAGCAGGAGCGCGAACAAGACCAACAGCGCCATCGCTCCCACGAACCCGAACTCCTCCCCCGCAACCGTGAAGATGAAGTCGGTGTGCTGCTCGGGTACGTAGTCAAGGTTCGTCTGCGAGCCCTGCAGATACCCCTTGCCGAGGAGACCCCCCGACCCGACCGCGATCAGCGATTGGTCCAGGTTGTACCGAACGTCGGCAGACACGCTGGACGGATCCAGGAACACCTTGAGCCGTTCTCGTTGGAAGTCCTCGATCGCCCCGGACTGGAAGACGAGCGTGATCGCGACGACGCCGACCACGGTGAGGACCAGGAGATGGCGCAAGCGGGTCCCGCCACGATCAGCATGCCGACCACGATCGCCACGATGCTGATCGACGTGCCGATGTCCGGCTGCAGGAAGACCAGCGCCAAGGGAACCGTCGAGATCAGCAGGACCTTCCCGACGTCGGCGAGGGTCGGTTCGGACGTTCGGACGCCGGCCAGGACCGCACCGAGCATGACGATCAGGGCGAGCTTGGTGAACTCCGACGGCGTGATCTGGAACCCGGCGATCTCGAACCACCGTTGCGCGGTGCCGGTCGAGTCGGTCGCTCCGAGTCCGGGGATCCGGACGAGGACGAGCGCCAGGATCGACCCGAGATAGATGAACCCCGAGTAGATCTTCAGGAACCGATAGTCGAAGCTCATCATGACGATGACCACGACGATCCCCAGCCCGATCGTGAACGCCTGCTTGTTGACACGGGTGAACGGATCGAGCCCGTCTTGGCGCAGCGTCTGACTCGTCGCCGAGTAGAGCAGGAGCAACCCGACGGCGGACAGCGCGCACGCGAGCACGATCAGGAACCAGTCGACGTGCCGAACCGGCCGGCGTTCCTGCGCGAACGTGCGTCCCGCGACGAGATCCATCTCAGCGATCCGGGGTCGTGCAGCTCGGGTGACTCGCGTCACCGATGTTCGGATAGATGCCGTCGATGATCTGCCGGGTGATGGGCGCCGCCGTCTGCCCCCCAAAGCCGCCTTGTTCCACCATCGTCACGATGACGTACTGGGGGTTCGCGGGATCGGGTCCGACCATCGAGGCGAACCAGGACGTGTCCTGCTTCCCGGTCTCGCGTTCCGCGGTCCCCGTCTTCCCGGCGACGGCGATCCGAGAGAGCGGGAAACCCTGGAAGGCGCACTGAGCGGTCCCGCCGGTCACGACGGTCTGCAGGGCGCGACGGATGTACTCCAGCTCCAGCGGCGTGTAGGGGATCATCTGGTCGCAGTGGCCGGTCACCTTCTTGACCACGGATCCATCGGCGCCGACGATCTGATCGACGAGGTGCGGCTGGCACAGATGCCCGCCGTTCGCGATCGCCGCGTAGGCCCTGGCGAGCTGGAGCGGTGTGACCTGCACGTAGCCCGAGCCGATCATCGTCAGGATGTCGCCGCCTGGGATCCACGCTCCGTTCTCGAAGATGTCGGGCCTGGTCGAAGCCCACGCCGGGTCCGGCACGAGCCCCGGCGTCTCGCCGGGAAGATCGATGCCGGTCGACTGCTCGAAGCCCCACTGACGGAGGTCACGCTGCAGGACGTCCTCGCCGAGCGGGTTGTTGGCGTACTTGAAATAGAAGTCCGAACCGAACGCGTCGAAGACCGTGTCGCACGACTTCTCGAGCGCGGTTGCGATCGACATGTAGCCGAGGTTGACGTCGGTCCAGTTGTTGAACACCGCTCCCGACGTGTCGTTCGGGTGCTTGTATTGACCAACGCACGGGTATTGGCCGCTCAACGACGCGATGTGCTCCTTGACCGCGGCCAACGCGGTGATGGGCTTGTACGTCGACCCCGGCGTGTAATCGGTCTGGATCGCCCGGTTCAACGACGCGCCGACCTTCGAGTTCTTGAACAGGTAGTTGTACTGCGCCGGCGTGAACCCCTTGACGTACCACTCGGGGTTGTAGCCGGGCTCGCTCGCCATCGCCACGACGCCGCCGGTCTTCGCGTCGAGCACGACGACCGCCCCCGCGTCGGCTCGGAGGTAGTTGCCGGTCGCGTCATGGTACGTCCGCGCCCTGGCCATCCCTTCCAGCAGCGATCGCTCGGCGACCTGCTGGATGTGGGCGTTCAGGGTGAGCCGCAGGTCGTCTCCGGCCGTCGGCGGCCGCGCGACGCCCTTGCCGATCGTCTCGCCGTCGGAGTTCACGTAGAGGGTCTGCTTGCCCCGCTTGCCGTGGAGATAGGTCTCGTAGGACTCCTCGAGGCCGCCGAAGCCGACGATGTCGTTCGGCCCGTACCCCTCACCCTGGAGCTGCTTCAGGTGCTCCTGGTCGATCAGGTGGACGTATCCGAAGAGATGAGCGGCCATCCGGCCGTACGGGTAGGACCGAACAGCTGTCGGCACGACCTGCACCCCGGGGAACCGCTGCGGATGCTCGGCGATGAACAGTCGGGCCTTCTCCGGGACGAACTCGGCAACCGGGATCGCCTGTGACGCCACGTACCGGGTGTTCTGGAGCTCCCGCACGATCGTTCTGACCGGGACGCCCGTCAGCTTCGACACGTCCAAGACGACGGCGTCGCCCTTGTTGCCGAGTTGGTCGGGCGTGATCTGCAGCTCGCGGCTCGGCTGGTTGATGACGAGCTGCTTTCCGTTCGCATCGAGGATGCGGCCGCGGACCGGATCCGTGTACTCGTACCGGATCGAGTTGCGTCGTGCCTCGCCTTCGAAGGCCTGGCTGGCGAGGACCTGGAGGAACCACAGGCGCGTCGACAACGCGAGGAACATCAGCACAACGAGGAGGGCGAGGACCCGCAGGCGTGCGGTGGCGTTCTCCATCTAGAGCCGCACCACCCTTCGAGGCCGGGCGCCTTCGACGATCCGCCGGATCAGCGGCGCCAGGATCGGCGTGAGCACCGCGTTGTAGAGCGCGGTCAGCAGCGCGGTCCTGACGGCGATCGACAGCGGCGCATCGAACTGACCGAGGAGGAAGGCGACGACCTCGTAGAACGAGATCCCGACCGCCGTGGCGATCGCCACCACGACCGTCGGGACGAGCGGTGACGGGGAGACGATGTATTGCTTCGACAACCCCACCGCGTAGCCGAGCAACGTGAGCGTCAGCGCGGTGATGCCCTTCGGCTGATTCAAGAGGAGATCCTCCGAGAGCCCGGCGATGAAGCCGACCATCGCGCCTTCGTTCGGCCCCTCGTTGAGCGCGATCACGATCGTAACGAGGTACAGCAGCTCCGGCCGCACGCCGAGCAACCGCAGCTGCGAGAAGATCGTCGACTGCAGCAGGATCGCGGTGATCAAGATCGCAGCGATCGCGAGGGATCGGCGGATCATGGCGAGCTCCGAGGCGCCGATGTCAGGACCAACACCGATTCCAGCGAGGCGAAGTCGACCGCCGGGCTCACCGACACCTGATCGCTCAACGCGTTGTCGCTCTCGTAGACCTTCGAGACCTGTCCGATCAGGAGCCCCGGCGGGTAGAGCCCGTGATGTCCGGCCGCCTCGTAGCTGACCGTGAACACGTACTCGGGCAGATCGCCGGTCGGGAACTTCGTGCCGAGCGGGATGTCATCGACGCGCAGATCCTGATCGCCCTGGCCCGAGACGAGCCCGATGACCTTCGACGTCGAGAGCTGTCCGGCGGCCGCCCAGTCCCGGTCGATGATGAGCTGCACATCGGCCGATATGGCCGTCACCGACGAGACGATGCCCACGAGCAACGGCGAACCGACCGCCCCGGACACGACGGGCTGGCCCTGCTTGATCCCGTCGTCGGAGCCCTTGTTGATCGTGATCGTGTAATCGAAGTTCGTGTACCCGTTGCTGATCACGTCGGCCGCGATGGAACCCTGATAGGCAGCCTGGAGGCCGAGGAGATCGGAGTACTTCCGCACGAGGTCTTGGGTCGAGTCATACGCGGCGGCTCGCCCTTGCGCGTCTTGCAGCTGCCGCTTCAGATCCTGGTTCTCGCGCGCCAAGGTGGGCAGGTGCGCGAGGCCTGTGAAGAAATCGCCGACCGGCCTGGTGGCGGTCGTGACCCCTTCCTGCAGGGGGGCCATGAATGTCTGGGCGGCGCGGCCCATGCTCGCCAGCGGCCCGCTGTCCCCCTCCCGGAAGTCCAGCGTGATGATCGCCAGCGACGCGGCGACGAGGCCGACGACCAACAGGCGGGTGTTCCGAGGTCCGGAGCGGGTCACCACCGGCTACCGCCGGTGGGTCGAGCTCACCAATACGCGCTGCAGCACCTCGAACTCCTCGAGGCACTTCCCGGAGCCGAGCACGACCGCCTGCAGCGGTGTGTCGGAGATTCGCACCGCCATGCCGGTCTCGTGCCGCAGCCGCTTGTCGAGGCCGCGCAGCAGCGCGCCGCCGCCCGTGAGCACGATCCCGCGCTCCATGATGTCGGCCGCGAGCTCGGGGGGCGTGCGGTCCAGCGTCGTCTTGATGGCGTCGATGATGGCGTTGACAGGCTCTTCGATCGCGCGACGGATCTCCTCCGCGCTGACGGTGATCGTCTTGGGCAGGCCGCTCACGAGGTCGCGCCCCTTGATCTCGGCGACGAGCTCCTCGGGCATCGGGAACACCGACGCGATCGCGAGCTTGATCGCCTCCGCGGTGCGCTCGCCGAGCAGCAGCGAGTACTCCTTCTTGACCCATTGGATGATCGACTCGTCGAGCTCGTCGCCACCGATGCGGATCGACGTCGACGTGACGATGCCGCCGAGCGAGATCACGGCGACCTCGGTCGTGCCACCGCCGATGTCGACGATCATGTTGCCGGTCGGCTCGTGGATCGGCAGGCCCGCACCGATCGCCGCGGCCATCGGCTCCTCGATGATGTAGGCGCGTCGGCTGCCGGCTGCGATCGTCGCCTCTTCGACGGCGCGCTGCTCGACGCCGGTGATGCCGCTCGGCACGCACACGACGACGCGAGGTTTCGCCAGCAGCCGGCGGCGGTGCACCCGCTGGATGAAGTACCGAAGCATCTTCTCGGTGACGTCGAAGTCGGCGATCACGCCGTCCTTCAGCGGCCGGACGGCCTGGATGTGGCTCGGGGTGCGGCCGATCATCCGTTTGGCCTCAGCGCCGACGGCGAGCACCGTTCCGGTCAGGGTGTTGATCGCGACGACGGAGGGCTCGTTGAGCACGACACCGCGCCCACGCACATAGACGAGCGTGTTCGCCGTGCCGAGGTCGACCGCCATATCGCGGCCCAAGAACCCGAGAACCCCTTCCGCCCCTTGGGAAGATCGGGACGTGGGGGAAGAAGTGCGCTGCATCCGTTCGGCCATGTGAACGCGGTCATTCAACAGACCTGTCTCGCAGGTGGCAACTTGACGGCATCTTCGTCACGTGAGCTTCACGCCTGCCCTGGGTAGGCTGCGCGCCATGCGAACGGCCATCTTGTTTCCGGGGCAGGGGTCTCAGTTCATCGGCATGGCCGATCCGTGGGCGTCGCACCCGGCCGGCGCGGCGGTGCTCGAAGCGGCGTCCGAGGCGCTCGGGCGATCGGTCCTGGCGGGGTGCCGGGACGAGGAGGCGCTGCGGACCACCGACTTCCTGCAGCCCGCCTTGCTGGCCTGCGACGTCGCGGCGTTCCGCGTGCTGCAGGCCGCGGGACTGACCGACCCGGTGGGGGTCGCGGGGCATTCGCTCGGCGAGTTCGCGGCGCTGGTCGCCGCGGACGCGATCGTGCTGGCGGATGCGCTTGCCCTCGTGCTGGTTCGTGGCGCGGCGATGCAGCGGGCCGGCCAGGAGCGGCCGGGCGCGATGTGCGCCCTGCTCGGTGTCGGCGCGGACGACGCCGAGTCGCTGTGCGCGGAGGCGCGCGGTGACGACGAGCTCGTCGTGGCGAACCGGAACTCGCCGGCGCAGTCGGTGGTGAGCGGCTCGGTGGCGGCGGTGGAGCGGTTGGAGGCGTTGGCGAAGGAACGGAAGGTCCGCGCGGTGCGCCTGCCGGTCGCGGGCGCGTTCCATTCGGAGCTGATGCGGCCGGCAGCACAGCCCGTGCTCGACGCACTCGTGCGGATCGACGTCTCCGATCCCGTGTTCC
>Ga0157378_10005198_pt1 | contig 11424 bp, 11 predicted proteins | sample M65metaG_FD_115309 | JGI IMG/M metagenome (GOLD analysis project Ga0157378, IMG submission 115309) | Miscanthus rhizosphere microbial communities from Kellogg Biological Station, Michigan, USA - M6-5 metaG | ecosystem: Host-associated > Plants > Roots > Rhizosphere > Soil | place: USA: Michigan...
GGCAGTACACGGGCCCGGGCAGCGTGCCGAGCAGGCGCGAGAGACCGAGGAGAATGCGCTGCGCCTTGCCGAGCGCGTAGGCGAACAGCACGCTCGCCTCGCCGGCGTCCCGGTTCGCGTTCCACCATTGCGCGATGGCGGCGAAGGTCGCGTCCGGTGGGTCCCAGCGAAAGATCGGCAGGCCGAACGTCGACTCGCTCACGAAGACGTCGCAGCGCACCGCCTCGAACGGGGCGCACGTGGGATCGGGCGCGAGCTTGTAATCGCCGGATACAACGGTGGTCGCGCTCGGGCCTGCGATGCGGATCTGCGCGCTCCCGAGCACGTGCCCTGCGGGATGGAACGACACGACGACGTCGCCGATCCGGCGTCGCTCGCCGTACGGCAGCACGTCGATCGCCGCGTCGGCGCCGAGCCGCGCGCGCAGCAGCGGCAGCCCTGCGTCCGCGGCCAGGTAGGCGCTGCTGCCGTAGCGCGCATGGTCGCCGTGCGCGTGCGTGATCAAGGCACGCGCCACCGGCTGCCACGGGTCGATGTGGAAATCGCCCGCCGGGCAATAGAGACCGGAGGGTGTCAGCGTCAGCATGTCGCTCATCGGCGGCGCGGCTCGATGAGGCGCCGCAGGCGTGCCCAGTCGAACGCCGGACCCGGATCGGTCTTGCGCCCGGGGGCGATGTCGCTGTGCCCGACGACGTCGGCGATCGGGTAGCGGCGGCGCAGGCTCTTCACCAGGCGCGCCAGCATCGCGTACTGCGGCGTCTCGTAGGGCAGCGTGTCGGTGCCTTCGAGCTCGACGCCCACCGAGAAGTCGTTGCAGCGCTCGCGGCCCCGATAATGCGAGACGCCGGCGTGCCATGCGCGCTTGCCGCAGGCCACGAACTGGACCAGGCGGCCGTCGCGCCGGATGAAGAAGTGCGAAGAGACGCGCAGCCCCGCGAGCGACGCGTAGTAAGGATGTGCGGCGGCATCGAGCTTGTTGGTGAACAGCTGCTGCACGGCGCGACCGCCGAACGCGCCCGGCGGCAGCGAGATGCCGTGCACGACGACGAGCGTGACGTCGACGCCGTCGGGACGCGCATCGCAATTCGGCGAAGGCACCTGCCGCGCGAGCGTCGCGCGGCCGTCGCGGTCGATGGAAAGTCGTGGGCGGGAAGCGGCCATCGCGTGGCGGTCGACGGACTTGGCGCGACGATTGTGCCATGCCTATCATTTCGGCTTGGCGCCGCAGGCGTCGAGGACAAGGAAGGACGTCGCCATGAGGATGCGACCGGACGCGATCATGTGCTTTCTGCTTCTCCTGCTCGCTGCGCCGCCGGCGTGCGCGCAGGCGAAGCTTGAGCGTCTCTACGCGATCGAATGCGGCGAGCGCACCGCGCCCGACGTCGCGCCGTGGACGCCGGGCGTGAACGTGGGCAAGCCGATCGATTTCGTCGACAACTGCTATCTGCTGAAGCACGGCGACGACTGGCTGGTGTGGGACACGGGCGTCGCCGACGCCCTCTTCGCGACGCCGTCGACCGAGCCGGGCGCATGGAAGCGCAAGAGCACGCTGAAAGGCGACCTCGAGAAGATCGGCGTCAAGCCGTCCGACGTGAAGTTCGTCGCCGTTTCGCACTCGCATCCGGACCACGTCGGCAACGTCGAGCTCTTCGCGCAGGCGACGCTGCTCGTTCAGCGTGCCGAGTACGAGTGGCCCAACGCCAACGGCACGCCGCGCTTCGTCGCGACACACCCGGTCAAGCTGCTCGACGGCGACTACGACGTGTTTGGCGACGGCAGCGTGCGGATGGTAGCGACACCCGGCCATACGCCCGGGCACCAGTCATTGCTGGTGGCGCTGCCGAGCACCGGTGCCGTCCTGCTCTCCGGCGATGCGGTGCATCTGCAGGACAACTGGACTGCGAGGCGCGTGCCCGCGATCAATGCCGACAAGGACAAGACCGTCGCGTCGATGCAGAAGTTGGCCGACTTGATCGGCCAAACGCGCGCGCAGCTCTGGATCAATCACGACAAGCCGCAATCCGCCACGATCAAGCGCCCGCCCGAGTTCTACCAATAGGCAGAGCGCAGTCGGCTCGCGACAGGTCAGCGAAGGTTGTTCATTGAAATGCTGGCGCTTCTTTGATGCCCCGGCTTGGGACCGAAGCGGCGCGAGGGTTTACTTGATGCCCAACCGTTCCATCCGGTAGCGCATGGCGCGAAACGTGATGCCGAGCAGCTTCGCGGCGGCGGTACGGTTGTAGCGCGTCTTCTCGAGCGCCTCGTTGATCGCCTGGCGCTCGACACGGTCGAGGTAATCCTGCAGCGGCCACTTGTCGCCCGTCGGCGTCGCACCGGCCTCGTGCTCTTCGGCGACCGGCGTCAGGTGCAGGTCCTCGGCGGAGATGTGGAGCGGATCGGCGGCAAGCGACAGGCCGCGCTCCAGGATGTTCTCCAGCTCGCGCACGTTGCCCGGGAACGGATAGCGCTCGAGGGCGATCACGGATTCGGGCTCCAGCGCGGCGCCGCTGCCGCGCGAGAGCTTGGCGAGGATGGCATTGGCGATCCCGGGGATGTCCTCGCGCATCTCGCGGAGGCTCGGCATCGACAGCTCGATCACGTGCAGCCGGTAGTACAGGTCCTGCCGGAACTCGCCGTTGTCGACGAGCGCCGAGAGCTTCTTGTGCGTGGCGCTGATGATGCGCGAGTCGACGGGCTCCTCGGTCGTGGCGCCCACCTTGCGCACCTTCTTTTCCTGGATCGCGCGAAGCAGCTTCACCTGCATCGCGAGCGGGAGATCGGCGACTTCGTCGAGAAACAGCGTGCCGCCGTTCGCCGCCTGGAAGAAACCGTCGCGATCGGCCTCCGCGCCGGTGAACGCGCCCTTCTTGTAGCCGAAGAACTCGCTCTCCATCAGGTTCTCGGGAATCGCGCCGCAGTTGACGGGGATGAACGGCTGCTCGGCGCGCGGGCCCTTCAGGTGGATCATCCGCGCCGCCAGCTCCTTGCCGCTGCCCGACTCCCCGTTGATGAAGACCGGCGCCTGGCTCTTCGAGAGTCGATCGATCATCAGGCGCACGTGCTCCATGGCCGGCGAATCGCCGAGGAGCTGATAACTCGACGCCGGCTGCGGCTTCTCGGGGACCTTGAGCGCCTGCTTGACCAGCGCGCGAAGCTGCTCGAGCGCGACGGGCTTCGACAGGTAGTCGAACGCCCCGGCCTTGAGCGCGGCGACGGCGTTCTCCGCGCTGCCGTACGCGGTGATCACGGCCACCGGAACGTCGAGCGCGCGCTGCGTGATGTACTCGACGACGCGCAGGCCCTCGCCGTCGGGGAGGCGCATGTCGGTGAGGCACAGATCGAAAGGCTCGCGGTCGAGCAGGCGCAGCGCGTCGGAGACCGATTCGGCACGCGACGTGTCGAGTCCCATGCGCGACAGCGTCAGCTCGAGGAGCTCGAGGAGGTCGGGCTCGTCGTCGACGACGAGGACTTTGGGCTGGCCGCGGATTCTGCGTGACATGGGCTGCTCGGTTGGGCTAAACGCCTATTTTACGGCCTTTGGCGGCTCGACCATTGCACGCTTGAGGGTAAGGCGGAAATGGGCGCCGGGGCCCTTGGGCAGCAGCTCGAGCGCCGCGCCGTTCGCGTCGGCCAGTTCGCGGGCGATGTACAGCCCGAGGCCGGTGCCGCCCGAGCGCGTCGTGAAGAACGGCTCGAAGATGTTCGTGCGGATGTCCGCGGGGATGCCCGGCCCGTCGTCGTTGAGCTCGCAGATGATCGCGTCGCCCATGTATCCGACGCGCGCGACGATCGAAATGCTGCCGACGGTCTTGCGGCAGTGCTGCCAAGCGTTGCGCACCAGGTTCCACATGATCTGGCTCAGGTGCCCGCGGTCGAACACGACGTGCACGTCCTCGGGGATCTGGATCACGATGCAGCCCTTGGGCACGTGCTCGCCCTGCGCGATCTCGTCGCACAGCGAGCGGATGAACTCGCCCAGCGCCACGGCCTCGGGCTGCTGCCGGTCGCGGCGGTTGAGCTGCAGCACCTCGCCGACGATCCGGTCGATTCGCTTCGCGTTGTTGCGGATCATCACCAGCAGCCGCTCGCCCTGCGGCGCGACGACCCGGTCTTCCTCGAGGAGCTGCGCGGCCTGGTTGATCGCGGACAGCGGGTTGCGCACTTCGTGCGCGATCGAGGCGGTGAGGCGGCCCAGCGCGGCCAGCTTGATCTGCTGCGCTTCCGATTGCGCGCGGCCGAGATCCTCGAGATAGATCAGCGTGCCGCCGTTGATCCCCGAGCCGATGCGCACGAGGCGCACGCGCAGGAGCCGCTGTGTCTGCTCGACCTTGAAGGGGGGAAGCTGCTCGGCCGGGTCTTCGTTCCAGCGCCGCCAGTAGTCGTGAAGCGTCGCGGAGAATTCGGCGAGGCGCATGCCTCCGCGCATCCGGCCGAATCCGCCGAGCAGGCGCGTGACCGGTGCGTTGTGGCCGCGCACGATGCCGTTCAGGTCCACGACCAGCACGCCGTCCTGCATGTCCTGGATGATCAGGCGGTTGACCTGCTCCAGGTTCGCGATGTCGATGCCGCGCTGCTCGGCCAGCTCCTCCGACATCTTGGTGTATCGCCCGAGCGCAACGGCGATCCCGACGGTGGCGAAGTACCCGAAGCAGATGAGCCCCGTCTGGAAGAGCGACGCGGCGCCGGTGTTCCGCTCGACGACGCGATACGCCTCGAGTCCCAGCAGCACGACCGTTGCGAAGGCGGCGTGGAAGAACGCGGTGCGCGTGCGCAGGAGCCACCCGCTGCCGGCGAGCTGCGGAAACAGCAGGATGGGCAGCGGCGCGCCGGTCGACCCGCCGGCGATCATCACCAGCGCGAGGAAGAACACGTCGCCGATCAAGAGCGCGAACAGCATCTGGGGCAGCGGCATCGGCAGCCGCCGCTGATGCACGGACCAGAACGCGGCCAGGCCGAAGGCAAGATACAGGCCGGTGGCGGTCAGGAATGCGTTCGGCGTCGCGACGTTGAGGCCGCGCAGGTCGACGAGCAGGGCGAGCCCGAGCAGCACCGCCCCGCACACCGCGCGGTACACGCCGACGATCCACAGGATGCGGCGGCCCGAGTCGGTGATCGCCGGCGGCAGCGGTCGCGGATCGATGCGCGGCACCGCCGCAGCGGGCGCGGGCGCGGGCGTGTGCTCGGACGTCACCAGGGTCCTAGGACGGGCGGCGGGCGCGCTCGCGGCAGGCCTCGTCGCCGCAGCAAGGCCCGCGCGGTCCGGTCTTCGCGTCGGCCTGGGGCAGGTAGACGCCGCACTCGACGCACTTCACCATGAGGGCGTGCGTCTCGCCGGACGGTGTCGGGGGCGCGTCGCTGCGGTTCCGCCGCTGCTTCGCCACGTTGAACATCCGCAGCACGAACATCACGGCGAACACCAGAACCAGCCAGAAGATCACCTTGCCCATCGCCTAGAGCACCTTGCCCGGATTGAGAAGTCCGGCGGGATCGAGCGCCGCCTTCACGCGCCGCATCAGGTCGAGCTCCAGCGCGCTCTTGTAACGCGCGAGCTCGTCGCGTTTCAGCTGCCCGATGCCGTGCTCTGCGCTGATGCTGCCGCCGGCGGCGGCGACCAGATCATGCACGATGCGGTTCGCGGCGGGCGCGTTGTTCATGAACGAATATGCCTCGACGCCGAGAGGCGCCGAGAGGTTGTAGTGCAGGTTGCCGTCGCCCAGGTGTCCGAACACCACGAAGCGGACGCCGGGCAGGGCGCGCGTGAGCGCGGCCTCGGAGCGCGCCAGGAAGTCGGAGATCGCGGACACGGGCAGCGAGATGTCGTGCTTGACGTTCGGACCCTCGCGTCGCTGCGCCTCGCTGATGTTCTCCCGCAGCGCCCAGAGCCGGTCGGCCTGATCCTGCGATTGCGCGACGACCGCGTCGCGCGCGGCGCCGCGTTCGACCGCCTGCGCGAGCGCGTCCTCGACCTGCGCGTGCAACGTCGACGCTTCCCCGGTGGCATCCGCTTGCAGCAGCACGCACCATGGCTGGCCGGGGAGCGGATCGGGGAGGTCGGGATGATGCTTGCGCGAAAGCGCCAGCGCAAAGTCGCTGATGAGCTCGAAGCCGGTGAGCCTGTCGCCGAGCGTGTGCTTCATCATGCCCAGCAGCGCCACCGCCTGCGCGACGTCGGTGACGCCCGCCAACCCCGTGACGCGCGCGGTCGGCGCCGGAAACAGCTTGAGCACCGCGGCGGTGACGATGCCGAGCGTGCCTTCCGCGCCGATGAACAACTGCTTGAGATCGTAGCCGGTGTTGTCCTTGCGCAGTCCGCGCAGGCCGTTCCACACCTGGCCGTCCGCCATCACCACCTCGAGGCCCAGCGCCAGGTCGCGCGTGTTGCCGAAACGCAGCACGGCCGTGCCGCCGGCGTTCGTCGACAGGTTGCCGCCGATCGTGCAGCTGCCCTCGGAGGCGAGCGACAGCGGGAAGTACAGGCCGGCGTCCGTCGCCGCCTGCTGGACCGCGTGGAGCGTGACGCCGGCCTCGGCGGTGATCGTGGCGTTCGCGGTGTCGACGCCGCGGACGCGGTTCATCCGCGACAGCGCCAGGACGATCTCGCGGCCGTCGGCATGCGGCGTCGCGCCCCCGCACATCCCGGTGTTGCCTCCCTGCGGCACGATAGGCACGCGCAGTTCCGCGCACGCGCGGACGACTTCGGCCACCTCGTCCGTGGAGCCCGGCTTCACGACGGCGGGCGTCGCGCCGCGATAACGTCCGCGCCAGTCGATGAGATACGGTTCGATGTCGGCCGACGCGGTGAGCACGTGGCCGGGCCCGACGACGGCGGCCAGTCGGGCGAGCAAAGTTGCGCCGGATTCGGCCATGGCGCAGGATATTAGCGTATCGCGTACGCGGCGGTCGCCGACTTTCGGGGACGCGCGCAACCCACGGAGACACGATGCCTGCCGACCCCGTCAAACCGCCCGGCGGCGGATCCCCGCCGTTCTCGCCGCAGGATGCGATGGCGTTCATGCAGAAGCTGTGGAATCCGTTCGGCCTGCCGATGCCCGGACTGATGCCGCAGGCGTCGCCTGACGCCGGCGTGGCGGCACCGGGCGGGATGCCCGGCATGCCGTTCCCCAATCCCGCGGCAATGTTCGCCGCGCTCGATCCCGTCGAGATCGAGCGCAGGATCTACGAACTCAAGGTCATCGAAGGCTGGCTCGCGATGAGCCTCAACATGATGCAGATGAGCATCAAGACGATGGAGCTGCAGAAGGCCTCGCTCGAGGCGATGCGCTCGACGCACGCTTCCTCGTCGAATCGTCCTCAAGGAGGAAAGGGCTGATATGGCCATCACGCTCTACTACGGTTCCGGCTCGCCCTATGCGTGGCTCGTGCAACTGGCGCTCGAGCACAAGGCGCTCGACTACGAACGCAAGGTGCTGTCTTTCGCCAACAACGAGACGCGCACGCCCGAGTTCATCGCGCTCAATCCGCGCCACCGCGTGCCGACGATCATCGACGGCGATTTCACGCTCTACGAGTCCGGCGCAATCGTCGAATACCTGGACGAGGCGTATCCCGCGCAGGGACGGCCGCTCTTTCCCGGCGACGTCAGAAACCGCGCGCTCGTACGCCGCCTGATGTGCGAGATCGCCGACTACACCGCCGAGGCGGTCGAGACGGTCATCACGCAGGCGTTCTACACGAAGCCCGAGGAGCGCGATGCGGAGAAGCTGGCGTCCGCAAAGCAGGGGATGCGCGACGAATACGCGCTGTACGGCAAGGCGATGCGCGGCGACTTCCTGGCCGGAGAGCTGTCGGCGGCGGATTTCGCGCTGTATCCGCGCGTTGCCGCGATGAAGCGCTGCGAGGTCAAGATGCCGGACCTCGACGCCGACGGCATGTTGACGCCCGCGATGCGCGCATGGAAAGCGCGCATGGAGGCGCTGCCCTATCTCGACAAGACGATTCCGCCGCACTGGCGGCAATGACGACCATGCGACTCACCACCACCGCGTTCGCCGAGATGGGGCCGATCCCCGGCGAGTTCGCGTTCGCCGTCATCGATCCCGCGACGCACGTTCGGCTCTCCGCCAACCGCAACCCCGATTTCGCCTGGCAGGATGTACCCGCCGGCACTCGCTCGCTCGCGCTGCTGTGCCACGATCCCGACGTGCCGTCGCGCGGTGACGACGTCAACCAGGAAGGCCGCACGATTCCCGCGTCGCTGCCGCGCGTCGACTTCTTCCATTGGGTGCTGGTGGACCTGCCGCCGGTGGCCGGCGGCATCGGCCGCGGCGTGCACGCGGACGGCGTCGTCGCGCGCGGCAAGCCGGGACCCGCGGCGCCCGGCGGCGCGCGGCACGGCGTCAACGACTACACCGGGTGGTTTGCCTCCGACGCATCGATGGCCGGCAACTACTTCGGCTACGATGGTCCGTGTCCGCCGTGGAACGATGCGATCGTTCATCGCTACGTCTTCACGCTGTATGCGCTCGATGCGCCGACGCTCGCGGTTTCCGGGTCCTTTACCGGCGCGGAGGCGCGCGCGGCGATGAAGGGCCACGTCCTCGCCGAGGCGACGGTGACGGGGCGCTATACGCTGAACCCGGACGTCAGGCTGTAGTCGGGCTCGCGTCGGTCGCGTCGGTCGCGTCGGCCGCGGCGCCGCGCGCGAGGCCGAGCCAGGCCGCGCGCCGCAGGAGCGCCGCGCCGCCCGCCGCCGCGTTCACCGTGAGCACGGCCGTGTCGAGCGGCGCGGGCGCAAGATCGACGTCGAACGTCATCAGTTCGTCGCGGCGAAACGCGTGCACGCCGACGCGCGCGCCGGGCGCGCGCCGCTCCAGCAGCGTGTTGAGCGCGTCGAGGGACGCACGCACGCCGTCGAAGGCGACCAGGACGTCGCCGCCTGCGAGGCCCGCGCGCTCCGCGGGACCGCCCGCGAATGCGTGCTCGATCCTGAGATCGGCCCCGATCTTCGCGCCGATCCACGACCGCGACGTGCCTTCCGGCGCGGGCTTGCCACCGCGGTCCGCGGCACTCGCTGCGGGCCGCAGCGCAAGCGCGATGCCGACATGGGCGAGCAGCCCCGCCAGCGGCGGGTCGTCGGTCCCGTCGACGCATCGTGCGAAGAATTCGCGCAGGTCGCGGCCGGCCAGTTCGGAGGCGATCTTCTCGAGGCCGTCCTCGGGCACGCCGATGTCGCGCGCGCCGTGGCGCTGCCAGAGCGCGCGCATCACGTCATCGAGCGTTGCTTTCCCTTCTCCACGCAACAGCAGATCCAGCGCGAGCGCGACTACGGCGCCCTTCGCGTAGTAGCTGATCGTCGCGTTCGGCGAGTTATCGTCGGGACGATAGTGCTTGCTCCATGCGTCGAAGCTTGCGTCTGCGACGCTCTTCATGTGGCGACAGGGCGTGCGCAGGACGCGGGTCAGGTTGCGACCGAGAAGCTCGAGGTACTTCGCCTCGTCGATGACGCGGCTTCGCACGAGCGCGAGGTCATCGTAGTACGAGGTGATGCCCTCGAAGACCCAGAGCTGGCGCGTGTAGCTTTCGCGCGCGAGATCGTACGGAACGAACGCCGCCGGTTTGATGCGCTTTACGTTCCACGCGTGGAAGTACTCGTGGCTCGCGAGCCCGAGAAAGCTGACGTAGTCGTCGGTGGCAGCCTCCATTCCCGGCGCCGGCAGGCCCTTGCGGCTGGCGACGAGGCTCGTGCTCGAGCGGTGCTCGAGACCGCCGTAACCTTCGCCGACGGCCATGACCTGGAACAGGTAGCCGTCGGCAAACGGCGGCGGGCCGCCGAAGAGATCGACGTGCGCCTTGCACACCTGCGCGAGATCGCGCGTAAGCCGCGGCATGTCGACGTCGGCGCGACCGGAGACCGCGATCCGGTGCCGCACGCCGCCGACGGTGAACGCGCCGTCGATGAAGCCGCCCATTTCCACCGGATGATCGATCAGATCGTCGTAGTCGCTGGCGCGGAACGCTTGCGCATCGCCGGCTTGCTGCGCGAGCGTGGTCGCGATGCGCCAGCGCCGGTACGGCTCGCGGTCGGGAAGCTCGATGCGAAGCGTGCACGCGCGTTCCGCGCGCCCTTCGGGAGACAGGAATACCGCACCGCCATTGAAATAGCCGCGCGTCGCGTCGAGATACGCGGTGCGCACGGAGACGTCGAACGCGTATACGCGCGCGACGACCGTCAGCGGACCGGTGCACGCGGCCGCGCGCCACGTGTCCTTCGCTTCCTTCACGATGGCAACGTGCCCACCTGCCGCCTCCGCCCGCACTTCGACAAAATGGCGCGCGAATTCGCGGATCAGGTAGCTCCCGGGCACCCACGTCGGGAGGCGGAAGCGCTGACCGCCAGGCGCGGGGTCAGCGACGGTGCAGCGGACCTCGAAGAGATGCGCGTGCGCATCGGCAACGGCGATCCGGTATTCCACAGGCGCGTTGTCGGTCATCAGTGGAGCGTATGCGAGGCGGGCGGCGAGGACGGGTCCGCGGCCGGCGCATTCCATCCGGCGACGGACGGGGATGTGGCGGGGGAGGACGCCGGCAGGAACGGCGTCTCCATTTCGTCGCCGTCGCGCGCCGCGTCGTCGCGCGCCTGCTGTGCCTCCAGCTCCCAGCTGTACTGCACGCGCGGCGGAATGTCCGTACGGCGATAAACGACGGCCATCCCCAGGCCGATCAGCGCCGCCGCGAGGTGCGTTTCCCAGGAGACGCCATCCTCGAGGGGCAGCACGCCCCAGACCGACGCGCCATACAGGAACGCGACGAGGATCGACGCAGCAAGCGCGCGACGGTCCCGCCGCAGCAGGCCGGCGACGCAGACGTACGCCACGAGCCCGTACACGAGCCCGCTCGCGCCGATGTGGTTGCCGCCGCGCGCGAGCAGCCATACGGCGACGCCGGGACCGAGGTAGATCGCCGGGAGCACCTTGAGCGCCGAGTGCGGGTAGAGCTGAAGCATCGTCGTGCCGAGGATGACGAGCGGCAGCGAGTTGGCGAGCAGGTGCGCGAGTCCCGCATGCAGCAACGGCGCGGCGAGAATGCCGATGAGTCCCTCCACGTCCCGCGGCCGCACGCCGAAGCGCTGGAGGTCGAGCCCCCATCCCAGCAGATGGACGGCCCAGAGCAGCGCGACGAACCCGAGCGAGAGCCTGATGGCGAGGCGGAAGCGCTCGCGAAGCAGCTCCGAGCGGATGAAGGCGGGGTCGGGCGCGTGGAAATGCATCGTCTAGAGCATAGCAGCGGTGTCCGCGGGGGAGCGTCGATGACCAGCGGAGGATGAAGTCCCCGTGTTGCGGTTCGCACCCTCGCCGGTCCTACTTGGGGGCGCGGGTCGGAAAGCAAACCGCCCGCCTGACGAGCGGCGTCGCTCGCGCGGTCCGTGGCGGCCCCCAGCCGTTGTCCACGTTTGCGTACGGCGCC
>Ga0157378_10005200_pt1 | contig 11423 bp, 5 predicted proteins | sample M65metaG_FD_115309 | JGI IMG/M metagenome (GOLD analysis project Ga0157378, IMG submission 115309) | Miscanthus rhizosphere microbial communities from Kellogg Biological Station, Michigan, USA - M6-5 metaG | ecosystem: Host-associated > Plants > Roots > Rhizosphere > Soil | place: USA: Michigan...
AAACGCGCCATCGAAGACGACAAAAATCTCCAGCTGGTCAGCATGCTGCGAGAGTCACAGAACAAATGGATTTTTCAGGGACCAGACTCGGACAAGTTGCTTGCCGGCGGATTCCCGAAGAAAAAGGAAGACCTGTATCAATTCAAAGGTCTGATCCTGGGCAGCATCGAATCCACATACTTCAGCCAGGACCAGCAGGACATGATTGTGGATTTCGTCAACAATCGCGGCGGCGGTTTCCTGATGCTGGGCGGGAAGAATTCCTTCTCTGGTGGAAAGTACCAGACCAGCTCGATTGCCGACATCATTCCTTTCGATCTGCCGTCCGAGAAGTTGAATGTCTTTCAGATCATCAAAGTGATGCTGACCGACATCGGAAAAAGCAATACCCTGACGAAACTATCGCCGGATCCCTCTGCCAATACGAAAGCGTGGTCCGAACTGCCATCGCTTGGGGATTACAACAAATCCGGTTCGCCTAAAGCCGGTGCCGTCGTGCTCGCACGCGGTCAGGCCGAAGGCGGTGCAGATCCCATCCTGCTGGCCTATCAACGGTATGGACGCGGCCGATCCATGGCCTTCACGAGCGGAACCAGCTGGCACTGGCAAATGGAGTTGGATAAGGACGATCAGACGCACGAAATTTTCTGGAAGCAGGCTCTGCGCTGGCTCGTCAATTCATCGCCCGAACCTGTGATGATCACGTCGGACAAAGATACGTATCTGCCCGGTGAACTGGTCAGCCTGACTGCCGATGTGGCCGACAAGAGTTTCAACCGTCTGAGCAATGCCCGGGCGGCGGTGAAAATCACCGATCCGACGGGCGCCGTGCAGACACTCCCGCTCGACTGGACTGGCACTGAAGACGGTACCTATCGCACACAGTTTCATCCCGGACCCGAAGGTATCTATAAAGTTGTAGTCGATGCCGCGCAGGGAGAGCAGCCGTTGGGATCGTATACCACCGCATTTCAGGTCAAGAACCGGCCGGTGGAGTACTACAACGCGTCGCTCGATGCCAATGCCCTGAAATCCATTTCGGGACAGACCGGCGGCCGCTACTATCCACTTTCCAAAATGGGAGATATCCCGGACGAAGCGATTTACGTCGAAGGTGAATCGTCGTACGTCGAACAGAAGGAACTGTGGGATGTGCCCATCCTGTTTATGATGCTTTGTACTTCGCTGGGCGGGGAATGGTTTTTGAGAAAGAAGAAGGGGTTGGCATGAAATTTTGGAGTTTGCCTTTCATTCTTCTGTTTCCGGTGCTGGCGCACGCCGAGTCGAGCGCGCTGATTATCAGCGGCGTTCCCGGTGACGAAAAGTTTGCCGCCAAATACTCCAAATGGACGGAAACGACTCGCAAGATTCTCACCGAAGAAATGGGGTTTACGCCGAATCGAGTCATCGTGCTTGCCGATGAAAAGTCCACGCAGGCAAACATCAAGGACGCATTTGCGAAACTCAAAGACCAACTGAAACCTGCAGATTCGTTCTTTCTCTTTCTGATCGGCCACGGCAGTTTCGAAGACATTGTTCTCGGATCCTCTTCTTCTTCCGGCAGAAATGCCCCGGGAGGCGCACCTCCTCTTGGCCGAGGCGCGCCGCCTTCTCTCGGAGGCGCGCCACCTTCTCTCGATGGTCCGTCGGGTCGAGGAGGCCAGGCTGCGGTTGGAGGATACAAGTTCAACAATGCAGGTCCGGACCTTACGGACAAGGATATCTCGGACTTGTTGAGTACTCTGAGCGCCGGGCGAATCGTGGTCGTGAATGGCACCAGCAACAGCGGTGGCGGCACGGAAGCCATGGCGGCAAAAAACCGCATGATTATTTCCGCGACCAAGTCGGGCTTCGAAGGCAACGACACCGTCTTCTATGAATACTTTCTGAACGGACTGCAGAAGGCAGCAGCCGACGAAAACAAAGACCACAAGGTCTCGGTTTGGGAAGCGTTCAAGTTTGCTGTAGACGGAACCGAGCGCTTCTATAAGGATGCGGGACGAATTGCGACCGAGCATCCTCAGATTTCCGACAACGGCGGTCCGATGACCGGTGTTTTGCCTCAGGCTCCAGTGATGGCCGGTCTGACGATTTTCAATGTTGACGTTCCGGTCACCGTCGCCGATGCCAAACTGCAGGCGCTTTTGAACCAGCAGAAAGACCTGCAGCAGCAGATTGAGACGCTGCAGATCAACAAGGCGAGCATGCCGCCGGACGACTTCAACAAGAAGTTCGAGGACCTGATCATCAAGCTATCCACCGTAGGACAGCAGATCGAAGAGCAAAAGAAGAAATGAAAAAAAGTTTTGCGATTTTGATTCTCGCGATACTTCCGATTTTGCTTTCCAGCGCCATTGGCGGACGCTTATTCGGGCAGCAGGTGAGTCCTGCTGAGGCCGTCACACTGGCTCGAAAAGGCGATTACGCTCCGGCCGCTGCAAGTTTGGAACGAGCCGTAGCTTCCGGCAACATGACGCCCGCAGTCGTCGAAGCGCTGTATTATTCGTGGATTCGCACCGGCGAATATGTAAAAGCGCACGATCGCTTTGAAGCCTGGGCCAAGAGCAATCCGAATGCGGCGCCAATCCGGTTGGCGGCTGGAAGAATTGACCACATTGTCGGCAAATATGCCGACGCGCTCACGCATCTGAATGCCGTTCAGGGCAATCCTGAAATTGGACTTGCTGCGCGAGTCGAAAAAGCATCGCTTTTGATCGATACCGGAAAGCACGCCGAGGCCGATGTCATCTACAAGAAGGTTGTCGACGATTACCAGAAAGGCGTCCTGAAAAAGACTTCCGATCTGATGTTTGTGGCGCGTTCGCTCTGGGCAAGCAACAATTTCTACGACGCCAACGAAACCTACAAACAGATCAAGCGGCTGGACCCGCAAAACGCCGAAGCGATGGTGGATTGGGGTGATCTGCTTTCGTACAGCACCAGTCCCGAACTTGCCGTCGAAAGCTACGAAGATGCCCTCGCGGTCGATCCGAACATGCCGGAAGCGCTGCTGGGCATGGCGAAAAATCTGGAAGAAGACGAAGAAGGCAGTCCTCGAAAAGCGCTGGCGCGCGTCTTTGAGATCAATCCGAATTCGATCGAAGGAAACCTGATGCGTGCTTCAGAGCAGTTGGATGAAGAGCAATATGACAATGCGCTGAAGGTCGTCGAGAAGGTGTTCGAGATCAATCCGCAGTCGACCGATGCCATGAGTATTGTTGCGGTAGTTCACTACGTCCGCGGCAATACCGATGAGTACAACAAGACGGTGCAGAAGGTGATGCAGATCAATCCTGAGCCCGGAAATATGTACTACACGCTGGCCACCAGCTGCGTTTCGCTGCGCCTCTACAAGCAGGCTGTTGATTTTGCACGCAAAGCCGTGGAGCTGAATCCAAACGACTGGCAGTCGATGAGCGTGCTGGGAGTCAACCTTCTGCGCACGGGTGGAGAAGATGAAGGAGTCGCCACACTGGAAAAAGTCAACATGGGCGATCCTTACGATGTACCCACTCTGAATACCCTGCGTTTGACCGACAGCTGGAAGGATTTCGATCGCATCGCCACGGACAATTTCCGTCTGAAGTTGAACAAGAAGGAAAGCGGCGCACTGTCGCCGTACGTTTCCGATCTTTTGGAAAAGGCATACAAGACGCTCAGCGCGAAATACCAGTTCACGCCGGAAGGGCCGATTGGTTTTGAAATGTATCCGAACCACGAAGACTTTGCCGTGCGCACGCTGGGGCTTCCTGGCCTGGGTGCGCTGGGAGTGTGTTTCGGAAAGCTCGTGGTGATGGACTCGCCTTCGGCTCGCAAGCCAGATGAGTTCAACTGGGGCAGCACGCTGTGGCATGAATTTACGCATGTCATCACTCTGCAGATGACGGATCACAAAATTCCGCGCTGGTTTTCCGAAGGACTGTCGGTTTACGAGGAGCGCAAAGCTTACCCCGGCTGGGGAGACGACTTGAAACTGCAGTTCCTGCAGTCGATCAAATCGAAGGATCCAAAACGGCAGTTCCTTCCGATCGCGCAGCTGAACAACGGATTCATTCATCAAAATTATCCGGGACAGATTCTGGTGTCGTACTACGAGTCTTCACTGGTAGCCGACTACATCGAGTCGAAGTGGGGTTTCCCGGCGATCCGAAAAATGCTCCTTCTATATAAGGCCGGAAAGGGCACATCCGATGTCTTTAAAGAAGGACTCAACGTCACATTGGATCAGTTCGACACGGAATTTATGAAGTGGGTGGAAGCCAAAGCGGCCGGCATCAATCCCGAGACGTATCACGCGTCATTTGAGTTAGGGGTAAAAGCTCTCGAAGCCGGTGATGCGGATACTGCGATCCAGACGTTAACGCAAGCCGTCAACATGTATCCGGAATATTCGGATGGCGAGAATGCCTATGAGCCGCTGATTCAGGCCTATCTCAAAAAGGGCGACAAACCCAACGCCATCGCCACACTGAAGAAATATTTAACTTATTCGGAAACCAGCTATTCGTCTTACACACTGCTCAGCTCCCTGCTGGAAGAGTCCGGTGACATTGCCGGCGCGGCAAAGTCCATGGAAGGCGGGATGTATGTTCGGCCCCTGGAGCTGGCCGGCCACGAGAAGCTTGGCACGCTGACGCTGAAGTTGAAGCAGTACAAAGACGCCGAGCGCGAATACAAAGCATTGCTTGGGCTGAACACCACAGATCGTGCGGGCGCATATTACCATCTGGCCGAAGCCTATCTCGGGCAAGGCAACAAGGCCGATGCCTATAAAAACGTTTTGGAATCCCTGAAAATTGCGCCGACCTATCAGCCAGCGCAATCCCTTTTATTACAAGTGAGGTAATCGTGGAACTAACCGTTGAGCAACAGAAGGATCTCGAGACCGTTGAACGTTTTCATATCGAAATCAAGCGGATCGAGAATGAGATACGAAAAATCATCGTTGGGCAGAATGAAGTAGTCGATCAAGTCTTGATGTCGATGCTTAGTGGCGGCAACTCTATCATCACTGGAGTACCGGGCCTGGCGAAGACCCTCCTGATTGCGACGATTGCCAAAGTGCTGCATCTGGATTTCAAACGCATCCAGTTCACGCCGGACCTGATGCCCGCCGACATCACCGGTACCGAAATTATCGAAGAGGACAAAGTCACCGGAAAACGCGAACGCACCTTCGTTAAAGGTCCGATTTTTTCCAACATCGTGTTGGCCGACGAAATCAACCGTACACCGCCGAAGACGCAGTCCGCACTGCTTGAAGCCATGCAGGAGCGTTCAGTCACCATCGAAGGGCATACTTATCCTCTCGATCCGCCGTTTTACGTATTGGCGACGCAAAATCCCATCGAACTGGAAGGCACGTATCCATTGCCCGAAGCGCAGCTGGACCGCTTCATGTTCAACATCATCATTCACTACCTTTCCGAAGAAGAGGAAATCCAGGTCGTCAATCAGACGACGGCCATCCGCAATGTCGAATTCCAGAAGACGATCGGTGGTGCTGAAATCATCGAGTTTCAGAAACTGGTGCGCCGGATGCCGGTCGCCGATTCGGTGACTCGTTACGCGGTACAGTTGGCCCGCACCAGCCGGCCGTCCGGAGAGAATCCGCCGGACTTCATCAAACAGTATGTGAATTACGGCGCCAGCTTACGCGCTTCGCAGTTCCTGGTGCTGGGAGCGAAGGCGTGCGCGCTGATGAAAGGACGCTATAACGTCGCGGTTGAAGACATCCAGAGGCTGGCGTATCCGGTGTTCCGCCATCGCATCCTGACGAATTTCCACGCGGAATCCGAAGGCATTACGTCGGAAACCATTATCAAGAAATTGCTGGAGACCGTACCAGTTCCCAAATCCGGAGTGAAGGACTAGAGTTTGAGCACGAATATCATCGAAGCGCCAAAGAATCGATTCATCGATCCGAAGGTTCTGATGCGAATTCAGAACCTGGAACTGACGGCGCGGACTGTCGTCGAAGGCTTCGTCTCCGGGCTGCACCAGTCCCCATACCTGGGCTTCAGTGTGGATTTCGCCGAGTATCGGCCTTATCAAAGAGGCGACGAGCTCAAGCGTATCGACTGGAATGTCTATGCCCGCTCCAACAAGCTTTACGTCAAGCTGTTCGAAGGTGAAACCAACACGCGGGTTTTGGTTCTTCTCGATATGAGCGGATCGATGGCCTATGGCTCGAGCGAAGTACGGAAAATCGATTACGCCAAGATTCTGGCGGCGTGTCTCTCGTACTTTGCTTATCACCAGCGGGACGGCGTCGGTCTGGTTACCTTCGATACTGAGATTCGCACCTACATTCCAGCGGGACGGCGTACGGGGCAGCTATCCAACATTTTCAAGGAAATCGATCATTCGGAGGCCGCCAAGGAAACGGCGTTTTCAAAACCGCTGCGCTACCTTGCGGAAGTCCTGAATCGTCGCGGAATCATCGTTGTCATTTCGGATTTCTATGATGAGCCGTCCAGCATCATCGCCGGCTTGAGAGCGCTCAAAGCCAAGGGCAATGACATTATGGCGTTTCACATCATGGACGACTTCGAACTGACGTTTCCGTTTGACCAGATGGCGCAGTTTGAAGATCTGGAAACGCAGCGGAAGCTGCATGTCATTCCGGAGTATCTGCGCAAGCAGTACCTGACGGTCCTCAACAGCCACATGGAAGAGCTGAAGAAAGGACTGCGCGGTGCCCAGATCGATTACACGTTGATGAATACGTCTCATCCGCTGGATGCCGGGCTTTTCTCGTATCTGGCGGCGCGAATTAATAGTCTCTGAGCGAATTGGAATTATGTCGTTTTTGAATCCGTTTTTTTTGATTGGTTCCATCGTACTGGCAGTACCGGTCATCATCCACCTGGTGCGGCGCGAGAAGTCTGAAGTCATTCAGTTCAGCTCGCTGATGTTTCTTCTCAAAGTGCCGAAACGTTCGGTACGGCAGCAGATCATCAAGAACCTGCTTTTGATGGCCCTGCGATTGTTGATTCTCGCACTGCTGGTCGGCGCATTCATGCGGCCCTACCTGACGGAAAGCGCGGTCCCGAAAGTTCTGTCAGGGCAGGCCAACGGCATTGTGATGTTGCTGGATAACTCGTACAGCATGCGCTACGGCAACAACATGGACAAACTGAAGTCCGAGGCTAACCGCCGGATCGATGCCTTGGGCGCCAACGATCAAATGTCTTTGATCGTCTTTAATGACAGCGCCACGGTGCTGGCGCGGCCGACGTCGGACAAAGGAGAGCTAAAGTCCCGAGTAGCTTTCATCGAACCATCATTTAACGGAACAAAGTATTACGAGGCGTTTACCGCCGCAGATCATGTGTTGCAGCAATTTGAAGGCAAGCAGAAGCAGTTGTTCATGATTTCGGATTTCCAGAAAGCGGGTTGGAATCGCTCCAGCCGCGAGAATGTCATTTCCAGAGATGTGAAATTCGACAAGGTAGACCTGGGGATTGAAAACTCGACCAACGTCGGCATCGACAATGTCAGCGTGAATGCGACCAGCTTCACGCGGCAATTCGGCGGGCGCGTGGTGGCGCGGGTTCATAATTATCGCAAAGATCAGCCGGTCACCGTTCAGGCGACGTTGTTGATGAATGACAAGGAAGTGGGCGGCAAGCACATCGTCATGATTCCTCCGAATTCCACACAGCTGACGGATTTTTCCGGATTCGATTTGCCGATCGGCGCATCGAAAGGAAAAGTCCGCATCGATTCGGACGACCCCCTCAAGGTCGACAATGAATTTCTATTCGCGATCGATCGTCGCGAGCGGCTGAAAGTCCTGATCATGGATGCCGGAAAACCGAGGCAGAGCGACTATCTGCTCAAGGTCTTCAACGCATCGACGGATCTGCCCATCGAAGCCAGTGTGGCAATGGCCGATAGCGTTCGGGCTGAAAGCCTGCCGCAGTACAAGATTGTCGTGGTCAATGACGTTCCCTCCCTCAGCAATGCTGTCCGCGACAAGCTGGTCGAACTGAGGAAAACAGGACAAGGACAGTTTGTGGTACTGGGTCCCAATGCCGATCTGGGCTGGTGGGGAAGTTTTCCAGGATTGCCGGTAAAACCCATTCGTAAAATGACAGCCAACAGTGAACTGGGACGGACTTCGGTTTCCATCACCAGTTTCGACCGCAACCACGGCATGTTCAAAAAATTCCGCAACAGTGCGACGTTCACGCTGAGCACGGCACTGTTTTACAAGTTCACACAAATGGAACTGAAGCCTGGCGCTGCGGCATTGGCGAAATTTGAAGATGGCTCTCCGGCACTGGCGGAATCGTCCGGAACAGATCGCGGACTGATCGTGTTTGCATCGTCACTGGATAACAAAGTTACGGAGGGATGGAACGATTTCCCCATCAAGGCTTCATTCGTTCCCTTTGCCATTGAGATCGCCCGCTATCTTTCGCATTCGGACGACGTTCGTGAGTGGTATGCCCTTGGCGAAGGTATTCCGATCGTGGGCAGTATTGAAGGCGGCGCCGCAGCCGTCATTGATCCCAATGGAGAACGGATTGGTCTCGGGGACCTGGCCGCAGGTCAGCAGTTATTCTTCACGCCGAAGATCCCCGGTTTTCACGAGATTCGCGTCGGACACGATATTCGTCTGATTGCGGTAAACCCGCCTTCCAATGAAGGCAATCTGGACAAGATCCCGCCCGACGAACTGATTGCCGGCGTACAAAGTACGGCGGCCGAAGCTCAACGGGCAGGGCTATTTACGTCGGATGATCAACTTGAGCATGCGAAACGGCAACTTTCGTGGTGGTACCTATTATTGATTGCTATAGTGGCAGCAATCGCAGAGATTTTAATTGCGAACAGAAGCTTCAGAGCACCGTCTGGAACGTTGGTATCAGGTGGTAAAACTTCCGGCTCCGGCCTGCTTGGCTTTGGGAGAAATTGATGAAACCAAATGAAGAGTTACTCCAAAAAATAGGACAGGTTCGAACAAAGTGGAAGACCCTGCTTTGGGCGCGCGGTTTGGCTTGGGTTCTGGGAGTTCTGGTCGCATCGATTGCGGTGGGGTTATACCTCGCCAACACTCCCAAGGTGCCGCTGTGGATCGTCAATGTCCTGAAGGTTTCCGGTTTCACCGCGCTGATCGTGGTCATCGTGCGCATGCTGGTGATGCCGTTACGGCGCGTTCCCAACGACGAGCAGCTTGCACGCTTTGTGCAGGAACGGAATCCCGGACTCGAAGACCGTCTGGTCAGCGCGGTTGAAGTCATCCAGAAGCCAAAGCCGGAACAGGCCATGTTCAATTTTCTCGTGGTGAAGGATGCACTCGATCGAACCCGCCACGTCAATTTCGGAAACCAGATCAACAAGAAAAAGATCATGACGTTCGGAGTCTCTTCCGGCGTGCTTGCGGTGATGCTGTTGATCGGACTGTTTCTGGCATCGATGTATCTTCCCTATGGAATGGCGCGACTTTCAGCGCTCAACGTACTGAAAGCCCCGCACGTCGACTCGCTGACGATCACCGTAAAACCTGGCAGCGTTACCGTACCGAAAGGATCCGACGTTACCATCGATGCGATCTTTACCGGTTTCGATCCGGAACGCGCCGATATCGGCCTCCGTTATGACAACGGTTCCAACTGGGAAATCTCTTCAATGCAGGTGGAGCCGGATCGGGTTCCAACCTATCGGCATCGGATCTTCAATATTCAGGATCCGGTTCATTACTACGTGGACGGCGGCGGCAAGCGCTCCGCGGAATTTACGATCAAGGTGGCCGACCTTCCGCGCCTGGACAAACTCGATTACACGTTCCACTACCCGGCCTATACCGGTCTCGCCGACAAGAAGGAAGAAAATGCATTCGACATGATCGCCCTGAAAGGCACAACGGTCGAGGTGGTGGCCACAGGCAACAAGCCGCTGACCAGCGGCCGGATCGTGTTTAAGGATGGGAAGACCATTCCATTGAAGGTGTCTCCCTCCAATCCGAATCAGGTGATGGCGAGCGTGACTGTCGATCGTAAGGTGACATTCCAGATTGAACTTACCGATACGGCAGGTCAACCTTACAAGAATCTCGAAGAGTACAGCATGGAAGCGCTGGAAGATCAGAAGCCGGTTGTGAAATTCGAGAAACCGGGACGCGATATGCCCGCAACCAACGTGGAAGAACTCGCTTCCTACGTTCGCGCGATCGACGATTTTGGCGTCAGCAATCTCGATCTGTATTTCTCGGTGAACGGAAAAGCGGAGAAGAAAGTCGAGATCTTCAAGAACAACGGTGCGGCACCGAAAGACATCGGTGGCGGCTATACGTTCTATCTCGAAGAGTACAAACTGAAGCCCGGCGACTTCGTGTCGTATTACGCGAAGGCTACAGATACCAGTAATCCGGCCAATACCACCACCAGCGATATTTATTTCATCGAGATTCGTCCCTACGGCCGCGAGTTCACTCAAGGCCAGGGCGGACAGCGCGGCGGTGGCGGCGGCGGTGGTGGTGGCGGTCAGCGCGGGCAACAGCAGGATGATTCCGCTCAGGCGCTCGTAAAGCGGCAGCGCGACATCGTTACTGCAACCTTTAACGTGAACCGTGACAAGGACAAATTTGCTCCTAAGGAATATTCGGACAATCTTCATGCGATCGGCGATAACCAGGGCAAACTCGCAGTCGATGTCGCCAACGTGGTGCGCCGTCTGGAAGCGCGACAGTTAACCGACGACGATCAGGTGAAAGAAATCACCGATCTGTTTTCGAAGGCGATCGAGTCCATGAAACCGGCACAGGAACAGTTGATGAAAGACAAGCCGGTCGAGGCTCAGGGCTTCGAAAGCACCGCATATCAGCTTCTGAATGAAGCCGCAGCGCTGTACACCAAAATTCAAGTGCAGCAGGGCGGTGGCGGAGGTGGCGGTGGCGGCGGAGGCGGAGCCCGAAGCGCTCAGGATCTGGCCGATCTGTTCGCTCTCGAATTGGATCAGAGCAAGAACCAGTACGAGACGGTTCAACGCGGACAGGCTCAGAATCAACAGGAACAGCAACAACAACAGGAAGTCGATGAGCTTGCCAAGAAACTTGCCGATCTCGCCAAGAGACAGGAAGCTGCCGCTCGGCAGCGCGCTCAGCAGGGCAACGGCGGAGGCAGCGCTTCGGATCGAGCGACCGATCAGGATATTGAACGTCAGGCTCAGGATCTGCTGCGACAGCTTCAGAAACTGACACGCGATACGCAGGATCCGAAAGTGGCGGAAGCCGCCAATCAGGTCCAGCAGGCGCTGAATCAAATGCAGCAGGCCCGCAACGGTGGAAATGCCCAGCAACAACAGCAGGCGAGAAGTCAGGCGCAGGCTGCTCTGAACCGTGCACAACAGGCTATCGGCCAGGCGGGTCAGGGCGGGCAGAACGCTCAAAACGGCGCGCAGGGTGCTGCAGGTCT
>Ga0157378_10005201_pt1 | contig 11422 bp, 13 predicted proteins | sample M65metaG_FD_115309 | JGI IMG/M metagenome (GOLD analysis project Ga0157378, IMG submission 115309) | Miscanthus rhizosphere microbial communities from Kellogg Biological Station, Michigan, USA - M6-5 metaG | ecosystem: Host-associated > Plants > Roots > Rhizosphere > Soil | place: USA: Michigan...
CCCAAAAAAAAGTCCAATTGTTACGAAAATGAGGGTAGGGACATCGGGAGATAAATCACTCCTAGGTAGAGTGCGATATATGTTCACCGAAACTTCAGACGCGTTTGGCGATGTTCGGATGCCTCTTCAGGAGCGGGTGGTCGACAAGCTGGCGGACATGCTCTTCGCCAGCGACATGATCCTCGACATGCTCCACGACGAGCGTTCCTTCAACTACGCCGGACATCTCACGAGCGTCGAGCCGTCGGTGCGCCGCGTGTACGACCAGATCAACGAGCTGATGAAGCAGTTGACTGATTGAACGCTGCGCCCGGCGTCCCATGACGCGCCATCCGATTCGCGGGAGAAGAAGCAACTCATCCTTGTCGGTCGCTGTCGTTGGATTACCGACGACTCCGGCATGGGCCGTGCACTTTTCCACCCCCGCATGTCGGTACTTGCCAGCCCTTCTGAAACTCTCGTCGACCCGGAGAGCCGCGCGTTCTACGTCCGTTCGATGGAACTGATGCGCGACGGTGGATTGCCCTTTCTCGTCGGCGGCGCGTATGCCTTCGCGCGCTACACCGGGATCGAGCGCCACACGAAAGACTTCGACGTCTTCATCCGCCGCGAAGACTTTCCGAAGGCGAAGAAGATCTTCGATGCCGCTGGCTACGAATGCGAGCTGACCTTCTCCCACTGGCTTGGAAAAGCGCTCAAGGGCGACGACTTCATCGATCTGATCTTCAGCGCCGGCAACGGCGTGGCCGCGGTCGACGAGCTTTGGTTCGACTTCGCCGTCGACAGCGTCGTTTTCGATCTCGATGTGAAGCTCATTCCTGCCGAGGAGATGATCTGGTCGAAGGGGCTGATCATGGAGCGCGAGCGATTCGATGGCGCCGACGTCGCGCACATCATTCTCGCCACCGGCGACCGCATGGACTGGCGGCGGCTCATCGACCGCTACGGCCGGCACTGGCGCGGGCTTTACGCGCACCTGGTGCTCTTCGGTTTTTTCTATCCGTCGAAGCGCTCGCAGGTGCCGGCGTGGGTGATGAATGAGCTGGCCGCGCGCGTGATTGATGAGACGGAACGGCCGGATGCGAGCGAGAAGATCTGCTATGGCACGATCGTCTCGCGCCAGCAATACCTGACCGATGTGAACCAGTGGGGCTTCAAAGACGCGCGTCTCCAGCCCCTCGGCAACATGAACGCGGAAGAGATCGCGCACTGGACCGCGGGCATCGAGATCGACGGAACGAAATGAAAGACACCATGCGCATCGCCGCGGTCGCCGATCTCCACGTCAAGAAGACGGGGCAGCCGAGTCTCCAGCCGCTGTTTGCCGCGGCGTCATCCGAGGCCGATGTGCTGCTCCTCTGCGGCGACCTCACCGACTACGGTTTGGTCGAGGAAGCGAAGGTCTTGGCGAAGGAGATCACCACTTCTCTCCGCATACCCGCCATCGGCGTCCTCGGCAATCACGATTTCGAGTCAGGAAAAGCGGAGGACGTCGTCAGGATCATGACCGACGCCGGTGTGACCATGCTCGACGGCGGCGCGCACGAGATCGAAGGAGTCGGCTTTGCCGGTATCAAAGGTTTCGGCGGCGGCTTCGGCCGCCGCCAGCTCAACGCCTGGGGCGAGGACATCATCAAGAAGTTCGTGCATGAAGCCATCGAAGAGGCGCTCAAACTTGAGATGGCGCTGGCGCGTCTGCGCACGCCGCAGAAGATCGCCGTGCTGCACTACGCGCCGATTCACGCCACTTGCGCCGGCGAGCCGGCCGACATCAATCCGTTCCTCGGGTCGTCACGACTCGAAGAGCCGATCGATCGCTACCGCTGTACTGCCGTTTTTCACGGACACGCGCATCGCGGTTCGCTGGAAGGGCGGACCAAGGGAAACATCCCGGTCTACAACGTGGCCATGCCGCTGCTGGCCGCGAAATTCGGCGAGCGCCACCCGCTGCGGATTCTCGAAGTGCCGGTCGGAGAGGCGGCCGTCGCCTGAACCGCCACGCGGTCTACAATCCGCGCGTGCGACACGCGGCATTTCCGGACGGCCTCACGCGCGACCGGCTGATCGAGTGGTACCGCGCCTGCCGCAGGATCACCCGCGAGCTCTTCACCATTCCGACCGCCGAGGCCTATTTCGACCGGCCGATCCGTCTGCGCAATCCCATCGTTTTTTACGAGGGCCACATCCCCGCTTTCGGCGTCAACACGCTGATCAAGCTGGCGTTGAAGCGCGACGGCATCGACGAAGGATTCGAAACGCTGTTTGCCCGCGGCATCGACCCCGAAAACGAAGAGGCGGCGAAGACGCCAACCGACTTCTGGCCGTCGCGCGATGACGTGCAAGCGTATGGGCGCGATGCCGACGATCTGATCGCGCGCGCGATGTGCGACGGCCCGATCGACGACGGCCTCGAGCCGCAGCGGCGTAATGCCGAGGCCGCGTTCACGATCCTCGAGCACGAGCAGATGCACCAGGAGACGCTGCTCTACATCTTTCACGAGCTGCCGTACGAGAAGAAGAACCCCATCGCGCCGATGCGCGGCAACGGTGCGCTCGCGCACGGCAACATCATCAAGGACATGGTTCGCATCCCCGCCGGCGAAGCCACCCTCGGCACTTCCGGCTCCGATTTCGGATGGGACAACGAGTTCCCGGAGATGCGCGTCGCCGTCGATGCGTTTTCGATTGATCGGCACGATGTGACCAACGGCGACTACCTCGAATTCGTGAACGCGACGCATCGAACGCCGCCACACTTCTGGATCGAGCGCGACCGTGCCTGGCAATGGCGCGGGATGTTCGAGGCAGTGCCCCTGCCGCTCGATGCTCCCGTCTACGTGACGCATGAGGAAGCCGAGGCCTACGCCGCGTGGCGAGGCAAACGGCTGCCGACCGAAAGCGAGTATCACCGCGCCGCATTCGGAACACCGTCCGGCGAAGAGCGCCGATTTCCGTGGGGTGATGCGTTGCCTGACACAACCCGAGGCAACTTCGGATTCACGCATTGGGATCCCGTCCCGATCGGCTCGTACCCCGCCGGTGCCAGCGCATGGGGCGTCGAAGACTTGGTCGGCAACGGCTGGGAGTGGACTTCGACGATCTTCGACGGCTTCCCCGGCTTCGCGCCGATGTCGTCCTATCCCGAATACTCGGCCGACTTCTTCGACGGCAAGCATTTCGTGATGAAGGGGGCGTCGCCCGCCCCGGCTCCCGAGCTCATCCGCCGCAGCTTCCGCAACTGGTTCCGTCCGGGCTATCCCTACGTCTACGCCACTTTCCGCTGCGCGCACGATTAGTGCACCACCGCGGCGCATGGGAACCGAAAGCTACAAACCGAAAACCTTCGATCTCTCCGACCTCAGCGGCATCTCCGATCAGACGCTGGAGATGCACTTCAAGCTGTACGAGGGCTACGTCACCAACACCAATCTCCTCACCGAAAAGATCAGCGAGATCCTCGCCGACGGGAAGGTGGACAAGGAAGAGCTCCCCGCCTACTCCGAGCTGACGCGCCGCCTCGGCTTCGAGTACAACGGCATGGTCCTGCACGAGTACTACTTCGGCAACATGAAGCGCGGCGGCGGAGGCGAGCCAGCCGCGCAGTCGGACTTCCGCGCCGCCGTCGAGCGCAGCTTCCCGAGCTTCGACATCTGGAAGACCGACTTCGTCAGCGTCGGCAAAATGCGCGGTGTCGGCTGGGCCATCGCCTATCTCAATCCCGCTCAGGGCCGCATCTCCAACCACTGGATCGAGCTCCACGAAAACGGCAACGTCGCCGGCTTCGTCCCCCTGCTGGTGATGGATGTCTGGGAGCACGCCTACCTGCTCGATTACAAGCCAGCCGACCGCCCGAAGTACATCGAGGCGTTCCTGGCGAATGTGGATTGGGAGGCGGTGGAAAAGAGGATGAGGTGAGGGGTCGATTACCACCCGCTCGGTTTTGAGAATGTTCCTGACGCGTCATTCAAGACTTCAGGAAACAGTGAGGCGCGGAGGACGCCGGGTCGAATCTGCCGAATCGTGGAAGCGTATCTGACGAGCTTTGGGCTCGGATGTTTGCCCGGGGAGAGCAGCGCGACTCCCTTGCCCAGCTCTTCTCGGATGACCCTAAGAGGTTCGACCAGATCGGTATCGTTTGAGACCAGGGCAGCGACGTCGTAGGCATCTCGGAATCCATCGCAAAGCATGTGCGTCGCGATGTTGACATCCGATCCCTTTTCTTCAGTCTTGATGACGCGAACCTGGACAAGCCTGCCTTTCCGCCATTCGGCAGCGTCGGGCATGTTCTTCTCACCGGTCATGAAAGTGCCGTAGTGAACTTCGATGTTCGGCAGTGTCTCCAGCGCTCGGATGTACGTCTGCTGCCTGAGGTGTTGATCGCGGTCGTGCGCGGATGGCGCGACGAGCGCCGTGAAGTAGCGGATCTTCACGATGGTGTACTTCGGTAGTAAAAGGCCAGCGAGGGTCTGAAGGTTCAACCAGTTACAGCCCAAGCCCTTGAGGGCTCGGTAATACAGGTTGAATCCATCCACATACACGATCGCGCGCACGGAACTCTCTAAAAAGCAGAAGCCGCCATCGCTGGCGGCCTCGCACCCCGGTTAGCCTTGCGGCGTCGGGGGAGTAGATGTCGGCAATACTAAGGTCGTTGGTTGACGGTAGTCAATCATTTGGTTGTCACTGCTGGAATTCCAGTAGCGCAAGCTGATCGAAGAGACCCCCTCCACTTCACGCCGAATTTACATCCCCTGCATCCCCCCTCCCACCTCCACCCGTAGGCTGCGCGCCATGAAACTGAAGTCGCTCGTAGTGTTTCTGGCGGTAGCTCTCGCAGCGTGCCAGCCGAATGAATCGAAGACCACCACCGCGGCCGCCGGTCCGCTGACCATCAACGGCGCCGGGGCCACCTTCCCCAACCCCATCTACTCCAAGTGGTTCGACGAGTATCAGAAGACGCATCCCAACGTCCGGATCAACTACCAGTCGATTGGCTCCGGCGGCGGGATCAAGCAGCTCAGCGCGCAGACGGTGTTCTTCGGAGCCAGCGACGGGCCGATGACCGATGCGCAGCTTGCCGCGGCGCCCGGTCCGATCCTGCACTTTCCGACGGTTCTCGGTGGCGTCGTGCCGGTCTACAACGTCGAAGCGGTCACCGCACCGCTCCGTTTCAACGGCGCGGTCCTGGCCGGCATCTACCTCGGCACGATCACCAAGTGGAACGATCCCGCCATCGCCCAGCTCAATCCCGGCGTGAAACTGCCGGCCACCGACATCGCCGTCGTTCATCGCTCGGATGGATCGGGAACGACCTACATCTTCTGTGACTTCCTCTCCAAGGTCTCGCCTGACTTCAAGCAGAAAGTGGGTGTCTCCACCTCGGTCAACTGGCCAGTGGGCGTTGGTGCGAAGGGGAACGAAGGCGTTTCCGGTCTGGTCCGCCAGACTCCCGGCGCCATCGGCTACGTCGAGCTCGTCTACGCGCTGCAGAACAAGATTCCGTACGGTTCCGTGCAGAACAAGGCCGGGCAGTTCGTCACCGCCTCGCTGGAATCGGTGACCGCTGCCGCGGCCGGCGTGACCATGCCGGACGACTTCCGCGTCTCGATCACTAATCCCGACGGCGCGGACGCCTATCCGATCGCCTCCTTCACCTGGATGCTGCTCTACCAGCATCCGAGCGATCACGCCCGGAGCGCGGCGATGGTGGACTTCCTCAAGTGGGCTCTCAATGACGGCCAGACGTTCGCGCCGTCGCTCGGATACGCGCCGCTGCCGCAGCCGGTGGTCGCCAAAGAAATGCAGGCGCTCGCGAAGATTCAATGAGACGTTCTTCCGACGATCGCAAGTTCCGGCTGGGCACGGGCGCCTTTGCGGCCATCGTGCTGCTGATCGTGATCGGCATCGGCTTCGAGTTGACGCGGCAGTCGATGCTGTCGATCGCCAAGTTCGGGCTGAAGTTCTGGACGACCTCGACCTGGGATCCGGTCTCCGGCGATTTCGGCGCGCTGCCCTTCATCTGGGGAACGCTCTACTCGGCGATCCTGGCGCTGCTGATCGCCACACCCATCGCCCTCGGCATCGCCATCTTCATCTCCGAGCTTTCGCCGCGCATGCTGCGCACACCGCTGGCGTATCTCACCGATCTCCTGGCGGCCATTCCTTCGATCGTCTACGGACTCTGGGGAGTCTTCGTGATGGTTCCCTTCGTCCGGAAGCTGGAAATGGCCACGCCGGATGCGCTGAAACAGCTTCCGTTCTTCAAAGGTCCGCCGCTCGGCGTCGGGATGCTGGCCGCGGCATTGATCCTTGCGGTGATGGTGATTCCCTTCAGCTCCTCGGTGGCCCGCGAGATCCTGAAGAACGTGCCGTCGACGCAGCGCGAGGCCGCCTATGCCCTCGGCGCCACGCGATGGGAAGCGATCAAAGTGGCCATCGGCTTCGGCAAGAGCGGCATCATCGGCGCGGTCATGCTCGGCTTCGGCCGCGCGCTCGGCGAAACGATCGCCGTGACCATGGTCATCGGCAATTCGCCGCAGGTGACGGCGTCGCTCTTCAAGCCGCAGTACACCATGGCCGCGGTCATCGCCAACGAGTTCACCGAAGCCGCCGATGAGCTGTATCTGCACGCGCTGATCGAGATCGGCCTGCTCCTCTTCATCATCACCGTCGCCGTGAACATGATCTCGCGCCTGCTGATCTGGTCGATGAAACGCCGGGTCGTTGCTCCGATCGTGGTGCCGGTCATCGAGGAGGCAACGGCATGACCGCCAATCTCCGCCGCCGCAAGCTCTTCTCGCGCTTCTTCGAAATCCTCTGCGGCCTTGCCGTCGTGATCGCCCTCATCCCGCTGGCGATGATCCTCTTCTACGTGATCAAGGAAGGGGCGGGCGCGCTGAACTGGGACTTCTTCACCAAGATGCCCAAGCCGGTCGGCGAGACCGGCGGCGGCATGGCCAATGCCATCGTCGGGACGCTGATCCTCATCGGAATTGCCGCTCTGTTCGCAGTGCCCATCGGCGGCATCTGCGGCGTACATCTGGCCGAGTACCCGTCGACGAAATTCTCTTCCGTGGTCCGCTTCGCCGCGGACGTTCTCAACGGCGTGCCGTCGATCGTCGTCGGCATCTTCGCCTACGGCCTGGTGGTCCTTCCGGTGAAGCGCTTCAGCGCCATCGCCGGCGGCGTAGCCCTCGGATTTCTGATGATCCCCATCGTCGTCCGGACGACGGAAGAGCTGCTCCGGCTCGTTCCCAGCGGCCTGCGCGAAGGAGCGCTGGCCCTCGGCGCCACGCGCGGCCGCGCGGTCTTCGGCGTCATCGTCCCTGCCGCGCTCCCCGGCATTCTGACGGGCATCCTGGTGGCGCTGGCGCGCGTGGCCGGCGAGACCGCGCCGCTGCTCTTCACGGCCCTCAACAACCGCTTCTGGTCGACCAATCTGACGCAGCCGATCGCCTCGCTGACCGTGCAGGTCTACACCTACGCGCAGTCGCCCTATGACGACTGGCACCGCCAGGCCTGGGCCGGCGCCTTTCTGCTGGTGATGATCATTCTCACGCTGTCGATCGCCGCGCGCCTGGCCGTGCGCCGCCTCGAAAGGATGAACCGCCCGTGATGAACCTCGTGCTCGATCCCGAACCGAAGATTGCAGCTCCGCGAATGGCGCCAATACAGATGAACGACATTCAGACCGAATCCAAAATCTCCGTCCGCGACTTCGACTTTTTCTACGGTCCGCTCCAGGTCCTGCACGGCATCTCGCTGGAGATTCCGGCGCAGAAAGTGACCGCGCTCATCGGACCGTCGGGATGCGGCAAGTCGACTTTCATCCGCTCCATCAACCGGATGAACGACATCATCACCGACGCCCGAGCCAAAGGCACCATCACCATCGACCGGCGCGACGTGTACGGCGGCGACACCGACGTCGTCGAGCTGCGGCGCAAGGTGGGGATGGTCTTCCAGAAATCGAATCCCTTCCCGAAGTCGATCTACGACAACGTCGCCTACGGCCTGCGCATCGGCGGGATGAAAAACAAGCGGCAGATGGACGAGATCATCGAGCGCTCGCTCACGCGCGCCGCGCTCTGGCACGAGGTGAAGGACCGGCTGCACGCCAGCGCTCTCGCGCTTTCCGGCGGCCAGCAGCAGCGCCTCTGCATCGCCCGCGCGCTCGCCGTCGACCCCCAGATCCTGCTGATGGACGAACCGGCCTCGGCGCTCGATCCGATCGCCACCTCGAAGATCGAAGAGCTGATCTACGAGCTGAAGGACAACTACACGATCGTCATCGTCACGCACAACATGCAGCAGGCCGCCCGCGTCAGCGACCGCACCGCCTTCTTCATGCTCGGCAAACTCGTCGAATTCAACGACACCAACGAGATTTTCACGAACCCGAAAGAGAAGTTGACCGAAGATTACGTGACCGGGAGATTCGGATGACGGTTCCGCGCCATTTCGACAAAGACATCGAAGACTTGAACCATCTCCTGCTCCGCATGGGAGCGATGGTGGAAGACGCCATGGAACGCTCGATCCGGGCGTTGCTCGAGCGCGACACCACGCTGGCCAACGAGGTCATCGCCCGCGATGACGAAATCGACCGGATGGAGATCGTCATCGATCAGAAAACGATCGAGCTGATCGCCAAGATGCAGCCGACGGCGGGCGACCTCCGCTTCGTGGCCACCATCATGAAGATCACGCCCGAGCTGGAGAGGATCGCCGATCTGGCCCAGGACGTCTGCGAGCGGGTCATCGAGCTGAATCGCGAGCCGATGCTCAAGCCGGTCTCCGACCTGCCGCGGCTGGCCCACGACGCTCAGGCCATGGTGCGCCAGGCGCTCGACTCGTTCGTCCGCGGCGATGCCGCGCTGGCCCGCAAAGTCATCGCCGAGGATGACAATGTCGATGCGCTGACAGAGAGCTCGTTCCGAAACCTGCTGACCTACATGCTCGAAGACGCGCGCAACATCTCGTCCGCGATCCGATTGACCTTCATCGGCAAATACTTCGAACGGATGGCCGACGGCGCCACGAACATCTGCGAGATGGTGGTCTACCTCGTCGAAGGAAAGATGATCAAGCACACGGCCCACGCCGCGGCGGGCGAATGACGAAGATTGCCCTGATCGAGGACGACGCCGACATCGCCTTCACGGTTCGCCTGAACCTTGAGCGCGAGGGCTATCGCGTGTTTCTCTACGGAGACGGCCACGAAGGCCTCGTGGCCGTGCAGAACGGCGGCTTCGATTTCGTCATCCTCGATCTCAATCTTCCCGACGTCGACGGTCTGACGATCTGCCGCGAGTTGCGCCGCGAGCCGTCGACGAAGTCGGTCCCGATCCTGATGCTGACCGCCCGCGGCTCCGAGCGCGACCGCATCACCGGCCTCGAGCTCGGCGCCGACGATTACCTCACCAAGCCCTTCAGCATCCGCGAGCTGACCGCGCGCGTGGCCGCGATTCTGCGCCGGACGCAAACAACGTCGCGCGACGTTTCCGGCTACGACGACGGCGAGCTGCGCATCGATGAAAAAGCCTTCCGCGTCTACCACCTCGGCCAGGAAGTGAAGCTGGCCAAGAAGGAGATGGAACTGCTGCTGCTCCTGGTCCGCAACCGCGGCTCCGTGATCTCGCGCGACCGCATCCTCTCCGAGGTCTGGCAGATGAGCGACGACGTGGAGACGAGAACAGTCGATGCCCACATCCGCAACCTCCGGAAGAAGATCGGCACCGAGCGGATTACCACGGTGGTCGGGTTCGGGTACCGGTACGATCCGCCTGGGTAGCTGCGCTGTGCGCGTTGTCTGCCGCTTCGCGGCGTTGTCTGCGGCTCGCGCCGCGTTTTCTGCGCTCTCGCGCGTGGACAGCATGTCAGGATGACTGAACAAACATCGACCACGCGGCGGCGCCGCAGACAACGCGCAACGCGCAGACAACGCGGCAACGCCGCAGACAACCGCTGATGCTCGCCCTCGCCATCACAGCCGTCATCGCCATCGCAACCGCGATCCTCTTCGCCACCCTCTGGTCGCGCACCCGCTCCGACATCCGCCGTCTCTCCGATCGCCTCGGCCGTCCTGACGCCGAGGCCGTGGCATCGCTCGACGTCGATTCGTTCGGTGCAGTCGACGAGATTGCCTCGCGCTTCTACCGCTCGCGCGCCGATCTGGCTCGCCAGCTGTCGTCGGCCGAGTTTCAGAACGCGCTGCTGCAACAGATCATGAACGGCATGGGCGAAGGAGTGCTGGCCATCGACCGCCAGCGCCGCGTCGTCCTGGCCAACCGCCGTTTCGCGGCGATGTTCAACCTGCAGGCCGGTTTCGTCGGCCAGCCGCTGGCGGCAGTGCTGCGCAATGAATCGATCCTTTCCGGTTTCGATGACGTGCTCGATCACGCCGCCGAGCGCACCGATTCCGCCAGCCGTTTCTCCATCCGCAGCGGCATCGAAGAGCGCAAGATCGAGATGCGCGCCTTCCCGCTGCCGTCCCACGATCTCGCCGCCGTGGCGCTGTTCATCGACGTCACGCATGTCGAACGGCTCGAAGAGCTGCGCCGCGCGTTCATCGCCGACTTCTCGCACGAAGTCCGCACGCCGCTGGCCGCGCTCAAGTCGGCCGTCGAGACCTTCGAGTTCGATCAGAGCCTGCTCACCGAGGATCAGGAGAGCCAGCTCCGCCGGATCATGTCCCGCCAGCTGGCGCGCCTGGAACGGCTGGCCCAGGACCTCTCGGAGCTCAGCCACATCGAAGCCGGCGATCTCAGTCTGGAAAAAGCCGAGATCGAGCTGCGCCGCCTGGTCGAGGATCTCTGCGAAGACTTCCGCGATCGGGCCTCACAGAAACAACTCCGCTTTGTCATGACCGGCGGAAACGTGCGCATCCACGGCGACGCCATGCGCCTGCAACAGGCCTTCGCCAACCTGATCGACAACGCCATCAAGTACGGCGGCGAGGGAACGTCGATCGACATCGATGTCTCGTCGACGTCCGACAGCGGCATCGTCCGCATCGCCGACCACGGCGAAGGCATCCCCCCCGAGGAGCGCGACAGGATTTTCCGCCGCTTCTACCGCATCGACAAAAGCCGTTCCCAGGAAATCGCCGGCTCCGGCCTCGGCCTCGCCATCACCAAGCACCTGATCCTCCAGCACCGAGGAAACATCGAGGTAGAGGGCGGGGCGGGCGGTGGGGCGACGTTTGTGGTGACGTTGCCGAAGCAGGTTCGCATCGCTACAATTCGCACTCGGCGTTCGACTCACGCCTAACCTCTTGAGGCCTTCCCCAGCGAAGGCCCTGCGCGGAGGCAAAGGGGGGCATACTCCCGGGTTGGGTACTTGCGGACCTTCGTTCGAGGGCTTCGCTGCTGGGGGCGGATGCTCGCGGACTGAACGAAGGAGATTTCGCGATGCCGAAGCAGAA
>Ga0157378_10005204_pt1 | contig 11421 bp, 9 predicted proteins | sample M65metaG_FD_115309 | JGI IMG/M metagenome (GOLD analysis project Ga0157378, IMG submission 115309) | Miscanthus rhizosphere microbial communities from Kellogg Biological Station, Michigan, USA - M6-5 metaG | ecosystem: Host-associated > Plants > Roots > Rhizosphere > Soil | place: USA: Michigan...
ATAAGAATAAATGTAATTTTGCCTGCCATGGGTAAACGTTCCAGGAAATCCTGAAGAACTAAATTACAAAAGGTTTCGCAATGACCGCATCAGCACATTATTAACGCTCACATTGCTACACCCACCTGTTTTTTATGGCCAGGTTCACCGCCTGTACCTTCGACGTCACATGCAGCTTCTCATAAATGTTGCTGATATGCGTGCGGACTGTAAGTGGGCTGATAAATAGTTCCTCTGCTATCTTCTTATAGTCCAGCCCCCTTACCAGACCCTTCAATATATCCATTTCCCGGCTGCTCAGCACCGTCTGCGGATTCCGCCCCTCTTTCCTGGTTCCCGATAGCAGGTTTAGCGCCCTGCGCGCTATGCTCGGCGACATAGGCGCACCCTGCTTCTCTATTACTTCTTTTATCGCGCCCACTATAGTGTCTATACGTTCTTCCTTCAGCAGGTAGCCATCTGCGCCCGCTTGTATGGCGTCAAATAATTTATCATCGTCATCAAAAACGGTGAGCATTATATACTTTATATCCTCGTAGAGATTGTGGCAGTTTCGCACGGCCTCAATACCATCCATCCCCGGCATATCTATATCCATCAGCACAAGTTGCGGGTGCTGGCTATGCGGCAGCGCCTTGAGTTGTTCCAGGAAATCATGTCCGTTTCTCGCCGTTACGACCACAACGATCTCACCGGAATAATTTATTTTCTCCGAAAGCGAGATCCGGTTTTGTGAGCGGTCGTCCACAATAGCTATTCTATATGGCATATTACAAAGGTAAATTTCAGGCTTCGACGCCCGCATACAGCATTTGCATTATTTTTTCCGCAGGGTTATCCGCGTACCCTTACCCACCGAAGTACTTATTTCCAGTTGGCAGTCGATGTCAGTTGCCCGGTAACTCATATTCTCAAGACCGTTTTGCACGGAAGCATTTACACCATCCGGATCAAAACCCCTGCCGTTGTCAGATATATCAATTGTGTATTTCCCGGCAGCGCCCGTAATCCTGATTTCTATTTCCGAGGCTTCAGCATATTTCAACGTATTCGCAAGGGCTTCCTGGCATATTCTGAAAAGGTTGAGCGCCTCCGACGGACCAAGAACATTAGCTCCTTCAATCTCCTCAGTAAGGTTCAGTTGAATCCCTGGGTAAAGGGTAAGTTGTTTTTGAACAAACGCCTTCAGCTTATCTGCAAACTCTTCCAGTGAAATTTTTTCTTTTTTAAGCGCCCATATAGTCTCCCGTAGCGTGGATATAATATCTCTTGCACTGTCGTTAACAAACTGCAGCTTCTCCTCCTTTTCCTCATTGCTGATGTTTTTCAACGGGTGAGTCACCCATTCTATATTGTTGCTGATCAGGCTTAGCTGTGTGCCTACATTGTCATGCAGGTCACGAGAAATACGCTCCCGCTCCTGTTGTATTTTTTGCTGCAATTCCAATGCACGTATTCGTCTCTTATGACGCGCTCGCTGTATCTGTACAATCACGCCTGCCGTGGTAGCAATTCCTGCAAACACCATGAGTATCCTGAACCACCACCGCTGCCAGTACGGAGGAACTATAGTTATATAAACAACCGTTGGCTGTTGCTGCCAGACCCCGTCATTATTCGAAGCCTTCACCTTGAAAACGTACTCGCCGGGCTGAAGACCGGCATACCGCGCAAACCGTTTGTCGCCCGCCTTTATCCAGGCTTTATCAAGCCCCTCCAAAAGATAAGCATACTGATTTTTTTTTGCATTGGTAAACTCCATCGCCGCAAATTCAAAGCTAAGGCTGTTCTCATTGTACGGCAATACCAGCGAACGGATGCTCCAGTAAGCTGAGTCGGTCCTTAACGGCTCGTCAAAGAGTTTAATAGATGTTATCCGCGTTTCCGGAGTGTTGGGATTGTCCATTATCTCACCCGGATAAAAAGAGTTGACGCCATTTATTCCCCCAAAGAAGAGCTCACCGTCCGCGGCCTTATAGTATGCCCCGGTATTGAATTCGTTTGATTGCAAACCGTCATCCCTGGTAAAATGCCTGAAATTTCCAGAAACACAATTATAGACGCTTAAACCTTTGTTGTGGCTAAACCACATATTGCCATCATTATCCCTTAATATGCCGTAAATAAACTGGCTGCTGAGTCCGTTTTTCTCCGTGTAGTAAGCTTTTATCTTTTTATTACTATCCAGAACGTAGATACCTCTGATTGTACCCACCCATAGATTTCCGGCGCCATCTTCGTTGATCGACTTCACCTGCACCACTTCGGGCAGCACCTTTCTTTCTACTCTGCCGTTAGCCAGACAAAATAATCCATTGAGCGACCCGGCCCATACTACCCCTTTGTGATCTCTGAAGCTGCAGGTAAGCTTCTCTCCTTCAAAATTGTGGGCAAGGGCCACCTTAATATCTCCGCCTGGTTCCACTTCAAAAGTCAGCAAATAGCTGGCTAGCACAGTATAAATTGTTGCCCCCTGGCGAAGGAGAAACGGATAATTATTCTGAAGTCTATCAAAGTCAGGAACGATCCTCCTGAACAACGTAGATACAGCCTTCACCCTATTGGTCTTTATAGAGTACTCAAAAAGAAAATCTTCACCAGCAGGGTTGATGAGAAGGCGGTTGCTGTCTATAGGAGCAATTGCATATAAATGGTTCAGGCTGATACCCAGGCTGCGCATCGAAACATTCCTTTCAAACCCGTTTTTCCTGCTAAAGACGTCAAGCCCGTTGTTAAAATAACCGACATACAGGTTTCGCTCATCAGCATAAATCGACTTCACAATGTTACTGTTTTCGTTGTACGATGTATAATACTTAAATTTTTTATTGGGAGCGGCTATCTTCTTCAACCCGTCGCCATTGGTCCCGATCCATAGATTATCAGAGCGGTCCCTGAAGATACACTGTACATAGGTATAGGAGTGCCTGCCTGGCGTAAACGACTGCAGGCTTCTAGTAATTTTCCAACTATGTGTATCCAGGAAAAATAATCCCTTGGGACTCCCCATGATAATTGTCGAAGGAGATTGAACAAAAATATCTGTCAGGCGTTCATAACCGGCATATAGGTTTTTCGAAATGGGTATAACTTTATGTGAGAAATCCTTCTTGCTGAAAATGATCAGCTCATTGAGCGTGGCGCCCAATACCTCCGAATCGTTAAAGTCTATAATCTTATACAGGTATGGAACATTTGTTTTGTTCACCATTCCCGATCGCATATTATATGCATAACAATCCGACTGGCTGCCGGCAGCCCATATCTTGTCATCGCTGATAAACCCGCATTGCCATGAGCTGAAAGTCGAATTGGTCTTGAAAACGCTATCCCTGATGTCGATAATAGCATGAGTACGCTTATCTATTTTCACGATGCCCCGCTCCGATATGCCAGCCCATACATAGTTCCGGTCCTCCCCGAAAATACAATTGTAGTCAGGCGAAGGCTGGTCCTTTTTGTAAGAAAATACGCGCTTAAATTTGTCCCTCGCATCATCGTACAGGCTGATTCCGTTCTGTGAGATGATCCACAATTCCCCGCTGCTGTCTAAGTAAAACCGGAAGTAAAGCCCCCCTATCACAGACGTTGAGTCATCCGGCTTGCTTCGGTAGGTGGTAAAATTAAATCCGTCAAACCGGCATAGCCCATCGGAAGTCCCGAACCACATAAACCCATTCCGGTCCTGCGTGATGCTCCAAATGGTACTCTGCGGCAGGCCATCATCCACGCCATACGAAGAAATAACATAGTTATCCTGCGCCGAAGATTTACTTCCGGCAAATATCAGGAACAGTACCGGCAATAGTACTTTTCTCACCTGCGCCAAAATATTTGATACTCCAAAATACTGCAAATGCAGTATAGGAGTGCCCTGGTGCCGAAAATACTTTTGTAACACAAAAAAATAAATAAAATGAAAGCACTTTACACTATTCTACTCGCAGTCACGACTGTCTCTTTCCCTGGCGTCACACACGCTCAGACATGGCGGCCCAAACACGCAGGGCTCCCCGCAGGATTTTCCGCCAAATCCGTATATGGCGAAGGAAGTATTATTCTGGTGGCCAATACCTCTGGTTTTAGCGGTGACCAAATGTATTATACACCTGATACCGCAACAGCATTCGCAGGTAGCCCTTCGTCACTGGGCTCCTTTTCCCAGATGGAAACAGGCGTCGTAAAATGTATGGGAATGCACTTCGTTGCCAGCATTAACGGAGTGTACAAGAGCCACGACAACGGGCACACCTGGACCGCCGCAGGCACATCGGGCGCCTGTTATGCGTTGTATGCCTGCCACGACACACTTTACGCAAGCCTCGGCGCAGGCCTCGGCGCATGCGAAATGTCTGTCGACACCGGACTCACATGGGTGAGTATCGGGTACACAGGTAGCCTCACTACTGCCATATACAAATACAATAATATCCTGTTTGTCGGCTCCACCGGCGGCATTAAGTACACCCCCGACAATGGCGCCACGTGGAGCACGGTTTCAAGCCCCTCCACACTCAATGGCCATTCCATTGTCGGCATTACCTCGCTGGGTAGCGCCGTTTACGCCGCTGATGATAACGGGGTATTTAAGTCAACCGACAATGGCGGCACCTGGACAAACGTACTTGCGCAATCAATGTTCTGCCTTACTACTATTGACACCTCACTGTTTGGCGGTACAAATATTTACGGAGTTTATAAATCCAACCAAAGCGGCGGCGGCTGGATTCAGTTGGCCACAGGCCTGCCCCCCTCTGGTGGTGTTTACCAGACAGTAAACTATATCTCTTCAAACGACTACTACGTTATAGCATCTGCGCAGGGCGATAGCGCGATATATGTGATTGACCTGGCTGCATTGGGCCTTCACGCGGCGTCTGCCCTTGAAACCCAGTCCCTAAAAAACCCAGCACTAGAAATTACCGTTCTCCCGAACCCAGCCAGCGACGCGCTAACCATATCACTGCCACCTGCCACTCCGGGTATCTTCAGCGTATCAATCCTCGACATGACAGGCCGATGCGTTTCATGCACAAAGGCTGAAAACAAAGCCACCCTGACCATGAGCGTAAAGGAACTTGCAACAGGTACCTACATCCTTCATGCAGCTCAGGGAAACAAAATAGCCACGAGGCAGATAACGATCATAAAGTAGCATGCGCAGCCTGAATTTCCTCATGGAATATCCGCACCGGCATTCTCGATTTGTGACTATTTGACTTTTGATTTTTGGCTTTCTAACTTTTGAATATGAAATTTATAACCACGCTATTGCTTACCTGGGCCTTCGCTTTCACCAGCCTCGCCCAAAAGGACGACGACCTGCTCAAAGCCTGCATAAAGGGTGACTTTGCCACGGTAAAAAGCCTCGTAGAAAGCGGGGCTAATGTGAACTACAAAAATGCGCAGGGCGGCACTCCCATCTCCAGTTCCTGGTTGTGGCCGGAACAAACACAATACCTGCCCGATAAAGGCGGTGACCCCAACGGTGGCAGTTTTCCTGCCCTGGTGCAGGCTGCCAAATACTCATCGAAAGATGTGATACGCATGCTGCTGAAGGCCGGCGCAGATCCCAACAAGCCTGTGGTGCTGGACCTGAATGCAGGGCTGAAATCAGTACTGGAGGGTGAGAAAGCTAAGGGAGACAAGGCAAACCAGACACTCATCGACATATTTGAGAAAAAATTAAAAGAGTCCGGAGGCGGCGAAAGCACTAAAATATATCCGCTAATGAACGCGCTGGCCACAAACTGCACCGAATGCATAAAAATGCTCATAGACGCCGGCGCTAAGACCGACCAGGTCAGTGACATAACCGGCAACAATGCGCTACACGAATTTGCAGCCGGTTATAGAACGCCCGAAAAGCGCCGGCGCGATATGTATTTCAACAAGCCCTACCTCGAAAAAGCCGGCGTCATGTTCCCCGACTGGTACGTGAACCTTGACTACACAAAAATTGGCCGTGCCGAGGACGTTATAGCATTGCTCATCTCAAAAGGTGTGGATATTAATGCCAAAAATAAACTGGGCCACTCTCCGTTATACGCAGCCTTTGATATGGACAGCCTGATGAATGACGAAGTAGTCTTGAAAGTGGCAACCTCGATATGGTTAAGTACCTCGTGGACACCGCCGATATCTGGGGAGCCAAGGGCGACCTGCTGATTGTGGACCCGATAGAAAAGAAAGAAGTACAGGACTTGGGCCTGGTGACCATCACCAAAACCAGTTGCATTGGTTATGCAATGTATCCTCCTGCCAAATATGCCCGCGCCCTGGAGCTTGATGATATGTATGAGTATCTCAAACCAAAGAAGCTCTACTGATCGCTTATATCCGATAAAATGACTTGAAGCTGGGGGGCTGCGACTGCAGTCCCCCCTGGTATTTTGATCACGGCCGATTTGCATCTGAAGTCGGCAATGCCCCATTTCGGCAACTGCAATCGTACCGCTCTTGATACGCAAAAAAATAGCAGACCCATGCATATGTTTTATTACATTCACCAAAATCACATTATGCACAAGCTCCTCACATTGTTGCTGCTATGGCCATTTACTTCGTCAACTGCCCAAACTGCAAAAAGCTTCCGGGGTTCCCAGGTCGATACTTTTTTTGGCCATGCAGTTGCCGATCCCTACAGAAGCCTCGAAGAAACGGACAATGTGGATGTGAAGAAGTGGATGAAAGAAGAAGCTGATAAAACCAGTAATTTTCTCGCTTCCCTTCCCGGCCGCCAAACAATATTCGATGAGATTAATGCCGCCTACAACGGCACCCCCATAGACGAGATCAATACGGTACAATACTGGAAAGGGAAGTACTATGTAACCAAACGAAAAACCGGGCAGGAAAACTATAGCTTGTATGAAATTGATTCCATGGGCAATGAAAAACTATTTCTTGACCCGGTCACTGCCCATCCCGAAATAAACAGCAAAAATATCATGCTGGCTTATTTCAACATCTTTCAAAAGCAGTCACAGCTGCTTTATATGCTCACCATAGGCGGTAAGGAATCAGAACCTAAAATGGGCCTGCGAAATCTGGAAACCGGTAAAGAGATATGGGACACCGCCTATTTCAACATGAACAAGAGTCTCGATTTCTTTGACCCCGAACGTGATGACGCCTTCTACTACGATGACATGCCCCTGTTTAAGAAACCGGGTGTGGATATGATGCATTGGTATGATAGCGCTACCATTAAATATCACGTAAATGGAGCGCGGCCCGAAGATGATAAGATGATCATTGACTACAATCCTTCAATCATCAATCACGAAATAAACGCTACTGTGATGCTTACGGCAGAAAGGAACCTGGACTATGCTTTTGCAGTGGTAAAAAATAAAGTAGCCAACGAGTACCGAATCTACGTTACACCGCGTGGCAACCTCCATAATACCACCATTCCCTGGACACAGTTAACCGACTTCAGCGACAAGGTCAGTCAGTATGTTATGTGTGGCCACTTTATATACTTGCTTACCAGTAAAGACGCTGATAATTCAAAAGTCCTCCGAGTTGATCTTCGTGAACCTTTGTTAAAAAATGCGGTAGAACTGATAGCGAATTCCAAAGTCATTCTGACCAAGATAGCGGTGACGAAAAATGACTTGCTGGTATCGGCCCTGGATGCGGGACAGGGCAAGCTCTTTAAGATAAAACACGGCAGTAAGGTTATAGAAACCATTGCCACGCCATTGCAGGGTGTTATTGATTTTACGTGGTCAGATCGCGATCAGCGCTCCTTTATTGTAAGCATAACTTCATGGACCAAACCGCTGCAATATTTCTCCTACAACACATTTACCCGAAAGCTCGTGCATAGTGTGATTCAAAAGAATACTTCAACTGAAATCGCCCCTTTAGAAGTGCAGGAAGTATTTGTAAAAAGCCACGACGGCGTGGAGGTTCCCATGACCATCATCTGCAAAAAAGGATTGAAGATGGATGTCACTCATCCTTTGATGTTAATGGGATATGGCGCCTACGGCATGCAGGATGACCCATATTTTTGGCCCGAAGGAATGGTCTGGTATAATAACGGTGGCATCAGGGCCTTTGCTCATGTAAGAGGTGGTGGCGTATATGGCGAGGAATGGCATAAAGCCGGTCAGAAAAGTACGAAACCCAATACATGGAAAGACTTCATTGCCTGTGCCGAATACTTAGTTGACAACAAGTGGACCTCAAATAAAACGCTTATTGCCGTCGGCGGAAGTGCCGGTGGCATTACCGTGGGGCGCGCGATTACCGAGCGGCCCGAATTATTTGCTGCTGCCATGATAGGCGTGGGCGCGTTAGACATGGTTCGGTTCGAAACCACGCCGAACGGCAGGGGAAATATACCTGAATTCGGAAGTGTCAAAACCGAAGAAGGCTTTAAAAGTCTGTATGAAATGAGCGCTTACCATCACGTAAAAAACGGGGTTCACTATCCGTTTGTAGTACTTCAGCATGGAGTAAATGATACCCGGGTACCTGTATGGACTTCTCTTAAAATGGCGGCCCGCCTGCAGGAATCAAGTACCTCACCAGATCACGTGCTGCTCCAACTGAATTACGACAGCGGACATGGAGCGCAGAAAACAATCAGTCAGATTTTAAACGAAACAGCCGACAATTATAGCTTTTGTTTCTGGCTGGTAAACCAGGGAGCAACATCCAAATAATCCAGCGCGGGTGGCGGCAACCGGTCATGCCATTACACTTGGTTTTGATCCCTGGTATGCGGGAGCCTCTTAGGGTTCACGCGATCCGTGACACTCCCCCACTCACTCCTTCACAAACATTCTCGACACCCTCAGTCCGGTGGTTGCATCCGGTACCTGGAGTATATACACCCCCTTGGGCAGGCTGGATACATTCACTACCACCTGCTCCGCATCATAGCTTTGGCTACACACAATGCGGCCGCTCAGATCGCAAATAACCACCTTGGTTATCTTATTATCCCAGGCCACAGTGAGCTCATTTTGCGCCGGATCAGGATACAGCACCAGGCTGCTCCGGCCGGGCTCTGCTTCCACGCCCAGCGCACCGCAGTTTATCTTAAACGTCTTGTCGCAGGTTATGCCGTTGTAGGTAGCGCGAAAAGTGTAGATACCCGGTGTAGTAGGCAGCACCTTATTGAACCACCAATACGAGGCCAGATAAGAGGTTGTACTGTTGTGCACCCAACTTGTAAACGTGCTGCCGCCCGGATTGATAATGCTTTCATGTACCGTGTCCCCCGGCGTTTCATTCCTGATAAATATGTAGAATTTGGCTGTTGCGCCACCCACGAAACAGCTGTCCTCATTAGGCGTCTCGGTAGTATCGCATCCCGGTAATATTGCCGCCGCCATATTCACCTGCGCTTTTATGATTGCAGGCTCTGTATAGGGCTTCTGGGCCGCCCACCAGCTTGTTGGGTTCAGTAGGTTGCAGGTGCCCGTCCAGGGATCTCTGAGGGTACTGCTCGTAGTGCCGCTCCAAACCTCAAAATGCAGGTGAGGCGCAGTAGAGCTGCCCGAGCTGCCCACCCCACCGAGAAACTCGCCGGTGGTCACGCTCATACCTACGGTCTTCGAAGTAAGCGATGCCTTCTTCATGTGCCAGTATAGGGCCACAGAACCATCGGCATGCTGAATGATAATGTAGTTGGCCGTATCAGAATTCATCGCACAGTTCCTGTCAAAAAATCCATCCGATTTCTGTATGATCGTTCCAGGTGCAGCAGCGATTACATTCACCTGGTTATTGTCCATTTTCAGGAAGGGATATGGCTGTGTAGCGATGTCGGTACCCCGGTGCCCATCGTAGGTGACGCTACCGCAGTTATAGTCCCTGATACCAGGGCTTGTGGCATCCTCATCTACATAATTGAAGATGCAGTAGTAGCCGCAGTCGGCCAGGCCCGGAGCCGCTTGCAGTGGCCAGCTGAATGCCGTAGTGGTAGTCTTCATCTTTTCTCCCGGGGAGCGAAGCGTTTTGATATTCCCGGCTATTCGCATTTCAATATCAGCATACTGCTGCGGTGAGATACAGGGATGCTGCGTATCGTTCCTGCGGATGGGATATTCACCCCCACCTTCAGCCTGTTCCGCAATATTGGTCTGCGCAGACAATGCACCAGAGCAGATTCCAAACAACAAAGTGCTCATGAGGGTTTTAGTGAAAGACAGCATAGACGTATTTTTTATACAGAAGAGATAAAATTACAATAAATCCGAGAGAACGTTCGTAGAGAATCGTATTTTGCTTTTGTATTTTAGACAATGATTCACCTGCGATGAGATTCTTAGCGACCATAACCTGTTTATTCCTGTGCACGACTTCTGTATCCGGTCAGATGCTCGATCCCATGCCTGTGGACACCACCGACTTTCACCTCGTAAGAGATAAGATCAACGATGAAACATTCCTGATCAAAATGGACCCAAACAGCGCCGATGACTACATAAAACGCGGATACTACAAGATGCAGATACGGGACTTCAAGGGTGCGGTGGAGGATATGTCGGTAGCCGTGAGGTTAAGCCCTGCCAATGCAAGTGCCTGGAGCAACCGCGGCATGGCCAGGAATTATATCTACGAATCTGCCGATGCGCTTGCCGACATGAACAAAGCTATAGAACTGGAGCCCACCGATGCCATGTACTACCTCAACAGAGCCTGGGTAGAGCAGGGCATGAAGGAATTCAGAAAGGCGATCAAAGACCTCGACAAGGCTATAGAATTGCGGCCTGACTACCCCAAGGCATATGCCAACAGGGCATCTTGCAAGAAAGACCTGAATGACTGCAAGGCTGCAATACCCGACTACGACAAGGCCATAGAGCTCAATCCGCTTTATGTAGAGGCGTATTACGCCAGGGGCATGGCATTTGATGCCTTGCAGGATTACCATGCCTCTATTAAGAATTATGACAAGGCCATTGAATTACTGCCCAACTTCGCAGAAGCCTATGGGAACAGGGGATCGGCTTATTATGAGATCACAAAGTACACCGAAGCCCTTTCCGATCTGGATAAGGCCATCGGGCTTAACCCTTCAAGAGAAACGTACTATAATAACCGCGGTCTTGTGAAAGCCGACACGAAAGACTATGCCGGCGCTATAAAAGACTACAGCCAGGCCATTGAAAAAGGAGACACCGTTCATGCTTATTTCAACAGGGGCGCACTTGAACTGGTGCTGAAGGATTATAGTAAGGCCATAGCTGATTTCACCACCGCAATTAAATTCGTCCCCACGAAAGCAGATGCCTACCAGGGCCGCGGCGATGCATATGCTGAAACAGGAGAAGCCGTAAAATCGAAACAGGATTATGATGAGGCAGCGCGTTTGAGGTCGGAGAAAAAGTAAAAATCCCTTACCGACCGTAATAATCCGCCCAGCCATACGTTAATGTATGCGATGAACCCTCA
>Ga0157378_10005205_pt1 | contig 11419 bp, 5 predicted proteins | sample M65metaG_FD_115309 | JGI IMG/M metagenome (GOLD analysis project Ga0157378, IMG submission 115309) | Miscanthus rhizosphere microbial communities from Kellogg Biological Station, Michigan, USA - M6-5 metaG | ecosystem: Host-associated > Plants > Roots > Rhizosphere > Soil | place: USA: Michigan...
CTGTCGAATTGAATAGTCCCATCAACTACCTCCGAGGTTGTGGCGCTGTTGGCGACGGGACGTGTCGAATATGGTGGTGCTACGTAAGAATCTCCGCGCCGAGCAGCGACGAGACAAGTCCTGAGCGCCTTCGTATCACCACGCGCGAGAAATTACAACTGAATAATTGTGGCGAGGCGAGTATTTGTGTGTTGGCGGATTCGAAGCGCGGAGCGTGGCACTAGCCCGACAGTGAGGAAGGGCTCGATATTAGTCAGCGGATGTTTCCGACTATTTCCCAGCCGGGGTTGTTTTGGATGACGTTTCCCTTTGAGCCCTCGAGGATCATCATGCGGTTATCGGCCGGTCCGGCGCCGCTGTAATCCATCAAATTGTTAACGATCTGGCTGTTCGTGGCGATGACCACGAAGCCCGCGGTGCCGCCGCCGCCGACGTCAAACAACTTGTTATCGCGGACGACGAACCGCGTGCCTTCGATCCTGATCCCGCTCTGACCGGTGCGTCGAATCGTGTTGTCTCTGATCGTCACGTCGCGAATCGTCGAGCCGAAAACATAGATGCCGTTACTCATAACGTTCGTAATCGTGCCTTGAGTTTCGCCGCCGATGATCGTGTTTTTTTCGATCAGAATCGGCCCGACGTAAGGCGTGCCGGAAGTCGAATTGACGACGATGCCGTTGCCGGTCGGCGACACATCCGAATTGCGGACGTCGATCAGATTGTTCCTGATGACGACATTTTCGAGATGGTCCTCGCCTTCGTTAACTTCGAGGTCGATGTTGGTGTTGCCCGGTCCGCCCACCTGGCCGGACTTCATGAAGCGGTTGCCTTCGAAGACGATGTTCTTGCCGTTGACCAGCGCGAGGTTCTGCGAAGCGACGCGCGTGAAGAGACAGTTGGTGATTTTGGAATTCTCCGCGAAGAAACCTTTGCGCGACGAGCCGCCGAGCTGCATGCCGATCGAGCGCGTCGCGTTGATCCAAACTTTGTCGACCAAACAGCCCGAACAATTTCCCAGCGAGACGGCCTGCGGCGCGGAATTGAAACCGCTGTTGGCGCCCCTAATTTGCAGATCGCGAATGGTCAACCCGGAATCGGCCGTGCCGTTTTCCTGCGAGTGGTTGTAAGCGCTGACGACGGTGAACTGCGCCGCCGCGGTCGACTCGAGAATGATCGAACGGTCCCAACCGGCGCCGATCAAAGACGAGCGCGGTTTCATGAGAATAGGAATGTTGGCGGTCGTCGGCGCGTAAGTTCCGGGCCCGATACGCAAAACGTGATCTGACGAAACGATCACCTGAGTAGCGATCGTACCGCCGCCGGTGATCTGTATTTCACCCGGCGCCGGGCCCAATGCTTTGTCAGCCGCGTTGATCTTCGCGCCCACGTCCTGTCCGGGAAAATCGTTTGCGTTTACGACTTTTCCGCGCGCGGGTGCGGTCGCAGTAGTTCGTTGGCGTTGTCCCGCACCGGCGAAACTATTCTGAGCACTCAAGTTAGCCAGACCGCCGGCGACTGCAAACACGACGGCGATCGCCAGATGAATTATTGAAAAACGTCTTAATAACTTCTGCAACATAGGTTTTTTCGTTCTACACCGGGTTCAGGATCACGATCTCGGCGCGCTCGCGAGCGTTGTCGAGAAACGCGTCAGTGTCCGCCTCAATCTTCGCTTCGGTGAGTGTCTTTTCTATTTCGTCGCTTACCTCTTCGAGTTTCGGCACGATTTGGCCCGGCGCACGCGCTTTGAGCCGCGGCACGTAGACCTGCTTGTAGTAGTCAGCGATCTCGTTTTCCGTGATCACGACAAAGTTGCGAAAACGGAAGTCGAGATATTTTTCGATCCTGACGCGCTGCTCGAGAATCTCGTTGAGTTTCTCGGCAGTCAGTCCGACGCGCTGAATCCGCAGCTGGAATTCCGCCTGCGAAGGAAACGCCTTTGCCAAGCCATCGCGCGCCGCCCTGACTTCTTCGCTTGTCGGCGCGATCGACGGCAGCTTCTCGGCCTCCTGAAGAATCAGTCGCTGGTCGGTGATCAAATGCAGCGCGCGATTGAGCTCGAGCGAACTGGGGTTGTCGAGAGGCGAAGTCGGCTGCAGCGCCAACTGCCAAAGCAAGTCGGAATACGTTATCAGACAAACCTGGCGACACTCCGGCAAGATGCCGGCGTTGACCGTCGCGACCATTTTGTCGACGACTTGCTGGCCAAAGCATTGGGGAACTGGGGAAAAGGGGAACGGGGAAAGGGTAAGCAAAAACAGAAGTGCAACTGGCCACAATCCCTTTTGCACCAGTCGAGCAAAACTCGACTTGCCTTTCCCACTTGTTGCCAGAGCGTCTCTTAGAACTTCCATCGCTTTTTCATTTTCCTCTTCGCTTCAGCCGTCGGGCCATGCCCGCAGCGGAACAACTCTTCCACTTCTCATTGCTTTTCCCGTTACCCCTTACCCCTTCCCCTGTGTCCCAGTTCCCTCGTCCCCGTTGCCTTAGAACGTTTGCGTAAATCTAAAATGTATCTGCGTTCGCTTCAGGCGATAGATTGCCGGCGTGCCGGTAAAGTCGAACGGGTCCGCGCTTGGCCCGCGCTGCGGAACCAAAAAACTCGGCGGATTCAGAAGGAATCCGTAGTCAATCGCCAACGCGCCGCCGAGCGGCGTTTGAATTCTGAAACCCAGGCCGACTGTGTTGGTCCAGTGCGAGCGCAGATTCGCGGCCTGGATCGCGGCGAGCACATCGCCGGGCGGAATCACGGGCTCTTTGTGCTTGCCAAACAGATCGCTGACGCGCCGGAAGACGTTGCCACCGTCGTAAAAAGGAACGACTTGCACCGCGCGCGTAAACGGGATGCGCGCTTCGAGATTGAGAATCGCGAGCGCGTTGCCGCCAATCGGCACCGTGAACGGATTCAGGAAAACCGTTTCCTTGTTTTGATCGACGAACGGACCGACCGGAATGATCGCGACGCGCGGCCCGGCCTCTTCAAAACTGAAACCGCGCAACGTAGTGGAACCGCCGGCGAAGAAACGTTCGCTGATCGGCAGTGTCAGATCGATTTCGTCTATTTGATTGTTGCCGTCGCGATCGCGCGGGTTGAAAATATTTGCCAGACCCAGCGTGGCGTTTCCGGCAAACACCGTCCCGCGCAACGAATTCACTTTGTAGTAACGACGATACGTCGCCTGCATTCGGTTGAAGGAAATATTGCCGCCGAGTTGGCGCAGGGCAAGTCCGTAATCGATATTAAAGAAATCGCCGCGCGTCGCGTCGAATTGGTTGTAGCGACAAATTTCCCCGGGCGCGCCGGTTTCCTCGTCAGGATTGCGGACTGAGCCCAGCAGTCCGCGTTCGCATCTTTCGCGGGTGTCGCGCACGTAAGAAATGCCGAACCGCGAGAGACGGACCTTGCGATCCGGAAACAGCACGGGCTTGACCACCAAACTCTCAAGATTGAACAGCCGCACGTCGTCATAACTGTAACGAAGAAAAACGGCCGAGTGAGTTTTCGGATTGAGCAGGCGCTGCGTTTCGATCGCGGCAGTGAAACGATTGATCGTCGGCTCGCTGACAATCTGCAGAAAATCGTTGAGCGGGTTTCCATCGACGTCGACGCGTTGCACGATGCCGTCCGTGCCGCGGTCAATGGCTGACCGGAAGAAACGCGTCACCGTCGAATCGCGCTGATACTCGACCGACAACACGAGTGGCGTAAACCGCCCGTCGCGGTAGCGTTTGAATCGCGGATCGATATATTCAAATCTCACCAGTTGCTGCTGACTGCTGGCCCGCAAGCGCATCGTGCCCTGCCGCAACTTGTTCATCAGATTGATGTTGCTGATTTCAAACAGGCCGAACGGACCGGTATCTGTCGACGCGCCGCCGCCGTAGTCCATTACGCGCGGCTTCTTCTCTTCCACGTCGATGATCACGTCGCGTCGTTTGAAACCCGCCGCAGTTTCGCCCGCCGGCTCGGTGCGAATAATCACTTGCCGGTACGCATCGGTGAGATAGAGTTCGCGCTCGCTGTCGGCGATGCGATCCGAACGCAGCACATCGCCCTCGGCAATCGGAATCACGCGCAGGATCGCTTTGCGCTTCGTGGCTTGAGTTTTGGCGCTGCCGGTCACCCCGTTGACGACGATGTGATTAATGAAAACTTTGTCGCCTTCGTTGCGGATCGAATAGACGAGCCTGACCTGTTCTTCGTCGCCCTTGCGCGGCAGTTCGACGGTTGAATAATCCATCTGCGCGTTGACATAACCTTCGCGCGCATAGAGCGCAATCATCCGCTCGCCGTCCGCGCGCGCCTGCGAGCGCGAGTAAGGCGCGCCGATGACGGTCTTCAACTCATCACGCAGTCTCTCGTCGGTGTAGATCTTGTTGCCGCGCAGCTCGACGCCGGCGATGCGAGTCAGTGGTCCTTCGTTGACTTGAAACGTGATAATCAAGCTTTCGCCGTTGATCGAAACGCCCTGCAAGACGTCGACTTTGACGCGGCGATAGCCGAGGTCGCGCATGTAAGCTTCGACGGTGCGACGGTCCTGTTCCAAAAGCGTCAGACTCGTTTGACCACGACCGTAACCGAGAAACGGAATCAACCCGATCGGACTCGCCTTCTGACTATGGAGGTCAGCGGCGACGTCGTCATACGTCAGTTTGTTGGTGCCGGTGATGCGAATGTCGGTGAGTTTGAAGCGCCGGCCGCGATCGAGATCGTAACGTATCTCGACGGTGTGGCCGCCCAGATCTTCCGGGTTAAGCGTCTCGCAGGTTGAGGCTTCACCGTTCGGACCAAAGTCGGGAATCGCGGGCGTCACGGTACACACCGGCGTCACTTCGGCGAAGAAAAACCCCTGCTCCTGCAACTTGTTACGCAGCCGGCGCGCGCCCTCAACGATGGCCGACTGGTCGATGTTGCCCTCGCGCTTGACCGGCAAAAGTTCGCGCGCCGTCTTTTCACTCATTGGATAATCCGGCACGACGACGTTGACCTTTGGTCCAACCTTGCCCGTCAGGTTTATCGTCATCAGGTCGTGATCAGCGTCCCACTGCAATCTCGGGTCGTCGAGAATCGGCGCGAGGTAGCCCTGCTCGATGAGCGCCTGCTGCAGTTTTTTAACGTCTTCAGCGAGAAGCTCGTGCGTGAAAGCCGCGTTCGGCTGCAGTTGCAACACAAGCTTCACGGCTGACGGATCAAAACCAGTGACACGAATATTGAAACTCTCAACGCGCGTCTGGGCCCCCGGCACGATGCGATACGTAACTGTCGCGCGCGTGCCGCTGCGGTCGAGCGTTTCGACGGACTCGACCGAGCCGTGGTAGTAACCGCGGTCGCGCAGAAAAACTTGAAGAGCCTCGGCGTTGCGCGTGACGATTTGCCGCGAGAGACGCGCGCCCGGTTGCGACAGGCTCACCTGCGCGCGCAGTTCGTCAACCGAGATCGGAGTTCCGGTCGGCGGCGTCAGTTCAAACTTGATATCGCCAATCTGCACTTGCCGCTTGATCACAAAGCGCAGCCGCAGCGATCCGCTCGCCGAGCCAGCTTCGAAAACTTCGACGCGCGCGTTGGCTACGCGCTCGGAATCGAACAACGCCTGCAACGAATCGCGAATGACGACCGCCGAAAATTCGCTGTTGGGCACGACCCTGATGATCGAAAGAAACTCCGCCTCGACGGCCGGGTCAGGCTCGGAACCGTCGAAACTGATCTCAACGGCGACGACCGGCCGGCCTTCGTATTCTTCAAACAATTTGTTCGGCGGCGAACTGCTTCCCGGCGTGGTCCAAATCGTGGCGTGCACCGCTGGAGTGAAGCGGCGAAGGCTCGTTGTATCGGTGGAACCGGTGTCGGAACCTGAATTAGAGTCCGAGGCGATAATCCGCTCCGCTCGCCACCGCAGTCCGTAAGTCGCTGCAGTCTGGGCACTTGCCGTCGCGGCGACGAGCAGCACCACCGCCAATGCTGTGGACGCAAACTGCGGTGCTGTGAGTGGACTGGTACGAGTCATCCTTGCCTGGTGCTCAAAATCCAATTCCGAAATTCGCAATGCGAAACTTCAAAAACGTTTTCTAAATCTAATCTCAAAACTAAAGTTGTCGTTGCGCGACGTTAACTTCCGCGTCGATGCCTGTTCATACTGCGCGATGAAAAACAGTCGATCGGAAACGCGATACTCCAGCGCCAGAATTTGATTCGGGTCGGAGGCGACGTTGGTCGAGTAAGTCACAGTCACGTCCTTGTTGATTCTCTTGCCGACGGTCAGACGCGCGCCCGGGCTGGTGCCCGAGCCGCCGATTACCGGATTGATTTCAAATCGACTCAATCCAAAAAGCTTGCTCGTCGCGCGCTGGGCCGGCGCATTGATCAGGGCGTCCGTCAGCAAACTCGTCGCGGTCCCTAGGCTGGATTGCGAAAGGATCGACGTGCTCGTGTCTCCGCTCGCGAGCTGGCCCGTAGTTATCAGTGAAACGATGTCGGCCTGCGGCAACGCCGGCTCAGAACTGATGATCGCTTGCGGCTGCGACATCTGGCCGTTGAGCCCGACCTTGATGCGATAACGAAGAATCTGCGTTTCCGTCTGAATGTTGATGATCGGATCGGCGTCGCGTTGCGGCGGAAAGTCCATCAGGGCGCGCGTTATTTCGTAACTCTCATTGCGGAAGTTGAGCGTGCCGCTGGTCGCGGTGATCCGTCCGGCCATCAGCGTATCGTTGATTGGTCCATTGATGACGAGCGAAGCCGATGCGGTCAGGTCCGCGAGGTTGTTTCTGACGATCAACGTGTTGCGGGCTTCGACGTGCAAGTCGTTGAACAACGCGCCGCGCGTCAATTCGATCTCGCCGCCTTCTTCGATCGACTCACCGCGGCGGAAGTTAATCAAGTCCGCAAGTTCGATGTCTTCGGTGTATTCGGCGCGCCGAATGTTGACGGTGCCGCCGATCAATTGCTCGCGCTACGTGCCTTTGATTTCCATGTCGAGATCGGCAGTGGTGCGGAAGCCTTCGGGAAACGGCGCCGAGACGCTTTGGCCGTGAATGTTGAAAAGGAAACGCGCGATCCGGAAACCGTCGAGCAGCGCGCCGCCGTCTGCCGACACATGACCGCCGCCAAGCAAGCCGGTCAGTGAATCGATCTGAACCTGGTTGGAGGTGAACCTGACGAGCAACTTCAAATTAGTCACGGTCCAGCGCTCGTTGCCAATCAGCAGACCGATCGAGCCGCCGTTGACTGAACCGGTGCCGTTGAATCGCGGCTTCTCATAAGTGCCGGTGATTCGCACCGCGACTTCGCCCGTGCCGGACAAAAACGCGTCGGCACTCAGCGCGTTCAGCGCGCGCAGGTTTAGCCGGCCGTCTGCGGTCAAACTCTGGCGGCCCTCGGGTCCGGTCGCGAGCGTGCCGGCGAGCTTGATGTTTGTGCCGCCCGTGCCGGTGAACTGTGCCTGTTCAAAAGTAATTTCGTTGGGCGAGAAATTAACGATGAGCGGCGAGATGGCGGTGAGCGTCACGTCCTGCTCGTCGCCTAAACGAAAACTGAGCGCGGTGAAATTTGCCGAGCCACTCAATCCGCCGGTTGAAAAGTAACCATCCTCGTCGAGCAGATTGCCGCTGGCTTTGAGCGTGCCGGTCGCGAGCCCGGTAATTTTGAACGTCGCCTGCGGCGCGAGCATCTTCAAGAGACCGGACAAGTCCGCGTTGTTGAGCGACGTCTCGGCGCTGGTCGCCAGTTTTTCAGTGCCGAGGTTTACGTTTGCCGTCACCACTTGCGGCGCGGCGCCGAAGAGTCCGCTCGTCAACGTGATGTTCAATTGCTTGTTTTCGGTGCGACCAACGAGCGCGAGCGTGCCGGCCGCGCGGCCATTGATTACGACGTCTTTCCCCTGACCGTCGAAAGTGATCTGGTAGCCGGAAAAATCATTGTCGGAAAAGTTGCCCGACACTTGGGCAGTGAAATCGGCAACGCCCGTGACGTTTGGCGCGCCGCGCTGCTTGCTGAGCGCGAAGAGCTTGTCGAGTTGCACTCCTTCGGCGCGGACCTGCGCGTCAAACACCTTGGTCGTTGTGTCAACGGTGCCGCTGCCGACGAGGTGGCCGACACTTGAGCGCGCATCAAAACTTTCCAGATTCACTTTCGAACCGGCAAAGGTTGCGCGCGCGACAAGGCTATCGAGCGGTTGCCCGGCCAAGCGACCGGCACCGAAGCGCACGTCGGCGCTGCCGCTCATCGCGCCGGGAATGCCGCTGATCATGATCTGACCCGAAGCGTCGGCCTGGGTATCGGCGAGCCCCGCGCGCGTCGTTTTGCTGAGCGGCAACGCGGCGATCAGGTTTCCGGCGTTGACGCGATCGAGCGTCGCGTTGAGCGTGATGTTGTCCTTACCCGTGCGCGGCGCGTTAACCGTAAACTGCATGCTGCCGCCGTCGCGCTCCGTCAGTCGTCCGTCCGCGATGTTCAGCTCGGTCGCAGTCATTTTTAGCGACGCCGACAGCGATCCGAGATCGTTTCCGTTAACCAAAAGCGAGCCCAGCGAAACTCGACCGTCGATGTCGGGCGAACTGAGTTTGCCGCGCAGCGAGCCGTTGAACGCCAACTGACCCGCCAGATCGATGCCATAAGTGTTCATCTGATCTTCAACGTCCGGCAGCAGACCGGACGAGACGAGGACCGTTTGCAGTTCGGAGGCGTCGGCTGAATTCAGATCGACTTGCAGATTCGAATCGGCGGAGAAGGAAAACTGGCCCGTCGCTTTGAGCTTGGTCGCGGTAGTTTGCAGGTCAACTTGATCGATGGTGAACAACCCGCGGTCGGCACGCACGGCAACGACGCCCGTGAGCGGCACGCGACCGCCGTCTGTTGCCGACGCGTCCGCTGTGAAATTGGTAGAGAGCGAGCCCGAAGCTTGCTTGAAATCCGTGCCCGGAAACGCGAGATCAATTTTCCCGGTGGCGCGGCCGGACAACGGCACCGGCGCGCCGGCGAGCGCCGTCAATGGACCACCAACGTCTACTTGATCGAAATTTCCGGTGACGCGCGACTGTCCGCTTCTGGTAATCGCGATGCGCGCGTTGCCGGTGGCGCGGCCTTTGAAGATGTCCGCGTTGAAATTGTTGAGCTGAATCTCGCTGCTGGTTGCCACCAACTGCGCCCGCGCCTGGCCCATGTTCATCTGGCCCATCACGCCGCCGCCGATGCTCAAATCGGCGCTGGCGCGGTAACGGCCCGAAGGCTCGATTACAAACACCGGCTTCCGAAGTTTCACATCTTCGATCTGACCATCCGCTAACTTCACCGTGCCCGCGTTGATGTCGGCGGTCGAGCCTTCGGCACGTCCTTCGCGAATTGAAAGCCGCACACCGGCAATATTGATGTTGCCGATTTCCGCGCCGGACGCGCTGGTGGCGCCAATCTGCAAGTCCTTCACCACCACGCTCGTGACGCCGTCGCGGTTGACGATGTCGATGTTGTTCGCTGTTACGCCGTTGACCTTCGCGCCTTTGGCGACGATCGTCCCCGCTTTGACTTTCGCGACGCCGGCCGTCGTCACCTTGTTTTCGCTGCGCACGCGCAGGTCCGTCGCAGTGATGCCGTTGACGCGCGTGCCCGAGGCGGTCAGGCCGTTTGCGCTAAACCGACTCGACGACGCGGTCAACACGCCGTCGTTCATCTCGGCGCGCGCGTCCTGAAGAATCAGTCCCGTAATCGTCGTCCCATAACTTCGCTCAGCTGCGGCGCGCAGTTCGCCGACCCACTTGAAATCCGATCCCGTCCCCATCACGCCGCCGACCAGTTGCACGTTGTTGAGTTGAAAATCTCCGGCGCTCAAGAGCGCCGCGACGGCTTTCCCGTTGATGTTGTAGCTGCGGTCGTTGAAACCGCCGCTGCCGTTTGCCGTAACGTTCAGGCCCTGAAGACGCAGATTGTCGGCGGCGAGCGAGTCGGAATTGATGTTGCCTTCGACTTTGTATTTGTCACCGTCGCCGGTGACGACGCCGGAAAAGTTGCCGGTGCCGCGCAACGTCGCGCCGGTCTGAAGCAAGTCGGAAAGCTGCGTCAGATCGACGGAAGACGTGATATTCATTTCGTAGTGCAACGTTTCCCAACTCGTCAGGCGGCCACTCAAACGCGCCTCGGCCACCGGCGACTTCAGCACCAGTTCCTGAATTTCAGCGCCGTCCTGATTGCCGCGACCGCGCGCCGTGATGTCGATGTTATTGACGGGCCGGCCGTCGTAAGTAAACGTCGAGTTTGTTAGCGACAGCGAAACCTTGTTCATCCGGCTCGTTTCGGGAGCGTTCGGATCGTCAGGCTCGATCGTCGCGGCGATGTTGCGCGCGTCGCCGGAAATTTGATGGACCGCGTCGCCGTAATGAATCACGCCGTTCTTGATTTCAAGATGCGGGGTGGCAAAGTCAAACTTGATGCGCTTGGTGCGGTCGTCGGGAGGCGGCAGATGGAGGTTGCGAATGTTCCAGCGGCCCTGGGCGTCAGTGGCAACCCACGCTTCGAGGCCCTCGAGCGTGAGCTCTTTGAGATCGACTGTTCGTTCGAGTTTCAGCGCAAACAGATCCTGAATCCGGATCGTCGCCAGCACGCGATCAATTTTGCCGAGCTTCTCTCCGGTTTGCGCGTCGTAGAGTTCGAGGTTTTTCATCTCCACGGTCTGCGGCGGAAAGCCCGCGTGGAATTCCTTTATCTCCGCGCGAATTCCATACTTCGCAAACGCAATTTTGATCTGGCCCGCGACGTAGCGATCGGCGAAACCCAGCCGGTAAAGAATCAACAACAGCAACGCGAGCGCCAGGACGCCAATCACTGCGGCCGTCGTCGCGATGATCAGATTGCGTCGATTCAGGAAGCGACGGCGCCGGCCCTGCGGCGTTACCGGATGTTTTTGTTGAGCGTCGACTTCAGCAATCGCATCTGCGAGCGGAGGCAGCGGTTTGTCGGTTTTTGACTGGAGCGCTTCGGTGACAGCCGCGCGTTCCTCCGGCGGCAACGACGCGGCCGGAGCAGGAACGTCCGGCGCGGCATCTTTGGGAGCGTCTTTAGATGATGAGTCTTTGGGCGAGTCTCCGGCGGACGAATCCTTGCGAGGTGAATCCTGGATGGAACCAGGAGATTCCTGGTCCGAACCGTTTTCGCGATCGTCTCGACTCATAAAAAGCGGCCGCCCTTTCGACCTTCCCAAAGTATACGAATCAAAGCATGACAGACATTTCTGCCGGTCATCAATACAAGAGCGGAGACCGGCAAGAATGCCAGTCCTGCTCTCAAACGTCCCGCTGCAAACAATCTGCTTTGGGACGCTAGTTTAGTGCAAAAAGGGAGAGGGAGTCCCGAATATAGATGTCAGATGCTGGATACTAGATGTTAGATTCCGTTTCCCGAAACCTGAACGCGCCTTTGAAGAGAGACTGACCA